>Ga0315904_10007986_pt1 | contig 14077 bp, 30 predicted proteins | sample LakEriMetagenome_6_FD_203529 | JGI IMG/M metagenome (GOLD analysis project Ga0315904, IMG submission 203529) | Freshwater fungal communities from buoy surface, Lake Erie, Ohio, United States - Buoy 12 MA120 | ecosystem: Environmental > Aquatic > Freshwater > Lake | place: USA: Lake Erie, Ohio... | reverse complement strand
ACAAATAGCTATCCTGTATTAGATGCTAAAACACGAAACCATCAAACGTACCAAAAGCAAAGTTACGAGCTTAAACCGTCTTTTGATAAATACGTTAACCACGTTTACAACGACAAATTCGGATCAGATGAGCAACGTTAATTTAGACTTAGTTATTCAATTCATTAAAGAAAAAGGATTGGATAAGAAATGCCGGAAGCGAGAAAAGGCGTATGTTAGGCAATACTTAGTTTATAAGTTAAGAAATACAAACCTATACGCTTGGTCGGAACTAGGTAAATTATTTAACAGGGATCACGCTACAATGATATACTCCTATAGGCAGCACGAAGCGCTTAAGAACGATCGCTTTTATCTCAGAACTATTCAAGAAGCAGCAAATATTTTTGACGATGCTACTCTTCAATACGTTCCGGAGCCTAGAGATATCTTTGTAGATATTCAAAAAGCAAACAACCTAGACGGCCTGCGCAGAATTAAGCGATGGATCAAAGAAGGATTATACGAACTACAAACAGAAAAGATATGACGCCGAAAGAAAAAGCATTAGATTTAGTAGAGCAATTTGCATCCGTGTTGATGCACGATGAGTTCTATGAGGATTCTATTATGTGCGCAAGAATTGCAGTTGAATTACTATTGCAAGAATTTTATGTAGATGAGTTTTATACCGAAGTTAAACACGAATTAGAAAAGTTATGACACCTAAAGAAAAAGCAATAGAGCTAGTAAATAAAATGAAATACCCTATGGATGGTGTTTATATAATAAGTCATATTGCTAACGAACTTGCATTGATTGCAGTTGATGAGATATTAAATAATAAAGAATTATTGAACCATTTAGATTTTGAATGGTGGAGTGAAGTAAAACGCGAATTAGAAAAGCTATGACACTACAAGAAAAAGCAAAACAAAGAGCGGAAGAAATATATAGTAAATGCTATATTATTTGCCAAGAATATACAGAGGAAATACAATGCAGTATACAAGCCAAACAATGCGCGCTTGTTGCAGTTGAGACAGTCCAAAACCTATGCTGGGGAAATAACCAAGTAGGGATAGAACATTGGAAACAAGTAAAACACGAAATTGAAAAGCTATGACACCGAAAGAAAAAGCAAAGGAATTGATTGACAAATACCAATTTGTATATATTCAAAACTACACTTCTATGTTTGAAGTTAAACAATGCGCCTTGATCGCAGTGGACGAGATATTGGAGGCTTTACACGGGCATCATTGGCAAAATAGAAATGTTACAGAATATTATATAGAAGTAAAACACGAAATAAATAACCTATGAACCAAGAACAATACTCAGAAGCGGTAAAACGCAATTTAGAAAAGCTAATCGTATTAACTGCCATACTTCCGGTATTAGGCGATTATATCGAAGATTTAAACGACGCTAACGTATTTAAGCATAACATCAAACGCAAGGCCTCAATGTTTCTGGAGGAGATCCAAAAGACGGATAGATTGATTATTAACTATTCTGATCCTAAAGCAATGGAGCAGCAGGTAGATATCCAACGCGCGTTTCGTGTTTGGGTAAAAGAAAATTTCAGCTTTGACAAATTATTAGAAGAATAGTTATTATATTTGTACAGGTGTTGCAGACCTAATTAAAGACATTATTGAAAGCTCATTAAGGAGTAGTGCTGCAACCACGAAACTTGATGGGCTTTTTTATTGCTAAAATGTTGCAGATGGCAAAAGACAAAAAAGGGTTTATATTGTATTCGGATTTAATCCATACGATAAACAAATTAACCGATGAACAGGCAGGAAAGTTATTTAAACACATACTTGAGTATGTTAATGATAATAACCCAGAAAGCGATCAATTTACAGAAGTTGTTTTTGAACCTATAAAACAAACTTTAAAAAGAGATTTACAAAAATACGAGGGCATTTGTAAACGTAATAGCGAAAACGCTCGCAAGCGATGGGATGCCACCGCATCTGACCGCATACCAAATGATGCCAAAAATGCCGATAAAGAAAAAGATAATGATAATGATAATAAAACTATACCTAGTATAGATGAATTTGTCGCTTACGCTCTAGTTAAAGTTCCTGATATAAACAAGGAAGCCGTAAGGATGAAATATTTTAGTTGGATTGAGAATGACTGGAGTACAAACCAAAAAGGAAAACAGCGCAAAATATCAAATTGGAAATCAACGTTAAATAATACTCTTGTATATTTACCTAAAGAACCGGTAAAAGAAGAAGAAGGAATTTACGCTCACTTTAGAAAACAAGGGTTGTTATGATACTGAAACAAGGCGATTCGCTACAATATTTATTAGATGTCCGAGATGGCAAAATAAAGCAGGGTTTAGGCTTAGACTGTTTTTTGGATGAGCATTTAAGATTTAAACCTAAACAACTAAATATAATTCTGGGCCACGATAACGTAGGTAAAACGTATTGGATTAATTGGTACTTTTTAAATTTAGCTCTTAGGCATAATTTAAATTTTTGCATTTGGTCAGGCGAAAACCAAAAAGGTCAAATCCTGCGCGATATGATACAGATGTACAGAGGTAAGCATTTTAGCAAACTAAGCCATTCCCAAATAAGCGGAGACCTTGCATTTTTAGAGCAGTCGTTTACGTTTATAGATAACTCTAAACTTTACAAACCGGATGAAATTTTAGAGCTATTCAAAAAAAGTGGCGCTGATGTAGGTCTGATTGATCCGTTTACAGGACTTGATCGCGAAATGAGTTTTGCAGGTAATTACGAATTTATGAACCGCGCGCGACAATTCGCAAACCAAACAGGAATGACAATTTACATAAACACGCACCCGAATAGCGAAAGCGGAAGAAGCGGCAACCTGTATTCAGAAGGAGAATTTAAAGGACATTTAAAACCACCGCTAAAGGATCACATAGAAGGAGGCAAGGCGTTTCTAAATCGCTGCGATGATATGTTTGTAATACACCGGCTAATTAAACACCCAGAAATGAAATTTAAAACTTGGGTAGGTGTTGAAAAAGTTAAAGACACTGAAACAGGAGGCAAACACACAGCATTAGATGCGCCTGTAATTTGCGATTTTAATTTTGGAATTGGATTCCAGATAAACGGAGTAGATCCGCTTACGGCATACAGACCAAACGAAAAGCAAATGACAATACCGAAAGACGGACAAATAGAAACAACTTCGGAAAAGCTCCGAAGATTATCACAACAAAACCCTTTTTAAGATGGAACTAGATTTAAAAATACTATGGGCAAAAAACGTACTTTGGACAGTGCGCGAAAGAATTAAAAACGTTAGGGAAAAACTCGAAAGGGAAAAGCCGGAAGCGCAGGACTACATTAACGGCGGAAAGGATAGCGAAGCAATGCTACTCAAAACCGAACTTGTTTTAATCGAAATGCAAAACGAAATAATTAGTTTAAACCGCGAACTAAACCAGCTTGCAAAACGTAACGCGCAGCTCAGGGTTGCATATGACGAACTTAAAAACGAACTAAAATTTAAAGAAATTGAACTATGAAACAATTAAGAGTAGGATCCGACTTTAGTGGTGTTGGCGCATTCAACCAAGCATTAATTAGATTAGGAGTAAATTACGAAGAAGCATTTGCTTGCGATATGGATAAATATGCGCGAGATACATTCATTCACAACTATGGTGAGCCTAAATACTACCCAACTAATGTATATGAGCGAGAGATTCCAACCGAGTCACTTGACATCTATATGACTTCACCGCCTTGTCAAGCATTCAGTTTAGCAGGCAAGCGTTTAGGTAAAGACGATAAAAGAGGTATCTTGTTTTTTAACTCACACGAGTTTATTCAGGTAAACAAACCACGATTTTTTATATTTGAGAATGTCAAAGGATTGCTTTCGGATGATGGAGGTAAAACATTCCAAGAGTGGGTGAATATGCTTGGAGGTAAATCAGTTAACGGAGTTCCAGTTTTATTCCCTTATGATGATTCAGCTGCATACCATTTGTATTGGCAAGTTCTGAATGCAAAGAATCACGGAGTTCCTCAGAATCGTGAACGAGTTTTCTTGGTTGGCATCAGAGACGATCAAGACAACAAATTTCAATTCCCACGAGAAGAGCATTTGACCAAGAGATTAAAAGACGTTCTTGAAACTGATGTTGATGATAATTATTTTTTGAGTGATGAAAAAATAAAAACATTGGTGAAATTTGGAAGTTATTACACTTGTGAAGATAGCAAAGGAAATATAAATACACAATGTAATAGATTTGCCGATATAGAAAAATCAGCATTAACAGTTGCTTGTGGTGAGCCTGGTAATGTATTAATCAAATCCGCCACATCCAAAGGATATGAAGAGGCAACCGAAGGTGATTCAATAAATTTTAGTGTACCAAATAGCGAAACACGAAGAGGAAGGGTAGGTAAAGGAGTTGCGCAAACATTAGATACTGCTTGCAACCAAGGCACAATGGATGGATATAAAATCCGAAGACTAACGCCGCGAGAATGCTTTAGATTAATGGACTTCCCTGATACATTTACTTGGAAGGTAAGCGACTCACAAGCATACAAACAAGCAGGAAACTCAATCGTTGTCAATGTACTTTACAAAATCTTAAAACAACTGCCTTTATGAGATGCAAGAACTGCAAAGAGAAGTTTGAGCCTGTGCGCTTTAACCAAAAGTTTTGTTTGAATCCGGAATGCGTTAAAGTTTGGGTATCTCAGGCTAAAGATCAGAGCTGGAAAAAGACGAAGAAGAAAATGCAATCAGATTTAGAAACAACGCAAGACGTTTTAAAAGCTACTCAGATTGTATTTAACAAATACATAAGGCTACGCGATCAGGGAAAGAACTGCATAAGCTGCGATAAACCAGCTAAAAAAGAAAATTGCGGGCACTATTATAGCCAAGGCGGACACTCAAACGTTAGGTTTGATGAAGATAACTGCCATTTACAATGCGAACACTGCAATACTTATTTATCAGGCAACCTACTTAACTATCAAATCGGCATAGAAAAACGAATAGGAGCGGAAAGATTAATTGAATTGCAAGGTCGCGCGCATTTAGAAAAGCGATGGAATAAAGAAGAACTCCGCAAACTGATCGCAGTTTACAAGGAAAAAATAAAAAAAATATAAAATATTTTATTCGGACTTGTTTTATATTAAAAAATAATATTATATTTGTTGAAACATTTAAACAATATGCAAATGAAAACCTTAGTAACTGAAATCGAAAACTTACACACTGGCAAAGTAGAAACAAGCAAATCTTATGTCTTAGGTGTAAACACTAAAGAGCAAGAACAAGAGCACTTGCAAACATTAACAAAGCAAATGTCAAAAATGCACTTAACAACTGACTATAAACTTTCAAGAATATATTTTATTTAATAACCCTAAAAACAAAAATGCAATGAAAAATCTATTTAAACATTTAGCATCCTTCCAACAAGAAGTACCTGTAATTCACAAAGCAACGCAAGGCTTTGGCTATTCTTACGCTGATCTTCCTGCTATCTTTGAAAAAATCAATCCGTTGTTAGCTAAACACGGACTAGGATTCACTCAGTTAATTGAAACTATTGAAGGCGCCAACTACATTAAAACTATCGTATACCACGCTGAAACAGGCGAGAACCTAACAAGCAGCGTTTTGATTCCTTACGTTCAACTCAAGGGTATGAATGATTATCAAGGATTTGGCTCTGGTGTAACTTACTACCGTCGCTACGCATTGAGCGCAGCACTTGGTTTGGTAACAGACAAAGATACAGACGGATCAGGCGAGCAAGTAAAAAGCGAAAAGAAACTACCTGCTATTGATGCTAAGCGCTTTCAAGAGGCCGTTAAGGCAATCGGTACCGGCAACTTTTCCAGAGCCAACCTAGAGAAGCATTTTAGTTTAACTGCTGAGCAGGTTGAAATACTAAACGCGCTATGAAAGTAAGAGCAAGCGCACTAGCAAAGATGATGGCTACTCCTCGATCAAAAGGGGAGCTGCTTTCTCAAACTGCAAAAAGCTACATTAAGGAAGTTGTATTGCAGGATAAGTATGGTATTTACAAAGAGTTTAATTCCAGATACACAGACAAAGGCAACCAAACAGAAGATGAAGCGATACAGTTGGTTTCTGAGGTAATGGATTTAGGATTCGTACTAAAAAACGAAGAAAAGTTTGAGAACGAATATATCAAAGGAACTCCGGACGTAATTACAGAACATCTAATAATTGATACAAAGGTTAGTTGGTCCGCTGCTACGTTTCCTTTCTTTGAGGATGAGCTACCAAATTCCGACTACTATTGGCAGATGCAGGCTTATATGATGTTAACAGGCAAGCGTCAAGCCGTTGTAGCTTACTGCCTGATCAATACGCCTTATTTGATTCTGGAAGATGAGATACGCCGCGAGCATTGGAAGCAAAACGTAATTGGAGAAAGCGATGAGATACGCGCATACGTAGAAGCCCAGCACAATTTTGATCACATACCAAAAGACGAACGCGTAAAGCTATATTTCATAGATTATAATGAGCAGGATATTGAACGCGCTAAAGAAAAAATACAAATAGGATGTGCATTATACAACCAATTAATGAACCAATGAGAAAGAAAGTAAACCGGTATTTTGTAGCTACGATAAATATATACGATGATAATTTCGAATTATTAGAAGAACGCATAAAAGACCTGCTGCAGGAAATGCGAGTACACTACATAATCAATTATAGCAATCAGGATCCGGTTTTAATTCAAGAGGTAACCGAGTTGGTATTTAAAGACGAACTTTCCCAATTTAATTAAGATGAACCAGCAAGTAGAAGATCCGATTGTAATGGCAGTTTTAGCGAAGTACGCAGAACGATCACAACGAGGAATAGAGAAGTATGGTACAATGTTAACGCGAACCGATTTAAACTTCACCGATTGGTTGAATCACTTACAGGAGGAGCTGATGGATGCCACGCTTTACATTGAGAAACTGAAAGCAGATGTCAAGTTTATTGCGCAAAAAACTGGACAAGGATAAGGGGTAAAAATTGCCACATATCTAAACACGAAATGTAATAAGGGATAGGCGCAACAACTCCTGTTTTCAATAGAACGCTGACGGCTCGGAAAGACGAGCATATTTTTAAACTAAACAACAAGAACAATGAAAGCAACACTACACTTTGACCACGATGAAAGCGAAGAACTGCAAAGCGCGCTCGATGGATGGAAATGGAAGAACGCAATGTGTGAGCTTGACCAAGAAATGCGCTCGGTAGTTAAACACGGATACATTAAAAACCGAGAAGCTACTGATGCAGAAATGGAAGTAACCGACTATTGGAGAGATAAACTCCGTGAATTAATAAACGAAGATAACTTAAACCTATGAGCCCTGAAAAAGAATACCTCGCAGCAATCTGCACAATGCTACTTGTAACGGCAGTAGCAATTATTTTAGTAATCAATTTAATTTTTAGTATATGATGCCCGAAGAACAAACAAAGTCCTTTGAAGAGGCAGTTAAGCCATTAATGAAATGGTTATGCGATAACAAGAACCCGCATACTTATGTGATGGTAACTAACGCAGGTAGTGAAATAGTTGAGGGTATACACGTATTTGAAACTGAAGAATTTTTAAACGATTAATAACAAACAAAATGGAAAACAAAACAAACACAGGAGCAATCTTTAAGAACGACAAAAAGACGAATGAAAAACAACCTGACTACAAAGGAAAGGTAAACGTAAACGGTAAAGAGATGGAGGTAGCTTTGTGGGTTAAGCAAGGAAAAAACGGAAGTTTCTTCTCTGCTTCATTTAGTGAGCCATATGTAGCGCCAGTTGAACGTGCGCCAATTGGAGATAGTATTGATTCTGATCTGCCATTCTGATATGAACAGAGAACTAGAAATAATCGGTAGCGGCGCGGATATTGTTCGCGCTGCCCTTATTAAGCACTTAGAACTATCCGGACGTAGTTTAACGTCATTCTGCGTAGAGAACCAGCTTTATCAGTCAAACATTTATTTATTTGTACGCGGCAAAAACCTATCAACGCCAACCCTGCAGCGATTAGCAAATATTTTAAAAAGATTAGTATAATTAAAATTATTATTATATTTGTTCAAACAATTAAAACACGAAATAATGATTGCAATTAGTTATTTAAAATGCGAAATGTGTAACGGCGAGGGCTGTTATATGGAAGAAGTTACAGGGAATTACGAGCCTTACTTTCAAGATTGGAGAGATTGCGCCTGCGATAAATGCCACGCTAAAGGCCGTTTTATTGATATGGATAGCACGTTAATGAAGATTAATTACGAGCACGATGTTAATTTTACTGAGCTAAATGATATTGTATCTGCAACAGATAGATATTTAAGCGGTTTTAAACAAAGAAAGGAAGTAATTTTGTATTCAATCAATGCTTTAAAAATGATGGGCCTAACGGATGAGCTATATAAAAGATACGCAAACCGATTAGATTCCGTTAACAGAAGTATTGAAAGAGTAAAAAAGTATAAAGAAATATTAGAGACGTATGAAGCGACTTACTAAACTAAAGGCTAAAGTTCACATAGATGACAACTTTGGCTTTGGATTGTTGATCAGCACCGGAGGTATTGGTTTAATGATTTTAAACGTTATTTTTGAATTAGATTGGAAGTAACAAAACATAATTGGATTCAGGTAATGGCCGCTCATCACAAAGAATGGGTGGCCATTGTACGTTCTTTTGGTACCGATTACCCTGATGACATAGTACAGGAGTGCTACATTAAGCTAATGAAGATTGGAGATCCGCAAAAGTATTTTGAAAACGGCCAAATAAACCGCGCTTTGATGTGGGTAACGCTTCGCAATATGTTTTACGACATAACGAAAAAAGAAGCCAGCGATATAATTCCATATGATAGCATACAAAACACTGTTAGAACGCAGGAAAACACGGAAAAATGGGAAGCATTAGAACGATTTGAAGATAAGATACGCGAAGAAATGAAAAGCTGGGAGTATTACGATAGGCAAATATTTATGCTTTACCGCGATACGGGGTATTCCTTTCGGAAATTAAGCAAAGAAGTTGGCATAGGAACGCGCAGTATATTCTACACGATCAAGAAATGCAAGGAAAAACTCAACGAAGCGCTCGGCGAAGATTGGCAGGATTATAACAATAACGATTTTGAATTAATATGAAACACATTTTAGAAGTATTGAATGCTTACATTGAAAGCACTGTAAAGCAATTAAAGTATAAGGATGAAAGAATCCAAGAGCTTAATGATGAAAATAGAATATTAGAAAAAGGAAATGAAACGCTAAAACGCGAATTAATTAATTTAAGTAGAGAACACTTTAAAAAATAAACAAAATGGCAAGACCAAAGAAAGCAAAAGGATTAGGAGATACGGTTGAAAATGTATTAGAAGCAACCGGTATTGCAGCAGTAGTTAAATTTATCGCAGGAGATGATTGCGGATGCAATGAACGTAAGGAAAAACTCAATCAAAGATTTCCGTACTTTAATTGTTTAACTGAGCAGGAGTACAATTACCTTACCGAGTTAGATATCAATAATAAGTACAGTTTGACACCTACTGAGCAAAAGCAGATTTTGGATATTTACCAGCGAGTATTTAACAAAAGAAAATCCCCTACTACTTGCTCAAGTTGCTGGGTACAGATTATGAATGACCTTAAGGCAGTTTATGCCACTTACGAAGGATGAAACTAATCAAACACGGAAGAAACGTACACGAATTAAATTTTGATTCTAAAGACGTTAAAATAGCTTTCCTTAGTGATGTACACTGGGACAACCCGAAATGCGATCACGAGCTATTAAAACAGCATCTTGACTATTGTTTAAAGAACGATATCAAAGTATTTTTAAACGGAGATACCTTTTGCCTTATGCAGGGAAGAGGCGATAACCGTAGAAACAAATCAGATATCCGACCGGAACATAACAACGCACGTTATTTAGATTCGATTGTTGAAACTGCGGTTGAATGGTTTTTACCGTATGCTCACATTTTGACAGTAATTGGTTACGGAAACCACGAAACAGGAATTATTAAGTACCAAGAAACTGATATCTTAACTCGTTTTGTTGATTTACTTAATTACAGATCCGGAGCAAATGTTCAGACAGGTGGTTACGGAGGTTGGTTGATCATTAAAAACCACGATGGCAGCACTCGTTTAAGCACTAAAGTAAAATATTACCACGGATCTGGAGGCGGTGGAGTAGTTACCAAAGGTGCTTTGAACTTAACAAGAGCTTTAGAAATGTATGAGGATTTTGATGTGTTTACTATGGGCCACATTCACGAGAACTCAGCACGTAATGATGTCAGAGAAAGTATTGTACACAACCCTAAAAACGGATACAGAAGCGAACAAAGACCTTTACATATGATGCTAACTGGTACCTATAAAGAAGAGTACGGAGATGGAGATCACGGTTGGCACGTTGAAAGGGGGGCACCACCAAAGCCACTCGGTGGGCGTATCTTAACTATTAAGATGATCCGCAAACAAAAAGACGGATCCCAAAGTTATTACAACAAAATAGATTCCCATTTATTTAATATCTAATGCCAATACCAAAAAGATTACCAAAGGAGCAGGCCGGAGAATTTATGCAGCGTTGCATAATGGATCCGGTAATGGTGCGCGAATACCCAAACATAGACCAAAGAATAGCAGTTTGTCAAAACCAAATAACAGAAAATGCAAGTAAACAAAGTAAAAATATCAGAGGTAAAAGGTAACCCGAAGAACCCGCGACTAATAAAAGACGATAAGTTTAAAAAGTTAGTCAAATCAATACAGGAGTTTCCTCAAATGCTGGAGCTACGTCCTATCGTAGTGGATGAGAACAATATTGTCTTAGGCGGCAATATGCGTTTGAAAGCCTGTAAAGAAGCCGGATTGAAAGAAGTGTATATTGTCAAGGCTGATAACCTAACCGAGCAACAGAAAGACGAATTTATTGTAAAAGATAATTTAGGCTTTGGAGAATGGGACTGGGATATGTTAGCAAATGAATGGGACACAGAAAAGTTAGACGAATGGGGTTTAGACCTTCCTGTTATGTTAGATGCTGATGAGGATTTAGAGCTGAAAGATTTAAGTAGCACTATTGATAATCTTTACCGTATTGAAGTTATTTGTAAGGATGAAGAACACCAAGAAAACACGTATAACAAATTAATTGAGGAGGGTTACGAATGCCGACTTTTGACATTATAAAAGAAGTAAAGCCAACTAAAACATTTAGGGTGGCTTCTGTTATTGGTAAGTTTGATTTGCAATCTGAAAACGTAGTCGAACACTTTAAAGGAGATATTAATATACCTGATCAGTGGCAAGTAGGTTTAATCGTAGGAAAAAGCGGAACCGGAAAAACTACAATAGCTAAACAACTATTTGAAGATGCTTACATAACCGCATACGAATATAATGCAGAGACTGTTTTAGACGATATGCCAAAAGAGTGTAGCGTAGAAGAAATTACTGCAGCTTTCAATTCAGTAGGTTTCTCAAGTCCACCGAGTTGGTTAAAACCGTATTCTGTATTGAGTAATGGACAAAAGATGCGAGTAGATTTAGCTCGTGCTATATTAGAAAAAAACGAACTATTTGTATTTGATGAGTTTACCAGCGTAGTAGATAGAAACGTAGCGCAGATTGGTTCCTTTGCTATGCAGAAAGCCATTAGAAAGACGGATAAAAAATTCATAGCAGTTACTTGTCATTTTGACGTACAAGATTGGCTACTGCCTGATTGGGTATTTAATACCGATACGATGACCTTTCAAAGTTTTGAAGGGCAAAAAAAAAATAGACCAGATATCAAATTTGAAATATTCAATTACGGAGATAAAAGCATCTGGAAAATGTTTGCTAAGCACCACTATTTAAGTCATTCGCATAATAATGCAGCTAATGTATTTGTAGCTACGGTTAATGATGAAGTTGCAGGGTTTATCAGTATATTACATCTACCGCATCCAAAAGCTAAAACAATTAAAAACGTTCACAGATTGGTTATATTGCCAGATTATCAAGGAGCAGGCATTGGTTTGAAATTATTAAATGAAGTAGGTAAATTGTACAAACGAGATAAATGGCGTTATACAATTGTAACATCCGCACCGAGTTTAATTAACGCTTTAAAGAAGTCAAATCAATGGGCTTGTAAACATTTAGGTAGGTTAGTTGCTAAAACAGGAATACTGCACGGAAACAATGATTCCAATAATAATAGCAAACAAAGAATTACCGCATCATTTGAATTAAAATAATTAGAATAAAATTAGAACAATGGCAAACGAACAAAATTTAATACCTGCTAAAAAAGGAGAGATCAGAAACCCAAACGGAAGGCCTAAGGGAGCGAAGAACAGAAGCACAATAGCACGTAAATGGTTAGAAGTAAATCAATCGCTTAAGAACCCATTAACAGGAGAAAGCGAAACGATGAGCCAAGAAGATCTAATGACGTTAGCGCTTATCAAGAAAGCCCGAGAAGGAGACGTAACTGCCTACAAGGCTTTGATGGATTCAGGTTACGGAGCACCGCTTCAGCAGATAGAACAAACAAACGTAGAAATACCTTTATTCCCAGATGTTCAAGAGAACGACGTCAATTAACAAAATACTTTCGTTAAAAAAACGGATCAAGATTATACAGGGAGGAACTTCAGCAGGAAAGACCTTCGGTATATTGCCAATCCTTATAGACCGAGCAATTAAACAACCTAACGCAGAGATCAGCGTAGTTGCTGAATCAATACCGCATTTGCGACGCGGAGCCCTTAAAGATTTCTTGAAAATTATGCGCTGGACTAACCGGTATGTAGAATCGCAGTTCAACAAATCCCTGTTAACCTATACGTTTAAAAACGGATCTTACATTGAGTTCTTTTCCGCAGATGATTCCAGCAAATTGCGAGGAGCAAGGCGCGACGTTCTGTACATAAACGAGTGCAACAATATTACGTTTGAATCTTACAATGAGCTTTCGATACGTACTAAGCGCGAAATATATTTAGACTTCAACCCGGCAAATGAGTTCTGGGTACATAAGGAACTAAAACACGAACCGGATGCTGATTTTATCATCTTAACGTACAAAGACAATGAGGCGCTTGATCAGAGTATTGTCACACAAATAGAGAAGAACCGTGACAAAGCAGTTACTTCAAACTACTGGGCTAATTGGTGGCGCGTTTATGGTTTAGGCGAAGTAGGTATGCTTGAGGGCGTAATCTTTGAGAATTGGAAGGAGATTGACAAGGTTCCGGAAGATGCGCGATTGGTAGGTATAGGTTTGGACTTTGGATATACTAACGATCCAACGGCAGCGATAGAAATTTATAATTGGAACGGCAAGCGAATAGTAAACGAATTAGTTTACCGTACAGGGATGCTAAACTCAGACATAGCAAAGGTGCTTCCGTCTGGCGTTATTATTTACGCGGATAGTTCAGAACCGAAAAGTATTGATGAGATTAAACGCTACGGAAAGACGATCAAAGGCGTAACGAAAGGCAAGGATTCAATTAACTACGGTATTGACGTAATGCAGCAACAGGAATACCTAGTAACCAAACAAAGCACGAACCTAATCAAAGAACTTCGCGCTTACTGCTGGGATGTTGACAGATCAGGAAACAGAGGTAGAAATCCTGCAGGCGGATTGGATCACGGAATTGATGCGCTGAGATACCACGAGATGGAAACGCTAGGCCTAAAGAAAAACTACGGTACTTATAACATTCGCTAATGGCTGAGAACTACACGGAAGCAATGTGTTATTTGGTAGAGCAGTATATCAGGCAGCGTACCGGAAAACGAATAAAAATAATCTTTAACAACCCTGATAAAATGCGCGTACATTTGACGATGTTACGAGAGGCTTATAACTACGTGCAACAACTAACAAAAAAATAAGTTATACAGATATGGAATTGCAAATAAACGTACCAACCTCACTACACGAAATCCCGTTAAAGAATTACGTAGATTTCCTAAAAGTACAGGAAGGTTCAAACGATGAGGAATTTGT
>Ga0315904_10007984_pt1 | contig 14078 bp, 13 predicted proteins | sample LakEriMetagenome_6_FD_203529 | JGI IMG/M metagenome (GOLD analysis project Ga0315904, IMG submission 203529) | Freshwater fungal communities from buoy surface, Lake Erie, Ohio, United States - Buoy 12 MA120 | ecosystem: Environmental > Aquatic > Freshwater > Lake | place: USA: Lake Erie, Ohio... | reverse complement strand
TTCCATGGTGGAATCGGAACGGAACCGCTTGTTGCCTGCAGCCGGAAACCCTGGCAAAAATCCCGGCAGCGTATTCACCGATTTCCTGCAATTGCTCGAAGCCCATTTCCGTACCGATGCCGGTGTGGAATTCTACGCATCCGAACTGGCCATGACGGCGCGCAACCTGAACCATATCTGCCGGCGTGTACTGCAACAAAGTGTGTCTGAAATCATCGAAACGCGCAAGCTGATCGAAGCGAAAAACCTGCTGGCTTCGACCGATAAGACCGTGGCAGAAATAGGATTCGAATTGGGCTATAACGAGAAGTCTTACTTCAGCGCGGTGTTCAAACGGAAAGCCGGGCAAACGCCTACCGAATTCCGGAATGAAATAAGGAAAATGCTCTGAGCCTCCGCAGACGCCGGCAACCGGCCGCTGCTTTTTTCAGTCCTCCGGATTTGCCGTCCGGGTAAGCATTACACGAACCGGATGTACGCCGGATTTTGACATCTCTTTTCCGAAAAGTGTACCTTCGGCGGAAAGTGCCAGCCACAACTTTGCATCAGGTTCCGGAATTTTGTGAATAGGCCGGAACATTTTCAAACAAACACCGGATAATGGAACGGAAAGATTTTCTCAAACACCTGGCAATCTTGCCATTAGCAGGCGCAACGATGAAACTGAACGATTTGGGTAAAGTAGCCGATGGCTTCAATCCCACTCCGAAGATGCCCGTGCTGTTCATGGGCCATGGAAGCCCGATGAATGCCATCGAGGAAAATGAGTTTGTGCTGGGTTTCCGAACCCTTGGGCAGCAGTTGCCGAGGCCCAACGCGATTCTCTGTATCAGCGCGCATTGGGAAACCCAGGGCACGTTTGTCACTGCCATGGCCCAGCCGCGCACCATTCACGACTTTGGCGGATTTCCCCCCGAACTCTTCGCCGTGCAATACCCGGCCCCGGGCAGTCCGGCCCTGGCTGCCGAAACCAAGGCGTTGGTGAAGAAGACGGAAATCGGGCTCGACGACAAATGGGGGCTCGACCACGGTGCCTGGAGTGTGATCAAACACCTGTATCCTAACGCGGATATACCGGTGATTCAAATGAGTCTGGACTATTCCCAGCCGCCGCAATACCATTATGGACTGGCACGTGAACTGAAGGCCTTGCGCGAAAAGGGCATCCTGATCGTAGGCAGCGGCAACATGGTACACAACCTGGGTATGGTTGACTGGCGCCGGCTGAACGAATCATTCGCCTTTGACTGGGCCTTGGAAGCCAATACCCGGATGAAGGATCTCATCACGCGCGGCGATCACCTTTCGCTGATGAACTACAGTGCCCTTGGCCGCCCTTTCCAGATGGCCATTCCATCGGCTGAACATTTCCTGCCGTTGATCTACACCCTCGGCCTTCAGGATCCGGGTGAATTAGTAACCTTCTTCAACGACAAGCCCGTGGCCGGTGCCTTGACCATGACCAGCGTGAAGATTGGCTGAGGCTGGGCGTTGGTTCTGTTTATTCCTTAGCCGTTAATCCGTCTTTACGTCAATGGATTGTATGGGGCCGTGGTCCAAGGCAACTTTCAAATCCGATCCAAACTAAATGCACTGTAAACAACACTAATTCATGTTTCTGTATTCCAGTGGCGTTTTACCGGTCTTTTTCTTGAAGAGCTTGTTGAAGTATTGTGGGTATTCGAACCCTAAGCCGTAGGCGATTTCTTTGATGTTCTTTTCGGAGTTTAAAAGCAAACTCTTGGCTTCTTCAATTAGATGATAATGTATCTGTTCCTGTGCGTTTTTACCGGTTTCCTTTTTGAGCAGATCTCCCAGATAACTGGGCGACAAATGGAGATGGTCAGCTAAATATTTTACAGAGGGCAGGCCTTGTTCGTTTAAGTCGTTATTGGCGAAGTATTGAATCAATAACTTTTCTACTTTTACAACGATGCTCTTATTCGTATGGCTTCTGGTAATCATTTGCCTGCCGTAAAATCGCTGGCAATAGCTTAAGAGTAATTCAATGGTAGATACAATTATTTGTTGGCTGTAGACGTCGATATTTTCCTTGATTTCAGTATATATTTTTTGGATAGCCTCGAGCAGAATGGTTTTTTCTTTTTCTGAAACGTGAAGCGCCTCTGAAACTTCATAATGAAAGAAGCTATAATCTTGCATCTTTTTATATAAAGAAGTTGAACGAATCAAGTCTGGGTGAAAAAACAGTCCCCATCCCATTTTGTCTTCTCTTTCTTCTACCTCATTGTCTATTTCTATTAATTGATTCGGCGCTATGAAAATCAAGTTCCCATCCTGAAAGTCTATTGTTTTTCTTCCGTATTTGATGTGGTTTTTGCAGTAGTTCTTAAAAAGGATTGAATAGAAATCAGTAGTAATTCTGGATTGTTGCTCTACCTGCTCCGAAACCTTGCTAAAATCCAGAACAGTCACCAGAGGATGGGAACTGTTTCCCAAATCAAATAATTTATGCAGATCTGTTATCGTGGACAGGTGGATTAATTTGCTCATAGAATGCTGGCTGCTAGCTTTAAGTATTCAAAGTAAGCATTTCCACGCCTTTCTGCGAAAAAATCCAGGCAGAGAACAATACTGGCTTGTGTGAATAAGCCAAGACCCAAACCTTGCCAAAATCCACTTTTCATGGATGAATACATCAAACAAATACCCACCATGATGAGGAGTATTTCAGCATACCTGAAAATGACAAAATTGCGCATAACCTTTTCCATGCGTGGCATTTCAACAGCCTTAATGTTATGCGGTTCCTGGAGCGTGTAATTTTCAACTCGTTCTATGTCTTTGGGACTTCGGTTGATTATAGCGTAGCCAACAATCAATTCCAATAGGGCTACTATGGCAATGGGAATAGCCACTCCTTTCCAAAAAGGAGTTTTCAAGGTAAAAAAGAAATAGAATGCGACAAGTAAAGCAACTATACCCAAAGATATAAAAACATAGCTTTCGGCTTTTTCTCCATTAAAATATTTTGCGATCGGGGTCATATTCAGATTTTGAAAAATCGTTTATTCATATTTAAAATGAAACTGTATCCTAGCGTTTTTTGCAAAAGGTTGTAAATTTTCGCGTCTTTCCCGGCCAAGTATCTCAGTTTGCTTTTCCCGTCGGTTGCCGCTTCATAAATTGTATTGGCTGCAACGCTCACAGGAGATGCATTCTTCGTCATCTTAGGCAGTGTATTGGTGATTTTATTGACAATGTCTTGGTATTCCTTCAGTTTTGTATCATTGTTGAAATCAAAAGATCGTCCGGCAAAATCAGTGGCAATGGCGCCGGGTTCAACAATCTTTACTTTGCCTCCGAATTGTTCTACTTCATATCTTAAGGATTCCGAAATACCCTCAACTGCGAATTTAGTTCCGTGGTATAATGAGCCCAAGGGGAATGTCATTTTTCCACCCATAGAAGAAATATTGATGATAATGCCCTTTCTGTTTTCACGGAAATGTGGCAGGATCGCACGGGTTACATCTAACAGTCCAATAACGTTGGTATTAAACTGGCGTATGATTTTTTCTCTGGGGAAAGATTCCAGCGGGCCATATGCGCCATAGCCTGCATTATTCACGACTACGTCAACGCCTCCAAAGTGGTATAATCCCTTTTCCACAGCATTGGCTATCGAATCTAAGTTTAAGACGTCTAGTTTGATAACCAAGGTGTTTGAGAGCTTGTTTATTTCTTTTTCGTTTTCGGGATTCCGCATCGTAGCGATGACGTTCCAGCCTTTTGATTGGAATAGTTTTGCGGTTTCTTTGCCAATGCCACTGCTGGCACCGGTAATCATGATGGTTTTTCTCATTGTACTTGAAATCGTATTGCAAAAATTTATATTTAGTTAACGAGATGGATTAGCCAAATTCGGGTTATCGGTATCCTTTTTATGGGTTTTAGAAATGGGTATCTTGCGCGCAGGTTTCTAAGCAAAATGCCAAAACAATCTCCCGCCAGGCACAGGCCGCGTTTTGAACACCACAGCGACCCGGTGGCGCCTATGCGTCGCTTCCTTCTGCGCCAGGGCAGGTATGCCATTTTCGCCTTTTTACTCGTCGCCGTTTCAGTAGGAGCCGGAACCATAGGTTATCGCATCATTGCAGCTGTTTCCTGGATCGATGCGTTTTACATGGCATCCATGATTCTTACCGGTATGGGGCCTGTGGTGGAAATGGAAAGTACCGGGGCAAAGCTCTTTTCTTCATTTTATGCCTTGTACAGCGGCGTTGCTTTTCTGAGCATCACAGCGGTATTCTTCGCGCCCATGGTCCACCGCCTCATGCATATCCTGCATGTGAATCCGGAAAAGGAGAACGGAGCCCGATAATCCTTCCACGCCATCCGCCCGGCTGCGGCTACCGCCGTGCATGGCAGGAATCATGCCTTTTCCTGAGCGCAGCTGCCGGATGTGCCCTGGCAGCTGTGTTACCTTCGCTGCAGGAACCAATGGGTTGTTTGCCCTGTGAAACCCGTTCACCATGAAGAAACCAGAACCGACCATCGACAACTACCTGGATGCACACTACATCCACCGGAGCAATTGGCTCAGGGCAGCAGTGCTCGGAGCCAACGACGGGATTATCTCCATATCCAGCCTGGCCATCGGTGTTGCTACGGCGAGTGTGAGCCGGGAGCCTGTGATGCTCGCTACTGTTGCAGGACTGGTTGCCGGCGCCTTGTCGATGGCGGCAGGTGAGTACGTATCCGTAAGTTCCCAGACCGATATCGAAAAAGCCGATATCGAGCGTGAAAAAGTTGAGCTGGCTTCTATGCCGGAAGCGGAAATGCAGATACTGGCGCAGATATACGAACGCCGCGGACTGCAAAAGGAAACAGCCCTGCAGGTAGCCAAAGAGCTCACCGCCGCCGATGCGCTGGGCGCCCATATCCGCGACGAACTTGGGATCAACGAAATCAGCCAGGCCAATCCGATTCAGGCAGCCTTTGCATCCGGAGCTGCATTTACTGCCGGAGGAATACTGCCTTTGCTGGTTGCGTTGTTCGCACCCCTTCAATGGATGGAGTATGCGCTCTATGGGTTTACAATTCTCTCTCTGATTATCCTAGGTGCAGTATCAGCCAAAACCGGAGGTTCAAATATCCTAATGGCCGTCTTGCGCATTGTTGTCTGGGGAACCATTGCCATGGGTTTGTCTGCCCTGGTAGGCTATCTCTTCGGTGTGAGCGTTTGATGACGCCGGTGCCTGGAAACACAAGTTCCCGACGATGACCCGCCGGTATACATGAAAATCATCAACGCCTATTCCGTACCCATCTTCCTGTTGTTTCTCGCCGGTGTATTCTTCGCACCGGGCCTCGCTGTCTTGTTGTTCGGTTTGTTGTGTGCTTTGCTTGCAATGGAAATGCGCAGCACCTTGCGCAGCTTGCGCAAATCGGGTGCAGAGGCCATCGCGAAAATTGAACGCTTCGAACGCGATTCCGACGGCGATCCAATCCCGGTCATGTCGTTTGAAACCGCAGATGGAACCCGGGTGGAAGGCCGCCCATTTTACCATTTCAGCAGCTCCTTCGTTTTTCAGTCCGGAAGTAGAGCCGAGGTGGGGAAGGAGCAAGTTGTTCTTTACGTTCCGGATAACCCTACGGCGTTTGTCAAACAAAAGGATGCAGGGCAGGCCCGTGTTGTGTACCGGATGCTGCTGGTTTTGATGATGCTCGTCGCCGCTGCCGGGATTGCCGATCTGATGGGGTGTATGGATATTGAAACGTCGAAGCCTGTTTTCTGAGGCCAAGCGGTGTATCAACCGCGGGGGAAGAGCGCTTTCCACAGCATCCTGAAATCACGCACCGGATCGTATTGCAGTGCGTAATTCTCGTACAAGCGCCTTTCCCAGTCGGGTTGCGCTTCCAGACCGGTATATCCGGAGCTGAGCGGCTGAACAGGCTTGCGCAGCGGTGGCAATCCCTTGGTTTCGGCAGGATAACCAATCCAGGTGCGGCTGCCGGCAATCACAGCCGGAATCTGCTGCAGCATCCTGCGGCCCGCATGGGTAAAGAGAATAAAGGGCGACAGGGGCAGGAGGGCCAGCGCAAAGAGGATATCGAAGGTGCGTTTCTTGCGCCTTACCTGCGGCATTCCCAAAGCGTAACGGTCCTGGTCGCCGGTCCATTCCCCACGGCCATCTTTCGAATCTGAACCGATGACAAAGGACGCACCCGGCGGAACGGTTTTGAAGCGCAAGCCTTTGCCTTTCAGCTGTTGCATCAGTGCCAGCGCCTTTCGGACAGGCAATTCGTTCAGGTTGAATACCAGCGTATCCGCCTCATGTACGAGCGCACAGGTGAGCAATTCGTCCGGATTGTCGGCGCGCTGGGGACTAATCTCACCGGCGATATGGGCTCCGGAAGGGAACTGTCGTATGCGCCTCGCTTCGTCGGCACCCGCTACCAGCAACCACCGCCTTCCGGTGTTCTCTTCCTGGTTGAATTTGCCGCCACTCAGCGCTTGAACAGCCACCCGCCAGCCGATAAAAGCTACCCACGACCAAATGCAGCCAAGCCCGAGGATGGCCCGGCTGAATTGCAGGGTTTTGGGCAGAAAGGCATAGGCGGAAAAGAGGATCAGCGATCCGGCTACCGCACCGCGGCTGAGGTTCTTCCAGCGCAAGGGCCGGTCGTAGCCGCCGCTCAGCCAGGTGAAGAAGAGGATAACGGTGATATAGGCCGGCAAATGCCACAGGAAGTATTCCGGGGGATAGTAAGCCCGCACGAACTTGTTGTTCAGTTCCCAATAGCGGGTAATGGCAAAGAAGCCGGCATAGAGTACGGCAAAGTCGGTGAGTGGTTGCCAGATGCGCGCGAAATAGCGACTGAGCAGGGCGCCGAATGCCCGCACCTGGATGGCCAGGGTGATGAGCAGGGCAAAGAGGCCCGCACTTCGGCTGGCGTAATGCTTGCGCGCAAACAAGATCATCGCCTCGTAGAACACTTTCACATAGCGGGCACTTTGTTTTTTCGTGCTTTCTCCTTTGTAATGGATGATGCGCGTGCCGGCAAAATAGACATTCATATACCCGGCCTGCTGGATGCGGTAGCTGAGATCGATGTCTTCTCCGTACATGAAGAAGCGTTCGTCGAGCCAACCCGCTTTGTCGAGGGCGCTGCGCCTGATGAACATGTAGGCGCCGGAAAGCACATCAACCGCATGGTTGGTTTCAGGATGCAGGTAATACAGATGATAACGGCCGAACAGCTTGCTTTTCTTAAAAATAGAGGCCAGTCCGGTCATCTTGAAGAAAGCCACTGCCGGTGTGGGCAGGCCGCGCTTGGATTCGGGAAGGAAATTGCCGGTCCCGTCGATCATGTGTACGCCGAGCGCACCGCATTCCGGATGGATTTCCATGAAGTTGAGCGGGGCACTGAGGCTGTCTTCCTGCAATACCGTATCCGGGTTGAGCAAGAGCACGAATTCACCGTTCGCTGCAGCAATGCCCTGGTTGTTGGCTTTGGAGAAGCCTGTGTTTTCGCGGTTGGCGATCAGTTTCACCTGGGGGAACTGCCGCTGCAACATGGCCAGGCTGTCGTCTTCGCTGTTGTTGTCAACTACAATCACTTCCGTATCCAGGCCGCGTGCGGCGCGTTCCACGCTTAAAAGGCACTGCTCGAGGAAGTAGCGCACATTGTAATTGACGATGATGATGCTGATGCGGGCCAAGGTCAGATATGGTATTCGGTTCGGTGGATGATGCTGCGCCCGAGGGTGATTTCGTCGGTGTATTCGAGTTCGGCGCCAATACTCACACCGCGCGAAATGGCCGTGATGCGCACTCCGCTCTCGCGCAGTTTCCGGCCCAGGTAAAACATGGTCGTATCGCCTTCTGAAGTCGGGTTGAGGGCCATCAGCACTTCGCGCACTTCGCCGTTTGCAACGCGGGGAAGGAGGGATTGGATATTCAGGTCGTCGGGCCCCACGCCGTCGATGGGTGAAATGAGCCCGCCGAGTATGTGGTAAATGCCCTTGAACTGGCCGGTGCTTTCAATCGCCAACTGATCGCTGAAGTCTTCCACCACACACAAAAGGCTGCGGTCGCGGTTGGGGTCGGCGCAAACGCGGCAAACCTCCTGCTCGCTCACATTGCCGCATTCCACGCAGGTGCGCAGGTCGGTTTTCAAGCGAATCAGGCTTTCACCGAGGCGGCGTACTTCGGCTTCCGGACGGCGCAGCAGAAAGACTACCATCCGCAAGGCCGTGCGTCTTCCCACACCGGGAAAACCCGCCAGGGCCTCGATGGCCTGATCAATGATGCGCGTTTCGGAATTCAATCGGGCGAAATTAATCCCCTTTCCGGGCCTGTTCGTCATTTTCCTTCTGCACTGCCTTTTATCTCTCTCTCCAGACGGTTATACTTGTAGTGTATGGAAAATACTTTCGCAATCGTACTGGTTGTTCTTGTCGTGCTGGTGATCCTTCGCGCTGTGAAGGTGGTGCCTCAGCAGAACGCTTTTGTGGTGGAACGCCTCGGGAAGTTTCACCAGGTACTCGAACCAGGTATCAATTTTATTATTCCCTTTTTTGACAAGGTAGCCTACAAGCACTCGCTGAAGGAGGTGGCGCTCGACATTCCGGAACAAGTCTGCATCACCAAAGACAACGTACAGGTGGGAGTAGACGGGGTGATTTTTATTCAGGTGGTTGATGCACAAAAGGCTTCTTACGGCATCAGCATGTACAAGTTTGCCGTGATACAGCTCGCGCAGACCACCATGCGTTCCGAGATCGGCAAGATCGACCTGGACAAGACCTTCGAAGAGCGGATGAACATCAACAAGCAGGTAGTGGCTTCAATCGACGAAGCTTCGATTGGCTGGGGTGTGAAAATCCTCCGTTACGAAATCAAGAATATTACCCCGCCCAAGAGCGTATTGGTGGCGATGGAAAAGCAGATGCAGGCCGAGCGTGAAAAGCGCGCCGTGATTTTGCAGTCTGAAGGTGAAAAGCAAAGCGCCATCAACATGGCAGAAGGTCAGAAGCAGAAGGTCGTATTGGAATCGGAAGCCTTGCGCCAGCGTCAGATCAACGAAGCAGAAGGTGAATCAGAAGCCATCAAGGCGGTAGCGCAGGCTACGGCTGAAGGCATTACCCTGGTTGCACAAGCTATCCAGACCCACGGAGGAATGGAAGCCGTGCAATTACGCGTGGCTGAAAACCTGGTTGAACAGTTCGGGAAATTGGCCAAAACCAATAATACCCTCATTCTTCCGGCGAACTTCAGCGATATGGGCAGCATGGTAGCCGCTGCGATGACGGTAATCAAATCTCAGAACGCACCCAATAATCCTCCCGCCAAATCATGAGTGAACCAACCGTTTGGGGTATCGCCGGCCTGATCATGATCATTGCCGACGTGGTGCTCGGAACCTTTTTTATGCTGTTCCTCGGCGGCGGAGCATTGCTCACAGCTATTCTGGTTATGGCCGGTGTACAGGAGCCGGTAATGCAATGGCTGGCTTTCGCCGGATTCTCCGCCTTTGGTGTGATCCTTTTTCGCAAGAAACTTGTGGCCGCTTTCGGTCCGCGTAAAAACGAGCGCTATGTGGAGCATATCGGGCAGAAAGTCCGGGTAGTGGATGCCATTCCGGCCAACGGACAAGGGCGTGTGCTCTACCGCGGCAGCGAGTGGCCGGCACGCACGGCAGATGGTTCAGCCCTTGAAGCCGATGCGGCCGCTGAAATCACGGCGACAGACGGCATCTTGCTTACTGTATCACCTGTGGCCGGATGAGGTTCGGCCTCTTCGTGCTGGCGCTCGGTGCAGCCGGTGTTTTACAGGCCAAACCCAAACCGGCAAACTTCCCACAAAACTGGGTTGGGAGCTGGCAAGGGCAAGTCTGGGTGCGCGATATCGCCACAGGCCGGCAACTCTATCTGCTGCCCATGAAGCTTGCGGTTTCGCCCTTGCGCGGCGACAGCGTGTACAGTTTCGTCATGCAATACGATACATCGGCACCGCGCAATTATCAGCTGGTGCTGCAAGACCGTGCCACCAACCGCTGGATCACCGATGAACAGAATTCGATCTTCCTGAAAGGGTACTTCTTCGACGGGCATTACGTCGATCTGTTCCAGGTGAACCAGAGCCTCTTGCGCACCGATTTCGAGCTCCGGAACGGGCAATTGATCGTGCGGATGGAAACCTGGCGCGAAGACCGCAAGGAACTCACGGGCACCGAAATACCCGACATCACGGTCTATACCTATCCGCCCGGAACCCTGCAATACGGCATTCTGCAGCGTCAGAAAACAAAAAAAGGCCGCCCGTAATGGAGCGGCCTTTTTAACGAAATATCAGGTTATCAGGGTTGAACAATGAGCTTGCCGCGGGCGCTGCCTTCATGGCGGATGACGCGCACGAGGTAAGTTCCTGCGGGCAGGCCGGCTACGGTCATTTCAGTACGGGTGGTTTGCTGCAACAGGCGGCCGCTCATGTCGCGGAGTTCGATGAATTCGCCGTTTTGCAGACCGCCCGGGATTTCAAACCGTACGATTTTGGAAGCAGGGTTCGGATACATCGCGATGCCGAAGTCTTCGAATCGGCGTGCATCCAGTCCGTAGGGGCGGGTGAAAGAAACTTCATCCACAGTAAGTACAGAATTGCCCTTGGCATCATCACCTTGCCAGTCGAAAGCGGCAAATGCGATACGGGCACTGTCGGGCGTATCCATGGTCCAATAGAAGATGGATGTTTTGATTAGCTCCCAACTGTTGTTGGTGCCTGGGAAGAGGGTGCTGCCGTAACCGATTTGCATGCCGTTTTTGAACATGGCAACTTCCACGCGGGCGCTGTCGCCGCCCTGTGGCAGGTACTTTGCATAGACGAACATGGAATCTTCCTTGCGGCTTACAGGGAAAGTAGGCCCCCAGTCATTGCTGCTTGCACTTTCGGTCCGGGTGCTGTTGGAATAACCTCCGCGTGCCCTGTCGGGTGTGATATAATTCCGGATTTGCAATGCGTAAAACCCACGAACAGCGGCCGTGCTGCGGTTTACAGTTGGGTTCGGATCGCTGAAATCGTCATCGGCACTCCAACGGCTGGGGTAGTTCTTGGTTACATCGCTCCAGTTTTCAAAGCTGTGGTTGGGCACGGTGGGCGCCGTTCCGCTGAAACCCAGCAAGTCTGCTTCTATCCAACTGGCCAGCCGGATGGTGTCATCGGTGAAATCGGTACTGGCGATGCCAATAACCACTGTGTCTGCATTGCCGGCCGCGCTGTAAGTGAGTTTGAATGCCTTTCGCTGCCAGGTGGAAGTTCCGGTGAACTTGATCATCTCGTTGCAGATCACAGCTCCGCTCTTGCGCATTTGCACTATCAGCACGGCATCGTCATCCGCAGTAAGGCCGCAGCGGAACCAACCCACCACGGAATCAGGGCGGGCGTTGAGTGGAACTCCACCACCAAAAATCATGTCGTTTTCCGGTGGTATGCCGTGCAGCGCGGCTCCGGGTGCTCCGTCGTCTTTGGCGTCGGCTTGCAGACGAATCGCAGACCCACCCAGCGGTCCGCTCACTTTGTTCACCTGGCCGAAGGTTACCCATGGCAAGGGTAGGTTGCGCGTCTCACTCTTCCATACTTCAAAAGATGGATTTGGGATTTGGGCCACCAGCGGTGCCGAGGCCCAAACCAGCAATAAGGGTAAAAATTTGCGTCTCATGGTAACGCAAAATTAATATGCGCCTTAGCGCGGAATGCTCCGCGTGTCAGGATCCGGTATGATTGAAGTCAGCGCCAGACATGGATTTCAGAGCCTCAGGCTGACACTTACAGGTAGGGGAAATGTGAGCCCGAGGTGGAAAGCATAACCCGAAAGGTTGTTTCAGGCTTCAATCCTGTCTTACAATCCGGCAGCTTCGCGCAGGGTTTTGCGCTCGGCGTCTGTCCAGCTTTCTCCTGCAATCACCTCGCTCATGATCTTCTTAGCGGCCGATTGCTGGCGGAAATAGGCCAATACATCCTTTGCCGGTCCGCTCAATCGGCTGTTGAAGCTGAGTGTGGCATTGAAGAGGTTGCGGCAGATGCTTGCATTGAACAGATTCATCCGGCGCAGGGCTTCGAAAGCATGCACCCTCGTGCGGAATTCGTACAGTTCGCCTGCGTAATCGGTGATAATGCCTTCCATCGTGCCGCGCTGCTCTGTATAATGCTTCGATGCGTATTCCAGCCAACGCACATGCAGTCCGTGCTGGTTGCCATACAATCCGCGTGTGGCTTCCAGGTAAGCGCCGCGCTTCGCGGGGTCGGTCTGCCAGTCCATCAGCTTCACCAGCGCGTTTTCCACGATGCCATAGCTGGAATCCTTCAGGGCAATGGTAGAAAGCCAGGGTTCTGTGATGGCCGAAGCTTTCAGGCTCTCTACCGTTACGCGGCGCACATCGGTTTCGCGGTCCTGCAACAAACTGCGGACCAATGCGTCGTCGGTACCGGCCTGGGTAACCAGCTGGCGTGCGATTTCAGCGCGTATGCCGCGGTGTTTTTCTTTATTGAGGCGGTCTTTCAGGAATGCGATTCCCGCTGCATTTTCCCCCATTTTGCCGAGGGCGGCAATGGCATCGTAGCGGTCGAGCATGAACTGCGCATTCGCCGCCTGAGCCTTCAACTGCTCGAGGCTCTTGTTGAAGGTCACTTTTTTGAGGATGTTGGAGCCTTCATCGAACAAAGAGAAAGCGACTGTTTTGCCTGCGGCGAGGGGCATGGTGATCTGCTGGAATGCCTTGTCGATCATCACCTGCACACGCTCCGAACTGCCGTCGGTATAATACACCGCAAACCAAACCGGCATCTTGAAAATGCCTACCGTAGGTTCTTGCTTGTGGATCTGTTCTACCGTGAACACGAGGTTCTTTCCGCTGGTCAGGGTGCTCACGCGGAAATGCGGTTCCCCGCCGCGCCATACCCATTGGTCAAAGAACCAGTCTGTATTGATGCCGGTCGCATCCATAATGGCTTTCTGCAGGTCATTGGTTTCAACGGTCTGGAAAGCGTGGCGTTCGAGGTACAGCTTGATGCTGCGGCGGTAGTTTTCCTCGCCCAGCACATAACTCAGCATGCTCAAAACCGAAGCGCCCTTGGGATAATGGCGGGCAGATCCGGCGTTGGAATGGCGCACCGGCAGTGAGTTCTTTTCGCCCGCTGCGATGGCGCTGTTCATGTTGCCGCGCTGCTGCCATTTCATTTCGTCATCGCCCATGAGACGACGGAAAACCAAGGTCGGGTAATAGGTGGCGAAGCTTTCCTGCAGCCATTGGTCGGCGTCGGTGCGGGCGGTGATGAGGTCTCCGAACCATTGGTGTGCCGCTTCGTGTGCATTCACGCCTACATAGTTGCGGTCGAGGTAGCCGCGCTCATCAATCCAGAAAAAGTCGCCGAAAACTGTGGCAGCCGTGTTTTCCATCGCACCGTACAGGAATTCCTGCACCATTACCTGGGCATAGGAGCCCCAGGGATACGGAATGCCGGTTTCGTCTTCCAGCGCTTCAATGATGAATTCGCTGTAGCGGCTGCTGGGCTCGAGCCTTTCGGGATGCTCGGGATAATACCAGAATTGTATAGGTGTGCCACGCTTGGTCGCAGTGCGCTTTACGGCATAGCGGTCAATGGCGAGCATAAGCAGATAGCCTGCATGCGGCTGTGGCATGCGGTAATGCCAGGTGCGGGTGCCGTTGCTGTTCTCCTTGTTGCTGAGCAGGGCGCCGTTGGAAAGCACATTATAGGTTTTGTCGAAGCTGACGATTACTTCGGTGACGAACTTGTCGCTGCGCTGGTCGATCATCGGTATCCAGTGGCGGTTGTCGATGCCCTGGCCCTGGGTCCAGATCTGGCGGCGCGTCATGTGCACAGGATCGGGAATGGATGGAAGTTTCCACCCTACGAAATAGATGCCGCGTTTCGGATTGGCTTCGTATTCCAATTCCATCGCAAATTCCTTGCCCACGCCATTGAGGCTGTTGAAAACTACCACGATGCCTTCGGGCAGCGTGCGGAAGCTGGCGTTCACCGGGGTTTCGCTGGCAGCTGCAGCGCGACGGCCTGTTACAGCCGGATTGATTT
>Ga0315904_10007982_pt1 | contig 14080 bp, 15 predicted proteins | sample LakEriMetagenome_6_FD_203529 | JGI IMG/M metagenome (GOLD analysis project Ga0315904, IMG submission 203529) | Freshwater fungal communities from buoy surface, Lake Erie, Ohio, United States - Buoy 12 MA120 | ecosystem: Environmental > Aquatic > Freshwater > Lake | place: USA: Lake Erie, Ohio... | reverse complement strand
CAAATCGAGAAAATTCTTCCGCCCGCTACAAGAGTAATTACAAGCAAGCCTATTGGAGTCGGATAAAACGAAAAACTTGTATCGCATCTCAAAGAGAAGCTTCACTCAGTTGAGAATGCTTTGGGTTTCTTAATAATTCTTAATGTTTTGATAATAACTATTTTCGCAAGATGGTTGATAACGTTGTACTACTTAACTCTAGACTTTCCCATTTAACCCCGGTTCCCCCTGTTACCGATTGGGGAAGGGTTTTGACTGATTGGTTAGCTACCAAAAGATCACCACATACCCGGCGTGTGTACCAAAAGGATATTGATAATTTTCTCGCTGATCTTAATCTGGAATTGGGGAAGTTTCTATCTCTCGATAGGCATGGTGCGTATGCCCTAGTTTCCCGCTATAAAGGGGAATTAATCACTAAAGGGTTAAAATCGGCCACAATTAATAGAAGATTAGCCGCTATTAAGTCTTTAGTCGCTTTTTCTTATAATTGCGGTCACTGTGATTTTATGCTTGAGTCTGTTAAGTCTGAGAAATTGTCAGCTTATAGAGATACGTCGGGGGTTGATTCTGAGACGTTTAAGAGAGTTTTGGGGGGGATTGATCGCACGTCCTTAAAAGGTATTAGGGATTGTGCCCTCCTAATCCTTTTATGGAGTAATGCCCTAAGAAGGTCCGAAGTGTCAAAAGCCAATATTAGTGATTTTGACCCCACAGCCAAAACCCTGAGAATTTTTGGGAAGGGACGTGGTAACAATGCTGAAACCGTCTCTCTTGGCAGTGGCACGGTAAGGGCGATTGAGGCATGGCTGTCAGCAAGGGGGGAACATGACCCCGATAAGGCTTTATTTGTGTCAGTCAATCTGGGATACCGTGAGGGTCGGTTATCTACTCAAGCTATTTACAATATCGTTAAAGAACGCTGTCAGGCCGCAGGCATAACTAAGGCTATGAGTCCTCACCGGGTACGCCATAGTTCTATCACGGCCGCGTTAGAGGCTACTAATGGGGATGTGAGACGGGTACAAAAGTTAAGCCGTCATAGTTCCCTTAACACCCTGCTAATTTATGATGACGCGAGAAAAAATCACCAAAGGGAAGTGACCGACTTACTAGATAGTTTGGTTTAGCCCAAAAAACACCCCTTCATAATCACCCCTAAAACCCTCGAAAAAAAGTTTTATGGGTGTTTCATCCTGAGTATTGGGATTTAATCGAGTGCCAATTCTTTAGATAGAGTGCCAATTCTCAAAGTGTCCACTATTGGCTAGACATTAGCTAGACAATTGGCTATTCTATGAATATGGATAGACAAAAAGGATAGACAACTATGGCAAGGGACAAATTAATCACAATCAGGATCGAAGGGGAAAAAAGACAAGCTTTTGGGGAATTGGCAAAAAGCCAAAACACAGATACAGCCTCACTCTTATATGATTTTATCTCTCAGTGCCTAGACGGTAGGATAGACATTAAGCTAGTCACGGGTAAGGGGAACCGACTAGACAAATTAGACAATCGGATAGACAGTGACCGACTAGACAAATTAGAGACAGATACTCAAGAGATAGACAACAGACTAGACACAATAGCCAAAAAGCTTAATGATTGGGTGTTCTCTTTTGATGACCGATTAAACGATTGTGGACGGGAGTTATCTGACAAAATGATTAGCTTAGAGCATAGGCTAAATACCCTATCTATCCAATTGGATAGTCAAGAGATAGACAGCGAGATAGACAGTATAGACACGGATAGACAAGGGGAAAACCCCGATATAGAACCCGTTGCCACGGTTGAGACTGTTGATAAGGTTGAGTCTGTTGATGATACTGTAGGGACTGTTGATGACAATGTAGAGACTGTCACTGATACGGTTGAGTCTGACTCAATAGATGAATCGGTCACGGGATCGATCGGTCCCGTTCCGGGTGACAGTTCCCCAATTGAACCGGGGAAGGGTGAGGGCATGAATGCGGCCCAAGCTTATAGGTATCTCACAGCTAAAGGGGTGAAAGTGAGCGAAAAAACCCTATCAAATTGGATCAGCAAAAATAAAGAAATACCAACCACAGATAAGGGGGACGAGGTGAGCGAGTATTTAGTATTGCGAGGTAAGCTTTATTACCCTAACCCCGATTAGCCTTGAATCACTTCTCAGGGTGTTTTGCCCGATATTCCTTCAATATTGGGCATTTTCCGAGAGGGTAGGGTTTAGCGTTTAAGGGGGTTTCGTCACTTCTAGTGTTTAAATCCTTAGAATCCTCAAAACCCTTATCCTGTAAGAGTTTCACTATATCAATTTAAGATTTTTCTGGTTTTTTTTGTTATATTCCTATTAGTTATTATTTGGTTTTTATTGGGTTGATAGGGGTTATTGAGGCTATAGGGATTACTAAAGAGTAATCCTATCACTGTCATTTCTTGCCAGTGGATAATCGGTATTTTTCCTATTTTTTTCTATTCAGCAATCGTCAAAAGTTGATTAAGAAGCTTATCTCTTATCGGAATAGGGATGAATCCCCATAAAGTTGACCACTGTTTGCGGTCAAATACCTCTAGGAGGGCCTCAAATTCCGATAAGAGTGAGTCCTCACTAACGGCCGCTAAGTAGTCGGTAGCATCATTAAATAAGCCTATCTCACTCTCAGTAAGGGTTTCGGCTTGGCCACAATTGCTATTAGGGTTACTTATAGTAATTGTGGCCAAGATTTCATCTAAGAACTCCCGGCACCGATTGATCGTAGTCCGTGCCATGCCGGTTACAGTAGAGATCGCACGTTCGGTTATTTTTTCCCCGCTTTCCCACAATCGATTAGCGGCCTCACCTATTAGCCGTTTAGTCCTCTCGCTGACACTTTCAGCGAGAGGGGTTATCTCATGGGCTTTACACTGTCTCAACTGGTTAGGGGGGATAAGGTCACTAAAATCATAATCGGTAAGCAATACAATCTCGAAGCGACGATCTGGGTAAAGATTAGCCCTTAGTCTCCCTATCTCTTGTTTAATGATGCTCAAAGTCCGATGGTGAACATAGCGATCAAAGTCCTCACCATAGGGGTTTAAACCCGTGCTAATAGCGTAATCGTGTCGCATTGCCTCAAGGTTAGGACACGGTAAACCATCGATGATTAATCTAGTAACACCAGCGATTAAGTTAGTTCCCTGCGAATTGACAAAATGCTTAAGACTTGTCTCATCCCCTTCATCCTTGCAGTGACTTTGGAATCTAATAAAAGCCGTGTTATCGGGGTCATTTTCCCGATAGTGGTCTAAAATCGCCTTAACCATTCTTTTTTGTTGGTTCCCCCGGCTTATCCCATTGCGGCCAAGTTCTGAAACTTGCAGAAAATTGATATTTTCTGGAATATCCCCCCCGGTGGTAATCAGATCGATTTTTAGCCCGGTTCGGGCCTCTAAATTCTCGATCGATTCCGTGGCCGATAAGAAGATGACCTTAGCGGCCTCACCTATAATCGCTAAGAATCTAGAATCAACAAAAGATACCGATAAAATACCATGATTAAGCGATAAATAGCCTTTTCCTTGCAAAGCAAGGATTAATTCAGGTATCCACTGCTTAAGCGTCTCATTTTCTGCTTTTTCCGCTAGATTTCTGTCACTTTCAGCGAATGCCTTGCGAACTGCGATCGGCATATCAGCTATTGATTCCCCCATTTCAGAGATTGGATCAAGAAAGCTTAAATCGGGGGTTAATGCTTCTTTTAGGCGATTTAAATCGAGATTGCTAGGAATTAACCCTAAAAGCTTCTCTCTTAAGGTTTTACCGTCAAAACCGTACCGATTAGGCTGTTTTTCTGCCATTAGCTTCTTAATGGCAATCAATAGAGGCTTTAAGGCTAGGAATAGATCATTATCATCCTTTTCCGCTAAGGCCTCAATCGTATCCTTAGCATCTTTCTCTGATACCTTAACTATTTTCGTAGTATTAGCGCTTAACTCGCTTTCCTCGAAAATTAGGGTCGTATTTCCATAGTCGAAACCATTTTCGGGGTCGGTTGACTTAGGATTAGGTAAGCTTGCCGGGTGAGCGATTAATCGCTTAGATTGCAGTGCAATGGCACGCTTTTGTAGGTAGTCATAATCCCCTTTACCAGACCGGCATAATTCAAGGAATTGGCAACCCTTGCAGATAGTTGATGATTCTATTCCGTGGCTTATGTTTTGTCCCGCTAAGGCCGCATGAGTAAAGGGCCGAGCGCAATTAGCCCGTAAATCTTTCTCTTGGAATCTATCAAGTGAATCTTTCCTTTTTCGTGTTCTCACTTCCCCCAATTCGTTACGGTATAACCCAGCATGACGGCCCTCTAATATTGGCCAATCTTTGAGGGTAGGGGTTGAGACATTTCGAGGGTCATTAGTAATATAAAATAAATCTGTAACCCCTAATTTATCAGGGTTTAGCGTGCCAGCATCATAAGATTTTCCGCTTCCAGTGGGAGACGTATCGAGAATATATTTACCCTTTGACCATAGACTTAATCTTTCAGAGCGGTCATAGATTTTTGCTTCTCGTTTAGTCGGTAAGGGTGAGGGTGCGGGTTTTCTATTTTTTTTCCGATCTTTAAAAGCTAATCGTTTTACTTTTTCCCAGAATGATAAATCTTTTTTAGCTAACTCAAAGAATTGGCTAGGGCTAAAAAATTCGATTGATTCCAGATTCCCTATCTCATCAATATCACCGATTTTCTTGTCAAAACCGTGACCCCAATAGGCAACGCTGATCGGTAGAATATCCGATAATTTTCGATACTGATTAATAACGTTTTCATTGGCTAAACTACCCGCGTCAGGGTAAAGAGTCGCGACCGCGTTAGGGTTGCTTAATCTTTCTTTTATGGACTCGATTGCATTTAGTAAAGATTCCTTACTACCCGCAAAATCCCCCCCCGATGTCCCGATTATTGGTATCCCCAATCTATCGGCCGCTATAGCAGGCTTAATCTCAAGGCCTTCGCATAAGCCTATCTGGTCACGGTGTTTTAATTGGCTAGGCCAATAGATAGCTATGGGTAACTCACCATTTTGTAACTTAGGCTCAACCCCCCGCGCCCTAGAAGATAACCATATATATTTCCCGTGGTCATTTTCCTTACTATTGGGGTTATAAAGCCGTAAACCGACAAATAACCCGTTATGGTCTGGAATTGGCACTAAAATCCCATTAACGGGATTATTTAGCTTACTACCATCGAAGTTGACCCCCGATAAACCGGGAGAGACAGAAATGGTTAATTTTTGCCATTGGTCAACGGTTCTAAAGTGTCCGATTCTCTCATCGGTCAAATACCGACGGGATTTTAGCAGAATGCGATCACTATCAGATAGAGTCAATTGATTTAAGATTTTCTTAATCTCTCTATCTCGTTCTATGGGGGGCAAGGATCGAGCGTGTCTTTCTCGCTCTAACTGCTTTTCGCGCTCTCGCTGTTCTCGATACTCCCGACGTTTATCATCGGTCCATGATTCAGCATCCGGTTTATAAGCCCACATATTAAAGCCGTTGCTATCTATCCCCCTATGGATGTAATCGGGGGGGTTAGCATCCATATCCCGGCAATGAATTAGATTAGTTAGCAAGGATTGCCGGCAGTCTCTACGAGCGCCGTTACAGATTGGGCATCCTTTTTTTAGGGGTTGAAAGCTTCTAATCATTCCACACCCCCATCAAAATCAAAATTAAGATTTATCTTGGATTGAAGCTGATCAAGCTTCTGGCAGATATTCTGCAAGTGTTTACGGTCGCACCCAATGATTTTTGAGGCTATTCGATAAGCTTCTCGCTTTTCCTGTCGATTCTGGCAGTATTCCGATATATGTGTCGCTGTTAGGGCAATTAGTTCTAACGTCCCAAAAGACCGCGAAGCTTCTTTGAGAACATTCTCTAGTATCCGGAGGTGATTCATCCCACACCCCCTAAAAAACTGATTTTTTGTACTGGAAGTGAGACTATTTGTGCCGCAAAATTCGCGTCATTCTGGCTTATTTTGCCAAAATCCCCGGCTATTCTACTTAGTAAGGCTTTATTCTGGTTAGTGGGGGTTCTATCGGTTAATCCCGTGGTGTTTTGGGGATTTTTGGGGGAAACTCTTGACTTTTGTGGTGTTTTGATGGTATTATCCATAGTATGACATTAATAATTTTTTTGAACCGCTTCTACAGCCTGCAAGCCGTGGGGCGGTTAGTTCTTTTAGGCGACTTCTAACTTGTCTAAGCATTCTCGGATCATCTCTCGCATTACCGTGGCTGCCGTTTCGTTCCTTTTTTCGGCGATCGCAAAAATCTGATTTTTCATGCTAGGGGACACTTTGGCCACAAGGGAAACATTTTTTTCCTTTTTTCTCATCTTCTCATCCTGAATTTCTGCCTTTTATCAGAATAACATAAACCGATTAAATTTGACAATGAACCTATAGCGTACTATCGGAAAACTAAGGAAACATCATCATAGCAAGGAAAGTTCGTGATTAACTTACAAAAAACTTACAAAAAACTTACAACTAATAACCAGTAACTGACAGTTAAAACCGCAATTGTTTCGGTTTTAACTGATAGCTAATAACTGATAACCGATAATAGGAACTAATCGCTAAATTCTCGATCAAACAAGTCTCTTAGCACTTCATTCGCTCGACTTTGAAACCGTTTAGCCTTTTCTTCGCTCGTAAACTTTGCTACGGGTAAGGCTAAAAACCCCAGAAAACCGTTTTTAAACTGCCATTCAATGTCATACAATCGATCGCCGTGACTATTTTGGATAAAATAGCGCGTATCGCTCAAAATTGCCGCAATTTCGTGTTTTTCCATCTTTTTTTCCTCCTATTTAGGGGGAATTTAATCCCCCAATTCCTAATTAATTAAAGTGCGAATTTCTTTTGAGCCGAGATAAACAGGGTGGTAGCGATCGCTCGTTTATCTTCACCATCAACTCCGATGGTTGCGTCAACCTGATCGAGACAATATTTATAAAGTTTCGCCATTTCTGCCACATAGTTGGCTATTTCTTTTTTCTGGTTAGGAGATAGCAAAGATTGGTCACTATCACTGTTTTGAGCGATTTTATGATCGTAGTTGTGGAATGGTTTCACGGGTACGGTTTCAGGTAATGGGGTTCCCAGATTGATCAGATTAGGATCCTCGATTAAATCGTATCGGCCTTTGGAGTTAAGGGTTAAAGTTAGTCTTGCGTTTTTAATAACGTGCTTTTGCGAGTAATCATCATCCCCACCGCGCCACACCGTGACTTTTTCGCCATTATCGCGACGAATTGCGTCAATTACCGTTCTTTCGCCGTATTTTGTCGTTACGCGACGTGCCGGGGCTGTTGCCATTGCCTCAATAAGTTGTACCATTGTTTTAGACCTGATAAGGGTTGACGGAAAGGCGATCACACTAATTTGTACCTAGCAGTGGTCGTCTTTCTCTATATCTGTATATTACCGCGAAGTCAGTAATATTGTCAAGCATTATTCTAAAAAAAAGGTATAATAAATTATAGAGACACAAAACTAATACAATGGTACTAAAAAATCGGGTCAAGGAATTTACAGAGGCTAGAGGCATCACAATCTATAAATTCATTCAGCAAACAGGCATTGCGATGTCCACGGGATACAAGCTATCCCAGAACCCTGATCAGCTTCCTTCTGTGGCAGTCTTACAGGCAATCTGTGATAGGTACGAGATACAGCCCGGCGAGATTCTCGAATGGGTTCCAAGCAAAGAATAAAATGTGATCAATGCCTAAAAAGAAATAGTTTAGCGAACGTCTAACATGAAAAACGTGCTACCGTGTTATTATGATAGTCTCATTCAGGAATACAGCTACTAAAAATATTTTCAATGGTGAGGATACCAAAAAAGCACGGAAAACCTGCCCTAGAAATTTATGGAACGTGGTGCGACGGAAACTGGATTTAGTCGATTCGGCAACTTCGCTAGATGACCTACGCATTCCACCCAACAATTGTTTGGAAGTTTTAGTCGGTGATCGGCAAGGTCAGCATAGCATCCGAATCAATGATCAGTACCGTATCTGTTTTATCTGGACTATAAACGGTCCAGATAATGTTGAAGTCGTTGATTATCATTCCAGTTAAAAAAGGAGTATAAACATGGTTCGCACACCTACCCATAGAAGACCCACCCATCCGGGTGAAATGCTGAACGAGGAATTTTTGAAGCCGATGGGCATCACACAGAGTCAACTCGCTGATGCGATTGGGGTTCCTTACCAGCGAATTAATGAAATTGTCAACCGTCGCCGGGGGATTACCCCTAGCACCGCTTTAAGACTTGCTAAATACTTCCAAGTCTCTCCTGATTTTTGGTTGAATCTTCAAACCCGATTGGATTTGTTTGACACTAAACAGAAAGAGGGGGAACAAATCGAGAAAATTCTTCCGCCCGCTACAAGAGTAATTACAAGCAAGCCTATTGGAGTCGGATAAAACGAAAAACTTGTATCGCATCTCAAAGAGAAGCTTCACTCAGTTGAGAATGCTTTGGGTTCTTAACAATTCTTAATGTTTCGATAATAAACCTTTTCGCAAGATGAACAGTAACCTTGTACCACTTAACTCCAAAGTTTCTCACTTAACCCTGGTTCCCCCTAACACCGATTGGGAGAGGGTTTTAGGTGATTGGTTGAATACTAAGCGAAGCAATCACACGCGGCGTGTGTACCAAAAAGATATTGATAATTTTCTCGCTGATCTGGGTACGGAATTGGGAAAATTCCTATCACTTGATCGCCATGGTGCTTATGCCCTAGTTTCCCGCTATAAAGGGGATTTACTCCAAAAGGGGTTAAAATCAGCAACGATTAACCGACGGTTAGCCGCTATCAAGTCATTAGTCTGTTTTGCTTATAATTGCGGTCACTGTGAATTTATGTTAGAAGCGGTCAAGGGTGAGAAGCTGTCAGCTTATAGAGATACTTCCGGGGTTGACCCGGAGACATTCAAGCGAGTGCTAGGGGGGATTGACCGGGGAACATTAAAAGGTATCCGTGATTATGCCCTCTTGATGCTTCTTTGGAGTAATGCCCTAAGACGGTCCGAAGTGTCAAAAGCCAATATCGCTGACTTTGACCCGGTAGCTAAAACCCTGAGAATTTACGGTAAGGGTAGGGGGAATCAATCAGAGATTGTCTCTCTTGGCAGTGGCACGGTCACGGCGATTGAGTCTTGGCTGTCAGCAAGGGGTGAGACTAACCCCGATAAGGCCCTGTTTTGTTCTGTGAATGCCGGATACCGGGACGGCCGCCTATGCACTCAAGCTATCTACAATATTGTTAAAGAACGCTGTCAGGATGCCGGCATAACTAAAACTATGTCACCCCATAGGGTACGCCATAGCAGTATCACCGCCGCGCTTGAGGCTACCGGGGGGGATGTTAGGAGGGTCCAGAAGTTATCGAGGCACTCTAGCTTGAATACCCTTTTAATTTATGACGATAACCGTAAAAATCATCAGGGAGAGGTGACAGATATTTTAGATAGTCTAATTTAACCCAAAAAAAGACGGGTTAACCCGTCTTTTTGTAGTTAATAATTTTAACTAACTAAAGCATCCAAGACCCCAACGATAAAACCAGAATAACTAGAGTATTTACTCGCTTCGATGCTTACGCTTTCTTGATATTTCTTGGGTAGTATATTGGCAAGATCGTGGACTAAAACCCGCTCCCAATCGCCAGATACAGCCTTTGATAGTTCGGTTAGGTTTTCCCAATCACTATCACTCAGCGTTAGGGTTTTGCCGAAAAGACAACCCTGATTATATGCTGTTTTGGTCATTTTTTATGCTTAATAATTGTGGCATGATCGCAATCAGTTAGCTCTCTGAGTGATTGCCTATCTTCTACCCAGCCAGACCCTAATTTTTTAATGACCCAATATTATCATAGTTTTGTTTGCCGTAAACAGAAAATCAGTTAGCGGTATGACACTTCTCAAAGTGTCCATCTTGGCTAGACAGTGACTATACAATTGGCTATCCTATGAATAGACAGATAGACAAAAAGGATAGACAACTATGGCACGCGATAAACTAATCACAATCAGGATCGAAGGGGACAAAAGACAAGCTTTTGGGGACTTGGCAAAATCCCACAACACTGATACGGCCTCACTTCTATATGATTTTATTAATCAATGCCTAGACGGTAGGATAGACATTAAGCTAGTCACGGGTAAGGGGAACCGGATAGACAAGATAGACAATCAGATAGACAGCAATCGGATAGACAAATTAGAGACGGATACTCAAAAGATAGACGAACGAGTAGGCAGTATAGCCAAAAAACTTAACGATTGGGTAGAGGCTTTTGATGATCGCCTAAATGATTGTGATCAAGGATTAACCAACAGAATGATCAGCTTGGAACACAGGCTAAATGCTCTCGCTTCTCAATTGGATAGTCAAAGAATAGACAGCGAGATAGACAGTATAGACACAGATAGTCAAAAGGATAGACAAGGGGAAAACCCCGATATGGGAACCGTTGCCACGGTTGAGACTGTTTATACCGTTGAGACTGCCATAAATACTGTAGAGGCTGTCACAGAAATAGATGAGTCTGTGGATGAATCAGGCAATTCCCCCCTTCCCAATCAGGAAAATGTAGAGACTGCTGATACTGTGGAACCAATCTCATTAATAGATGAACTGGTAACGGGATCGATCGGTCCCGTTCCGGGTGAAACTGACTCAATTGAATCAGTAACGGGTGAGGGTACAGTAAGCAACCGACAAGGCTTAACCAATGACCAATTAAGTAAAAAGATAGGCATACCAACCTCAACTATCGAAAAGTGGAAGGGGAAAATTCGCGAAGGGAAAGAAATCACGTCAACAAAATACCCTAAATTTTTTAAACAGTGGACACTTAATCTTGCTGATAGCCTTTGGTATGAAGTCTAATCACTTCGGTTCTTCGGTTTTTGTTATGCAATGGACGGGGGTTATAAGGGATGGAACCCTTATATAGAAAGGCATTTGGCGATTTTTGTCAATTATTTTTGATCTAGAGCGAACTAATCAATTAAGTCTCTTGCCAGATAAGGATTTAGTCGATTTATGCCCCCCTATCGAACCATACTAAGTAACGAAGAACCATCACTTCCCAGTAGGAAAATGCCTAATATTAAGTCCTCAAGAACAACGAGATAGCTCTTTTAGGTTCTGTGTGATAAGTTTAACTTACATAGGATCGATCAATTTTTGTGTACTTTGTGTCTTTGTGGTTCATTCCACCCCCTCGCTATGAAGAATGTATCTTAGAATACATTTTACCTACCAAACCCAAGAGAACCACAAGATAAAGAAGTACGGTGAATACAGCATCCATCGCCTAGTTCTAGAGGCTTGGGATTCAATGAAATAATCAAATAATTTCTTATTTTTCTGAAAAATTATGTACACAGACGAATTAATTCAAACAATTTTTGGTGAAGATGCCTTAACGTATATCAAAAATAAAAATAGAGGAGGAACCAACAATAATAAAGGAAAAGAATACGAGGATTTTTTTGCCATATACAAATTGAGCGAAATAGCTAAACAGATAGTTGAAGAAGGCATTGATGCTAAATTTTTTAGTCAACTCAAAACTTTTGTAGATGATTTAGTAATTGATTTTCCAAAATTACGAATACATTATCAATTAAAAAACAAAGAAAAAGGTATTTCTTGGGGAAATTCCGATACATTAAAATCTATCGCTTATGATTTTTACTCGCAGTACAGAATTAATGAAACAATAAAGTTAGAAGAAACTCAATTATGTTTAGTTACCAACAACAAAACACAACAAATTCATCTTAGTAAAACCATTCCTAGCGAAATAAAAAACTACACTTCTGTATTTTATTTTTATTATTCAAAAAACATAAATGAAATAATAGAAGCAATGCCTGATTTTAAGGAATCGATAAGTTATCTATCTGCTTTTGACAAGCCTGAGCCAGACAAAATCGAATGTGTTGCGACCGTTTTATTGGGAGCTTGGTATTCAATAGATACGTCAGAAGTTTCGGTGAGCGAGCTTTTACACAAAGCCCAAACTACCCAGCCATCATACATCCGATTGTTTAGTTCGGATATTGAGCTAGATCCAGGAATGCGAAGTATTTTGGATCGGATTCCCAGATTCCAGTATAATGTCTCTAAGGGATTTTTGCATTGGGATTATGCTGATGGTTTAGATACGGGAACCATATATCATGATATAGAAAGTTCAAATTTCAAAAAAATTCAAGATTTAATCAAGCAATTTCAGCCCACCTCTTTTGAAGACTTGGAGAAGTTTTTAATATGACCAGACAAACATCTAATTTTGTTAACAATGATCGCACAATCCTTACCTACCTTGAAATTTTAGCAAATAAAAGTATTGAACCTGAAAGGTATCGTGAAGTAATGGAACAACTCGGTAATAAGCTCGGGCAAATAATTTTAAATAGAGTTATCGATAGCTCACCCCATAGCCTATATTTAGCCTCTACCGTTGAAGATGCTGATTTTTTAGCAAAAGGCATTATCCTACAGTTAGAGAACCATTTTTCTAACATAGGATATGCTTGTTTTTGGAACAAAAGATTTTCTCCTTTTGGAATTAGCGACTTAAAAGTAGCTCCAATTCTAAAAAAATATCAGGAACCCAGCCCCAGCAATATCGATTATTTGATTATTGTTAAGTCTATTATTTCTGGAGCTTGCGTAGTCAAAACAAACCTTGTCAATTTAATTCAAAAAATTAATCCAAATAAAATTTTAATCGTAGCTCCAGTAATGTATATTAATGCAGAAGAAAAATTAAAAATTGAATTTGAACCAAAAATATCTAATAAATTTGAATTCATATATTTTGCAAAAGATGATCAGCGAACGTCAGACGGTGAGGTGATACCTGGCATTGGCGGCTCTGTGTACGAAAGGCTTGGTTTTCAAGGACAAGATGACAAGAACACTTATATCCCAGAACTGGTTCGCTCTCGACGAGCTAGATTAGTCAGCGCTTAGAATTTTTTATAAGGTTTACTACCCTAACCCCGATTAGCTCTGAAACATTTCTCAAGGGTAAAATGCCCAAAAATACGCAATTTTTTCGGTTTTGAGTTTTGAGTATGATTAGTGATTAAGTTGCAATCGCCAAAAGCTGATTAAGAAGCTTATCTCTTATCGGAATAGGTATAAATCCCCATAGGGCGGCCCACTGATTGCGATCGAGTACCTCTAGGATGTTCCCAAATTCCGTTAGGAGTGAGTCCTCACTAGCGGCCTCTAGGTAAACCGTAGCATCATTAATTAGGTCTGTGTCGGTCTGGGTAAGGGTTTCAGCTTGGCCACAATTGCTATTAGGGTTACTTATAGTAAATGTGGCCAAAATTTCATCAAGGAATGCCCGGCACCGGTTAATCGTAGTCCGTGCCATGCCGGTTACAGTAGCGATCGCACGTTCGGTTACTTTTTCCCCGGTTTCCCACAACCGATTAGCAGCCTCACCTATTAGCCGGTTAGTCCGTTCTTTGACACTTTCAGCATCCGGGGTGATTTCATGGGCCTTGACCTGCTTAATCTGGTTAGGGGGGATAAGGCCGCTAAAATCATAATCGGTAAGCAGTACAACCTCGAAAATTCGATCTGGGTAAAGATTAGCCCTTAACCTTCCTATCTCTTGCTTGATGATGGATAGAATGCGATGACGGGTATAGCGATCGAAGTCCTCACCATAGGGGTTTAAACCCGTGCTAACAGCGTAGTCATGCCTTAGTGACTCAAGGTTAGGGCATGGTAAACCGTCGATGATCAGACGGGTAACACCCGCGATTAAGTTAGTTCCCTGCGAATTGACAAAATGCTTAAGACTTGTCTGGTCATCTTCATCCTTGCAGTGAGACTGGAATCGGATGACAGCCGTGTTATTGGGGTCGGTTTCCCGATAATGGTCAAGGATGACTTTAGATCGTCGCTTTTGACCTTCCCCCCGATTAATACCCATTCGGCCTAAGTCGATCACTTGGATAAAATTGATATTTTCTGGAATATCCCCCCC
>Ga0315904_10007979_pt1 | contig 14082 bp, 14 predicted proteins | sample LakEriMetagenome_6_FD_203529 | JGI IMG/M metagenome (GOLD analysis project Ga0315904, IMG submission 203529) | Freshwater fungal communities from buoy surface, Lake Erie, Ohio, United States - Buoy 12 MA120 | ecosystem: Environmental > Aquatic > Freshwater > Lake | place: USA: Lake Erie, Ohio... | reverse complement strand
TCCGTTTACTAAACTCTCGCTTGCAAGGACATCCTACCACACATGAAGGATTACCTGGTGTGAGAATTGCTTCTGGTTCACTTGGACAAGGTTTATCTGTTGGTATTGGTGCTGCTCAAGCAAAAAATTTAAATGGAGACAAGAACCTTGTTTTTACACTTCACGGAGATGGCGAATTACAAGAAGGTCAAAACTGGGAAGCTATTATGTATGCTTCTGCTAAAAAAGTGGATAATTTAATTGCTACTGTCGACCTCAATGGAAAACAAATCGATGGAACAACTGACGAAGTACTTGCGATGGGTAGTCTACGAGCAAAGTTTGAAGCTTTTGATTGGGATGTCATAGAAATTACTAAAGGAAATGATATTGAGTCTATCATTGCTGGAATGAATGAAGCAAAATCAAGAACAGGAAAAGGAAAACCTGTTTGTGTATTGTTGCATACTGAAATGGGTAATGGTGTAGACTACATGATGTACAGTCATGCTTGGCATGGTAAAGCACCTAATGATGCCCAACTAGAAAATGCTTTGAGCCAAAATAAAGAAACTTTAGGAGACTATTAAAATTAAAATCGAAGGTTACTAATTTCTGATTTCGGAATTTTTTAATCTTCAATTTTTAATCTTTCAATTTAAAAAAAATGAAAAAATATACAAATACAGGAAGTAAAGATACGCGTTCAGGTTTTGGAGCTGGAATGACAGAATTAGGTCAAAAAAACGAAAATGTGGTTGCCCTTTGTGCCGATTTAATTGGTTCGTTAAAGTTTGACGAATTCAAAAAAAATCATCCAGAACGTTTTTTCCAAATTGGAATCGCTGAAGCTAACATGATTGGAATTGCTGCAGGTTTAACTGTAGGAGGAAAAATTCCTTTTACTGGAACTTTTGCTAACTTTTCCACTGGAAGAGTTTATGATCAAATTCGTCAATCGGTAGCCTATTCAGATAAAAACGTAAAAATTTGTGCCTCTCACGCAGGATTAACACTAGGAGAAGACGGTGCTACACACCAAATTTTGGAAGATATTGGATTAATGAAAATGTTGCCAGGAATGACCGTAATCAACACTTGTGATTACAATCAAACCAAAGCCGCTACATTAGCATTAGCTGACCACCACGGTCCAGCCTATTTGCGTTTTGGACGTCCAGTTGTACCTAACTTCACTCCTGCTGACGAACCATTCATCATTGGAAAAGCTATTCTGCTAAATGAAGGTAGCGATGTAACAATTGTTGCAACAGGTCATTTAGTATGGGAAGCTCTTATTGCAGCTGAAGCTCTTGAAGCAAAAGGAATTTCTGCTGAAGTAATTAATATTCACACCATAAAACCGCTAGACGAAGAAGCAATTCTAAAATCATTAGCCAAAACAGGTTGTATTGTTACTGCCGAAGAGCATAACATTCTGGGTGGACTAGGAGAAAGTGTTTCTAGAGTTTTAGCCTTAAACAATCCATCCCCACAAGAATTTGTTGCAGTTCAAGATAGTTTTGGCGAAAGCGGAACACCTGAACAATTAATGGAAAAATACAAGCTAAACAATCAAGCGATTGTCGAAGCCGTTGAAAGAGTTATAAAAAGAAAATAATGCTTTTAATACATAAAAAAATCCCGTCTTAAAACAAATTAAGACGGGATTTTTTATTTTATAACTTCAAATTATCGACAAGACTTATCCAAATGTTTTTTTGTTCCAGTTGTTAATCCACTGCAATCCAAAATTAAATCATAGCTTGTAGGAATTACACCATTTATTTTAATTTCATTTTTAGTTAAAGCACCATCACCATCATCATCGATATCTTGATAATTTGGTTTGCCGTCACCATCAGTATCATCGTTTGTAGGATCCAAATCACCATCAAGATCTTCATTTATTGAAAGAACTCCATCTTCGTCCTGATCGGCTCTCTTCACTTTATACAATTTGAAAGAAAAAACCAAAGGTGAATAAGACGGAATCGATCCAGATGCTCCATTATAATACCCTAATCCAGAAGGCAAAAACATAACTCCTGCTCCAAAATCTTTATAAACAGCAGGATTTGGACTAGACTCATCCGATTCAAAGTAACTTCCTGATACAAATTTTGGAAAAATTTCGGACCAACCTCTTATGGTTGCATCCAAACCTAATGGCTGCTGAGGATATATAACCGATTCGAAAGAGGTGCTTTCAATATCTATTTTTTTAACTCCATCAGTAGTTGTTGAATTATCTTTTAAATAAAAACCATTATAAGATGCTAAAACAGCATCAACTTTGGTCGGTCTTTCTCCGTCAATAGTATTATCATCTCTCAATTTTAGATAGTAAACTGTATATACAATATCGTGAAGCTCAACTGTCTTTTTTAAAAGCATGGGGAAAGTTGGGCTATCTAACAAAGACCAAATAGAAGCTTGAGTTCCTCCAGTGGGAATTTTACCCAAAGTAATGTCCTGATCGTCTGTAAAACCCGGATGATTTACTAAATTCACAATATAATGTGTCTTTAGATAGTCAGCTATAGTTGTGCTATCCGTCTCATATTGAACTGCAAAATCTCTAATAGGAGTAGGTTCACTTGTGCTGGAATCTTGGTTGCAAGAAAATAAAACCAAAGCCAAGGAAATTAAAACAAAATAAAGTTTAAATTTGTTCATTATAGAGATTTTTTTAGGAGCGCAAGATACAATTTTGATTTATTTTTGTAAACAATTTAACGCCGATTTTAGAAAAACATGAGAGTGGATAAATATTTGTGGTGCGTCCGATATTACAAAACCCGAAACATGGTTACCGAAGCCTGTAAAAAAAATCATATTACAGTAAACGGTCAAATTGCAAAACCTTCAAAAGAAGTATTTCCGTCGGATACCATTACCTTTCGAAAAGACCAAATTACACAAATAATTACTGTTTTAGACATTCCTGAAAACCGTATAGGAGCTAAATTAGTGGATATTTACCGAAAAAATGAAACTCCAGAGGAAGCCTATCAACATCTAGAATTATTGAAATTAGCTAAGGAGCATTACCGAAGAACTGGAGACGGAAGACCTACTAAAAAAGACAGAAGAGATTTAGATGATTTTGAAAATACCTTTGAAATTAATCCTCAAAACGAGTTGTAAAAAAAGAGTTTTCTTTTCTTTAAAAAAACAAATCTATGGAACACAACATTATACTTACGCATCAAGAAATAGAACACAAGATTAAGCGAATCGCCTATCAAATCTATGAAAACTTTGTAGACGAGGAATCAATCGTTTTAGCCGGAATTACAAAAAATGGATTCGTATTCGCAGAAAAAATTGCCGAAAGCCTCTCCTCCATTTCACCAATACAAATTATTTTGTGTGAAGTTTTTGTCAATAAATTACATCCAAGCGAGCCCATTTCTACGTCAATTGCAAAAGAAGATTATGAAAATAAAGGTCTTATTCTTGTGGATGATGTTTTGAATAGCGGAACAACTTTAATATATGGAGTTAAACATTTTCTTGATGTACCATTGAAAAAATTCAAAACAGCAGTTCTAGTAGATAGAAATCATAAAAAATATCCTGTTAAAGCCGATTTTAAAGGGATTTCTCTTAGCACTTCTTTACAGGAACACGTTCAAGTTGTTTTTGAAAATAATTCAAGTTACGCTTATTTAAACTAAGAGCGACTGTATTTCTAAAACGGTTTCTTGTGGGGTTTTGTCATCTGTAGACACAATATATTTTGCTTGATTGTAATAAAAACTCCTTTCAAAAAGATGCTTAGCAATAAACTCTTTCATTTCGTCTTCACTTTTATTGGCAATTAAAGGTCTGTTGGCTTTTTGAGTTCGAAGTCTTTCATACAACTTATCAATTGACGTTTTAAGATAAACTGTACAAATATTCTCTTGTTTTAAAAGTTCTTGATTGTTAGTGAAACAAGGTGTTCCTCCACCTAGACTCAAAATCATATTGGATTCTGATTGTAAAATTCTTTTTAGGACTTGGTGCTCCAATTTTCTAAAAAAGACTTCGCCTTTCTGCTCAAAAATTGTAGACACAGATGCATTTTGCTCTTTTTCAATGATTTCGTCTAAATCTAGGAACTCATACTGCATGCTTTTGGACAATAATTTGGCAATTGTTGACTTTCCAGAACCCATATATCCTATCAAAATTATTTTCTTCATAGCAATAAAACCTTATAAATAAAGACGTTAACAATAATTAGTAAAAAAACACAAATTTAAAATAAAATAGCTTTGAAAAATAAATAATAACGCCTTATATTTGCACCCGCGTTGAAGAAAGGTTAATGACTTGATAGCTCAGTTGGTAGAGCACATCACTTTTAATGATGGGGTCCTGGGTTCGAGCCCCAGTCAGGTCACAAAATTATGCAACTCTTCAAGCGACGACTTGATAGCTCAGTTGGTAGAGCACATCACTTTTAATGATGGGGTCCTGGGTTCGAGCCCCAGTCAGGTCACAACAAGTCGTTCGCCTTGGCGAGTGACTTTTTTTGTTTTTGGCCACGTGGAGAAACGGTAGACTTGCCATCTTGAGGGGGTGGTGCTCGTAAGGGCGTGTGGGTTCAAATCCCACCGTGGTCACTAATTAAGCCTATTTATAAGGCTTTACGTAATTTTTGTGCAACCATTGTGCAACCATTTTAAAAAACACTCTTTTTTAGGGTGTTTTTTTATATTTCAGTAAGTGGATTTTTACTAAAAAGGAAAATATGTGTAGGCACATAATCGGGGGTTGCTATTATGTTTTCGAGTTCCTTAATTATATCGCTTTTTTCGTATAAATCTAATTTTGTTATAGCATCTACAAAAGTAATACAAACTATATTTAATGCTTTCTCAAATACTGTTAACGCATCGTTTCTGTTTATGTCATCTCTTTTGATAAACTCCAGCAATTCAATATGATTATTAATTTTAATAGTCATTAGTATTTTGCTTCAAGTTCCGCATCTATTCTCTTTATCTCATCGGGCGAAAGTCCACTACTTAAATTTATAACAATAGGATTAAATCCGTTTTCTGTTCCTGTGGTGGTTAATTCAGTAGCTTTTAAAGTAGGAACAACAAATTTTGATAATTCAATTATCATTTTAAGGCGTTGCAAAGGTTCTAAACTTTTGAGGTCGTTATCTAACTGCTCCAAATTATTTGAAACTAAATTTTGATAGTGTTCTCTTATTTCAGCGGTTGTTTTGTTGAGTGTTCCAGCGGTTCGCCCTCCTGTTTTAATGCCTGTTGCCATTTGTCTAAACTTGTCTATTATAGATAAAACAAATGTATTAAATTATTTCAATAATTATTTATTATAGTTTATATTTGTTGAGGTTTTACGCATTGCCTGTGTGATACTATTTGAACAAAAAAAAGGCGTTCCGTTATGGTTCGCCTTTGTTTATTATGGTAATTCTATGATTGCCATTATTTAATTTTTCGTATGGTAATCAAATTTAATATATCGGTACAATCCCAATTAACTTGATACTCATTACTTGCCCTCCAAACCATTTTAATTTGTGACCATTCAATTAATAAAGAGTTACTCATATTTTTAAAATCGTTTAAACTTTCAACAGATTTGTCAATTAATGACTTATCTATTTCAGCTTCCGTTATATCCAAATTATAAAAACTCAAAATTCGTTTTAATTCATCATAACTTGTTTTATAACCAACGGGATTTTGTTTAGTACAATAAGTTTCTATACCCTTATTCAAATACCACTCTCCAAATTCGAGAGAGTTTTTTGTAAGTCCTTTATTGTAACTACTGACTTGACTATTTGCTATTAGACTAAAAAGACAAAATACTATTAGTAATTTTTTCATCTCTAATAATTTTAGATTAACAATAACCAAATCTAACAAATCTAAATGAATTAAAATTACGGTTTATCGTAAATGTTAAAATAAAGTTGTTTCTACGTGCGAATAGATAGTTGCATATTATTTACAACAACAATAAATTAATTTGCTTCAATACTTTTTCTACAAAAGTATAGTTCATTTGTGGCTGTTCTATGGCTAAATTTAAAATATACTTTCTCAAATAGTTTTCTGTATATCGTTCCTTTTGTATTACGCTTTTGTATTCCTTTAAATAATCAATTCTTTGAACTAATCCTAAATCGTGAACAACTGTTTTGGCTCTTTGTACTATTATATCTGTTTTCATTTTATACTGCTTTTTTAAATTCATTGTAATTATTATCTACCAAATCAAAGGTTTTAATCAGTTCCCAAATTTCGGGCGTGTGTTGTTCTATTTCGTGAATTATCAATTCATCATCGGAATAAATAACCTCAACTTTTTCAGGTTGTTCAACCTCTTTTAATTCATTTATGTAAACATCGGCTAAATCTGTTCCAGCCTCGTAATTGGTATGTTCCAGCCAGTCATTAACAACTATTTTAAAACCGAAACTGTTTAATTTTGTGGCTATTTGCAACCAGTCGTTATATTCGCTCTTATCGGGGAACGCTATAATTTTGAATTGCTTAATAGGTTTCAAAAAATCGTATTTTAAGCCGTGTTTACCTCCCGTTGCTATCCAAGTATATTGAGGCTTAAAAACACTCATTATAACGGCTGTTTTTTCGCCCTCAACCAGTGCAACGGTCTTTTGGTTGGTTTCAGTTATAAGGTGCAAACCAAATAAACATTGGTTGAGGTTGAAGTCTTTTAATTTTAAAACACTTCTTACACTATTTATTAAACCTTTGCCGTTTTCGTCTTTTACTCTTTTGCCAGTTTCAGGATTGAATAACATAATTTTACCGTGCCTTATTTTTGTATTATTATCAATTTGCCAAAAGATAGTTGCACCGCTCCAATACTTTGAAGTCCCTATTAAATATTTTAAAATCGCCTCTTTTACTTCAGCTTCAGAAAACAAAGTTTTCAGGAATTGAATAAAATTATTTTGCTTAAAATTTCGTCCACTTTGGCTTACTAAATCGGGAGCGTGAAAACTTATTTCGGGAGGTGGTTTATACACATATTCAAAAGTATTTTTTTGCTCCCCTTTTGGGGTGCTATGATAACGGCAACTTGTTTCACGGTCGCACCTCCCGAAGTTATCATTTAAGTAGTTGCCTGTTTCAGTTTCAATATATTTAACGAACGTTCTTTTATTGCATTTAGGACAAAAAAACTTTTTACTACTCTTATCTAAACTATATTTATATTGTTTCATCGGTTTAAAGGTTTAAACCAGTTTACTAAACCCTATATCAAAGGTTTATCAGTTTAATAGCGTATATATACGCTTAAACTAAACCGATAAACTAAAAATAAAAGGAACAGTTAAACCGATTGAATTAAAAATTTTCACGCATTTCAGGGCGAACATATGCGCCAAGCGTGTAGGGTGCTTTTGCTTTTTCCTGAAGTAGCCAATTATTATTTTTACAATCTGTAATTAGTATCTTTGCCTTATTATCAGCTAATTTTTCCCCTAACTGACTTTGAAACGCAAACTGTAACTGTATTTTCAAATCGTTATAACTAAAACTTTCCCCCTTGCTAAAAACCTCGGTTAATAATTTAAATTTTTTGTAGTCTTCAATGTGTGTAACATCAAATTTATTTTTGTTGGTTTCTGTTCTTAACTCAAAGTTTTCAGCTTCAAAAGGAATACCGTATTCATCAATTTCAAAGGCAAATATTTCGGGTTCTTTGTCCCTACATTGTTGAGGTTCTACGATTGAAATATCATTATTTTTTTCAGCTTTTGTAATAGATAAAACCGTTTGAGCCTTATTTATTAATTCAGTTCCAATATGTCCCCGAGCGTTCAAATCGCTTTTATTTTGGTGCAATACAGTTAGAATATAGATATTACGCTCTTCACTCCATTTAAGTAGCTTACTTGCTATCATAGTGGCTTCGCTTTCGTCGTTTATTGAAGTAACTAAATCCTTAATACCGTCAATCACTACAAAACCGATTTTATTATTACTGTAAATCTCAACTTCTATAAATTGGAGGCGTTCGGACGGTGCTAAACTTCGCAAATGAAATGCGTGTAAATTTGTAGGCTCTTCAATATTTATTTGCTTACAAATACGCTTAACGGCTTTCTGAACATAGTATTTACTTTGTTCCGTATCAAAATAAACAACCTCGTTTTGTTCCTGTGGCAAATAGCTTTTAAATCGGTTTAGAATTAAATCTTTACTTAATGCGGTTGAAACTGCAATACTTATATAAAATGATTTTCGGCTTTTTGCTTTACCTATAATCAAACCAAAATCGCCAAGTGTTCCCAAAATTGCTTCGCCCTCGCTTTTGGTGTTGGTTAAACTCCAAGCAATTTGAGGTTGTGGAATAACTTCCCGAACATCAATTTTATATTTACTTCTATTGCTTTGGTGGTTTTCGTTATCGGGTTTTATTAGTTGTTTCAGAAAATTATATTCGTCCTTTAATTCCTTTGGAATATCTGAATTATACTGTACAAATTCAGTTATAAAAAAATCATATCTACTTTGATAATCGGGAGGTGTTCCATAATTATCTGAAGTAAAGAAACCAGCTTTTAAAACCTCTATTGGTTCGCTTTTCATCGCTTTATCAATAGCATTGCTTAACTCTTTAGCCTGTGTTTTACTACTATTCATAATACTAATGATTAATAGGTTTAACGGCTTCTAATACTTCGCATTTACGATACAATACACGGTTACCTATTCCGTAGCTTTTTAGCTTACCGCTTCGAGTATGTTTGTGTAAAGTTGTTTTATTGAAGTTCAATAATTTGCAAACCTCATCACGTGTGATAAATTCGTTTTCGGGTTTTGGTGGTGCAATGGGTTGTTGTTGTAGTTTAACAACCGCTTCGGCTAACTGCTCCAGCGTAATGCCGTTTAAAAAAATTTGTGTGTTCATTGTACTTACTGTTTAAAGTGAAGTACAATGATATTCAGGCGTTAAGGGTGTTTACAATGGTATAAAATAGTATTATTATAGTATAAAAATAGTATGTATAGTATTTTGAATTTTATACTTTCATTTTTTTGAAAAAAGTGTTTTCAAGTGTGTGAAAAATTGGTTTTTCTTCTTCTAAATACTTTGCCGATTTTTCAAATTTACTTATTTCAATTCCTGTTTTAGCTTTAACTAAAGTTCTAAATTTATCTTGCTTAACTTTAAAAATAAAATGATTTTTGTCTGCATCGTTTTTTAAATAGTGAAGTATGTTAACATATTTAACCTGTGTGTTGTCTTCAGGTCTGTAATATTCAATTAAAAAATCAAAAAAATCATTTGCATTATCGTTGGTGGGTTGTCCTAAATATTTTTCTTTTATCGAAGTATCGTTTATAACTATTTTTTCGGGTTCACTTTCAATCGTTTCAAACATTCCATTTACTAAATCATTAATTTTATTTTCTCTAATATCTATTGTTTTTTTTAAACCTTTAGAAATTACTTTACAAATAAATTCAAATTGACTACTTTCATCTAAATCATTATTAAATAATTTTTCTTTTATTTCAGTTTTATATTCTAAAGACTTTTTATCAAAATCATATAAATCACTATCCATATCTTTTTTTAACAATAGTAATTCATTGCTAACAAAATCTTTAAGCGTGTTAACTTCGGTGTAAATTTCATTTGTTACAAAATTAATTCTAACATCATTTTTTATTAACCAATCATTAAATTCATTTTCATTTTTTAGTAAATCAATTGTAAAACCTATCGAGTGAAGATTTTTTGCATTTAACTCTGAAATTTTCATTTTTTGCCTGTGTTTGGTTTATTTAGTGCCTGTGCTATGAACAACCTCTAATTGGGATTTTTTTTCTTTAGGTGCTAATTTACTAAAATAATCTAACATTTGATAGGCGTTATCGTAGGTAGTTTTACCTATATAGTTTAAAAACATTCGTTCGCTCCCGTGGGCGGTTATATTTATTAAAACGGGTGTTGGAATACGTCCGTAAAAATTAGTAGCAAATGAACGTCTGCAAACGTGGGACGAAATTAACTCATATTTCGGGTGTGTTCCTTTTACTGTTGGTTGCCCTTTTTTCAGTTTTTTACGTCCTTTTGTTGGTGTGTTTATTCCAGCCTCCTGACAAATATCTTTGATATGTTCGTTAAAATGCGTTATTGATATTTTATAAGGCAAACCGCTTTCGATTATTTCGAGTGCATCAGGGAGCAAAGGAATTGCAACGAGTTTGCCTGTTTTTTGTTGCTTTAATTCAATTATTTTACTGCCGTTAATCTCTTTTATGATTTTATCTGTAATATTCAGCAAATCGCCTCCACGTTGCCCGATTAAACAACCAAGTAACAACCATTTACGGGCGTTTATAAGTGCCTCACGAATTAAGGGAGCGTTTTTTATTGCCTCCTGTTCGTCTTCACTTAAAAAAATAATGTCTTCGGGTTCTCTGCTTTCTGAAACTTTTTTTACATTCTTAATCTGTGTTGAAATTTCAATATCATTTTTTGAAGCATCGATACAAATAGTTTTAATGTTAGCAATATTTTTACCTACATAGTTAATTGAATAACCTTTGTTAAATAACCAGCTTTTGTAGTCTTCAACAAACTTTAAATTTATGTTTCTAATCAAAATACTTTTACCTTTTAAAACCTCATCTTCATAGCGTTTAATAGTGTTTTTAAATAGCTTTAAATTTTGAACACGTCCGTTACTTAATCCAAGTGTTTTTTTAGCATTTTGTTTATATGGTGCATCGTCAATAAACTTTTGTACGTAGGTAGTCAAAACGTCCAATTCCAAAACGGGCGTTTTATTGTTGAAAATATCAATTTGAAGTTGCAACCATTCGCCCGAAAATTCTATTCCTTTACTTACTGAATTATTATAAGCATCATTTATAAAAGTGGCTAATTTGTCCAGCTTCGATTTTAAGGCTTTTAATTCCTGACTTTTTTGTAATGGTTGCGCTTTATCGTTGCTCCAGTCTTTAGCATTAATTATAAAACCCGTTTTTTTAATTAATCTAATCTTTCGACTTATTGAATATCTAATAAAAATATTAGCGTTTTCGTTTTGGGTGCGAAGTATGTATTTTACAGTTGCCATTTTGAATTTATTTGAATATTCAAATTTACAGTAAAATATTAATCCGTGCAACATTCGTGCAACCAAATATGTATTTAAGTGTTTTTAAGTGTTTTTAATTATATCAATAAAATAAGGGTTTTTATTGATTTTAGTACGTTTAACGGGTTTTTAAAATCGTAAAAATATACGGGTTATGTCCCCACCGTGGTCACTAATAAAAGTCATAATTAACTTAGTTTAATTATGACTTTTCTATTTTCAGTTGATAAGAAAACTGAAGACATTTTCGAAAACTAGGATTCAATACAAACGAAAAAAGTCTAAACATTACGTTTAGACTTTTTTTAAGAGCGAAAGACGAGGCTCGAACTCACAACATCCAGCTCATTAGGTGAAGGAAACAGCCATTTTAAAAAAAATAAAAAAATATCTTTTTGACTATACATTAATAGCGCATAATTTCAAACTTTGCTCCATAAATTAATTCTTAAAATGTATATCATTTAACTTTTTAAAAAACCCCATGTTATTCCTATATTAATCTTATTGCTTAACTATTTTCTTAGTCCTTAAACCAAATTCGTCTAAAATAGTAACAAAATATATTCCTTTTGAATAAGAACTAAAATCTATAGAAATAGAATCAGATTTCTTATTAGAACTAAAAATTAATGATCCTAAAACATCAAAAACTTCAACCTTTTTAATTCCATTTTTAGAATGGACATTCACTATTTGAGATGTTGGATTTGGATAAATAGAGACTTCACCTTTTTTTATATAATCATTGTTTGTTAGAGTTTCATTGTTTACTGCAACCCAACTAGTAGGCAAACTGTTGTCTAAATCAGTATTAATTAATTGCAAATAACTTCCGTTTCCGTCTGCATCTGGCCAAGGTGATTTATCAAAATACTCTACTGAATCTATTTCATTTCCAAATCCATCAACTAACAGTAATTTTTGGGAACTGTTAGATAAATTACGAGTAAATTGTCCGAAAGCTGTAATGCCGTATTTAGCTTTGAAAACAGAAGAATTACTCGCCAAATAAATACTCTGATTTGCTGAAATAGTTGAGTTTGATGGAAAAATATAAGTTAATCCTAATTCTTTAAAATAAAATCCTGTAAGATTTATTGTTGTTGTTCCTGTATTTTTAATTTCAATATATTCTAAATCATTTGATTCAGGAAAATCATTAGACTTTAGGGGATGGTAATTGATTTTATTAATAACTAACTTAGGGATAGACACTGTATTACAGTTTGAAAATGAACCCAAACGATTGGTCATCCAAGAAATTCTAGTTGACAAGAATGTTTTTAAATTACTTATTTCAAGAGCTTGATTAGGAATCCTTCCCCACTTTTCATTTTCTCTAACCTTAGCCTCACTAATGAAACTCACAGTTGTATCAATAAACTGAACTAAACTCAAGTAATTCAAAGGCTGTCCGGGTTGAGTAAGTGCATTCCATCTTTTAGACAAATAGCATTTATATGTAGGATTATTAAACAAATCTGTCCAGAATTTTGACCCATCGTTTTCGCCATTTGAAAACTGCCATACATCAGTTTTACTTCTATCATAACCCCAGTCAAATAAGTCGTTACCGTAAGTTAAATTAAAATCCCATATTGGTCCTGCGCGCAATTTTCCATTTCTATCTTTATGAAAAAAAGTGCTAAATTGATAACCGTCTGCATTAGAAGCTAATTCATTAGAAATCATAAAATCAATAAAAGAAGGTATATCTATAAAAGCAGGATATCCATTACTTAAATTTATATTATTGACACTTGATGTTGATGACAAACTTGAAAATTGGCTTTTTATATACTCATTTTGTTCTGTAGTAATTTCTTCTGGCTTTGGCTGGTGATGAATATAGTCACTAGATCCAGCATATGATGACATTGTCCAGGCTACTGGGTCACCACTTGTTGTTTTATCTGCCTTTGTAATATAACCTCCTGAAATGTTTGGAAATATATTATCGCTAGTGGCCATTTTAAGTATATTTACTCTATTAGAATCGGCTTTAATTTTTTCTTGTAAAAGATACAATCCTTGGTATTTATTATTTATAATCACCTCACAATAAGCAGTTCGGGAGGCGTAATTCCCCATTTGTCTCGATAAGTTATAGGACAAATAATCTCTTATTAATGAAGGGTCAAATGCTAAAGAATTTAAAATCCAATCATTCTCTTTAGGCATATCGAGTAAACTTACATTATTGTTGGTGTTATCTTGAAGCAATGTACTAAATCCGTATGGTTTCTTTTCCAACACTTGAGAAGAGGAGCCCCTAATTTCAATATCTATTTTGCCATCATAATTTAAATATGGAGAAATAGTGCTATCAGTTAAATAATTAGTAGTCCCGTCAGGACGCTTAATTATTTTCATATTCGCAAAAATCCTATATGCGTCAATAATTTCACGATTTTTATTTGTGTTCGGATCAACTTCTGTTGTGATTATAACTATAGGTAAATTACTACTAGATAGTGGAGGCAATGATACTACTAATGAAGCTGTAGTACTTGCAGCACTGTAGCTTGCATCGGCAGCTTGATTTGCAGTAATGGTTGAAGTACCTGGTCCTACAATAGTAACAGTACTACCAGAAATAGTTGCTACACCTAGATTGCTACTTGTATAAGTGAAAGCTCCTGAACTATTTGTTGTAGGTGCAGTTAATGAAAAAGCAGCATCGCCAACATATTTATTAGGTATTGTTAAGGCACCTAAAGTTGCAGGAGGATCAGCTGTTGCAGCTCTGTAGAAATATACGTTATCAATGTAGAAATCTCTTGCTGAAGCAGGAGGGAAAGGACTAGTTTGATATTTTAATTGTATTACAGCAGCTTTGTTAAGAGCACCAAACGAAGACAAAGGAATGTCATAGCTATTCCACTGTCCAGCTACTGGTGCAGGAGATAGAATTACTGAAAATTCACCTCCGCCAATAAGACGCATATCAAATCCAATTAAGTTATTAGAATAAA
>Ga0315904_10007978_pt1 | contig 14083 bp, 11 predicted proteins | sample LakEriMetagenome_6_FD_203529 | JGI IMG/M metagenome (GOLD analysis project Ga0315904, IMG submission 203529) | Freshwater fungal communities from buoy surface, Lake Erie, Ohio, United States - Buoy 12 MA120 | ecosystem: Environmental > Aquatic > Freshwater > Lake | place: USA: Lake Erie, Ohio... | reverse complement strand
AGTTTTGATGTGAATGTCTAGAACACAACCGCCCCGACTCTTCTTCGCCACGGTGAAGTCCAACTCGTTTCCAGTATTCCTCTGTGCAAGGACCCAATCAAGGGCATCGCTGGTCAATTCGCCGACTTTGCCATCGCCCGCGATGGATCCATAGGCGTAGAAATTTCCGCGGTTTTCGTCCGCAGGAATCCACAACTTCACCTGGTCGCCTTCTACCACCATGGCCACACCGCCTCCGGGATTGACCAGCGTGACCTGTGGCCGCTCTGGATCCGGCCTAAACACCCGATGCCCGTTCTTCTCTCGCCATTGCAGACTGTATGCCAGCAAATAAGCCACAGCCGTTGCGTCGCCCAACGCATCGTGCGCCTTGAGCTTCGTGCGAATCCCGCTCGGAACCACCTTCGCCACTCCATCGTACAACTTGAAACTCCTCCGGCCCATCCAATCCGCACCTAACCGCATGGTGTCCAGGCCCACAATCCCATGGAAGGGATCGGGCAGCACCCAGCGAATCCGCTCTGCCGCCACCACCGTTTTGTCAAACATCAGGTTGTGGGCCACACATTTACCGGCCGCAGCCAGGTCAATTGCCAGCCGTTCGAGGATGGGTTTTAGCGCCTTTCCTTCGGACTGTGCACGATCATCAGTGATGCCGTGAATTCGAGTGGCCTCGAATGGAATGCTGACCGGCGGACGGACCAAATGGTGTTCGGAACGAATCAGTTGGCAATCCTCTGACAGCACCAACCACGCAATAGAAACGATGTATGGGTAGTCCCCCGTTTCCAAGTCGTTCGCACTTTCCGGGATGTATTTGGGCGCTAACCCCGTGGTTTCCACATCAAACACAACATACGAAGGCTTCCCATCGGGCTTTGGGTTTAGCATGGCCTCGAACCGACGCATCTGCTGAATTCCGCTCATCGCCTTTGCGAAAACGAAAACCGATAGGATGATGAGGATTGTAGTCATGATTACTGCAAACAATGGAGAAGTTCTGATGTCATCCGTTCATCCGACTCAGGTTGTACATCATCGGATTCATCTCCTGTCCACAAAACGCCTCCACCTCCTTCACATCCTTCGCCACCCGGAGCAACAGCGAACCTGAACCGCAGGTAGGGTCGTACACATTCCGGAGCCGGTCGCGCCCGGTTGTCACGATTTGGGCCAAAATCGTGACAACCTCCTGCGGCGTATGGAACTCCCCGGCCTTCTTGCCCGCCCCGCTGGCAAACTTCCCGGAAAGATACTCATACGCATCTCCCAGCATATCGCTCTCCGGGTCCTCGATTTTAAAATCAATCTGATTCAAATGCGCCATCACCCTAACAATTAGCTTGTTCTTGTCGGCCTCCGTTTTTCCCAGCTTGCTACTTGTCAGGTCCAAATCCTCAAACAAGTTCCCGAAATCGTCCTCGCCCTCAATTCCTTGTGTGCTCTGCTCGAATTCATTCAGCACGTGCTGCAAATCGTCCAAAATGAAAGCATTCGCGCCCCCTGCGTTGCCGCGCTTCGTAAGCACCCGGAACAACTGGGCAGGACGCAAGAAAAACCCCAAAGCCGTTAGTGAACTTCTCCGGATCTTCTCGAAGTACTTCTCCGCATTGGGATTTGCTTCCACCTCCTCAAACGTCAAGCGGTCCGGAACAAGAATAGCATCCGCATACGCTTCCATCCGCTCGCTCAGGTACTTGTAGAATACGAAACCCAAGATGTAATCCTTGAAGTCATCTGTATCCATCTTTCCCCTTAGGGTGTTTGCAATATCCCAAAGCCGCGCGTGGAGGTTCCGCGTATGTTCTGCCATGTTCGTTGTCGCGAATTTTCAGATCCACGCCATCAGGATGCTCCTTCGTGTTGCGAATCCATCCGGAAAACTAAGAAATTCCGATAAGAATTAACAAAAATCAGGCCCGTCCTCACTCCTACATTCTTCTTCTCTTCCTGTGCTTCATTTGGAAAACTAAACACTGACCCGATGACCTCTTCGCCTCTCCCTGCCTGCCAAGCAATTAGTTACCAACAGGTTGCACAAGATTCCGCATCGCAGAATCTGATCTTGGACGGATTTTCCAATCGCAGCAGGAGACCATAGAACGGAGAACAAGCTGCAGCAAACCTATCTTGAACACGTTCGGTAAAGGCCCTGCTGTGCTTCACAATTCACATGTTTGAATCATTTCAGTAGCCGAGCTTCCGGAGGTTTTACCCCGTCCCCAACCCCAACCTCGTCCCGCGCGGCGCAGCCGCGCCCGTCCTCACCCCGCGACGCGCAGCGTCGATTCCACGACCTGCATGAGCTGCTCCGCCGTGTGCATGCCCGATGCGCGCCAAACCAGCTGGCCGCGGTGGAAAAGCATCAGGGTGGGAACGCCGCGGATGGCGTAGGCGTTTGCGAGTGCAGGGTTTTTGTCCACGTTGACTTTCAGCACCTTGACGCGGTCGCCGACCGAGCGGGCGTAGCGGTCGATTTCCGGCATCATGGTTTGGCAGGGGCCGCACCAGTCGGCGTAGACGTCGATCAGGACCGGGGTTTCGCCGTTGATCAGCTCCCCGAAGGAGGCGCCGCTGCTCATGCGAGTCGTGCGATGCTGTCGTAGCCCCCGAGGTTGTAGACCTGCTTGAACCCCTTCGATTTCAGGAAGTTCGCGGCTGCACTGCTCCGGGCGCCACTGCGGCAGTAGAGGTAGTGCGGCTGGGCGGGGTCGAGGGTCTTCCAGGCCGATTCCATCGCGCCGGCGTTCCAGTCGATGCACTTCGCGCCGGGCCAGGTGCCACCGGACGTTTCGAGGGGGGTGCGGCAGTCGATGACCACGCCGCCTTGGGTTTTGATTTGGTCCGCGAACTCCGTGGGCTTCAAATCGGTAGAGGGTCCGAAAAAGAACATGGTGGTGTGTTTTGCTGCGCCAAATGTCCGCCGCAGCCCCCGCCCCGTGCGTGCCTCAAGTCACCGTCCCGCGCGACCGAGCGTGCCGCGGTGGATGCTGTGCCGGCCCAGCGCCACGCTGCCATCCTGCTCCATCCGCTTCAGCAACCGGCTGATCACTTCGCGGCTGGAGTTCAGATCGGTCGCAATCTCCGCGTGGGTCAGCCGCAGCTCGTCCGTCCCGCGCGCCTCGAACGCCCGCCCGAGGTAGTGCGCCAGCCGCTCGTCGAGCGACCGGAACGCGATGGCATCCAGCGTTTCGAGGGTCTCCTCAAACCGCCGCCGGTACGTCGACAGCACGAACTGCATCCACGACGGATGCTGCTGCAACAGCGCGTCCGTCACCGCAATCGGCACGGCCAGCGCCTCCACCTCCTCCTCCGCCACGGACTTGAGCGCCGACACGCGGTGCTGCGCCGCACACAGCATGCTCAGCGCGCACCCCTCCCCCGGCTCGATGTGGTACAGGTAGTACTCCGACCCGTCGTCGTCCTCGCGGTACACCTTCGCCGCCCCGCTCAGCACGAGCACCGTCGCCCGCACCGCCTCCCCCGTCCGCACCATCGCCTCCCCCGCCTTGAACTTGAGCCGCTCCCCACGCCGCGCGAGCTCCTCCCGCACCTCCTGCGCCAGCCCCGGATACAACGCCCCCAGCCGCTCCAGCAACACGAGCTGCCGCTCCGTCCACCCCCGCTTCATCGATTGTTCCATTTAGCCCTTTCAATCACATTTCCTACTCAAAACTACTGATTGATTACTGATCGCAGGTATTGCTTCTTCCGCGCTTCAATGGCATTAACACATACCAATATCATGTGAAAATCACTCCTTGACGCAACGAACTGAATACCCGCCCCTTAAGTCATTTCCTCCTCGATTAATAGCATTTGTACCCAAGTCCAAGAATCTCATAACTAATGCATTACCCGTTGAGCTTGAAGTCCACCACACTCCATCTTCAGGAGCTCCATCATCGAAGCTTCCATCCCAAGGTTGTCTTCTTCCACCAGGCAGAGCTGAAAAACCAACCTCGTTTGTTCCATCCCAAGCCGGATAATCTGATGAGCTCGCTTTTAGTTTCCGTCCTTCCAATGTGCCTCGCCAACCAATGGACACTTGCTGCGCTGAGGACATCCCAAGATACCCTTCCAATAACATCCAATCCCCGTCTGAAGGGACCTTGAAGCCAACTGGACAAACACCCCTCGTGTCCATCACGGCAAATCCATTGTACAAGCGTCCGTAATTGTAGAGGTTAGCGACTTCATCACCGCTTCCAAATCTAACCAGCGAACTTCCTTCTCCATAAACTGAATGCGCCCCTGAATTTGTTGATATCCAGTCATTATCGCTCAAATTCCCTGGAATCGGGTCACCGTTACGGTAATTGTCGCTGCGGAGATTCTCCTTGAACCAACACTGTGTACCGATGCCCACCAGCGCATAGGTGTGGCCGTCGAAGGTGACCGTCGAGGCGCCGCCGCATTGAGCAGGGCCGTAAAGGCAAGAGTCGTCGTCTTCTGTGGCGTTGGAATCGAAGTTGGTGGCGGAAGAATCTGTGCAACCGCCTATTTCGTTCTCAGCACAAACACCATCGACCTCAGGGTCAAAACAAAGAGCTATCTCATCTTTCACACATCGCACTGCAAACCCATTGCGCCCGTGCATTCCACCTCCGTAAACCTGAGAATTTGAAGATGGCATGTACCGATCAATTCCTCCTACGGCAACAGCTGTTGCAGTCCACCAATTACCACTAGAGCCCATTTGGAGGTACACACCATTATCATCATCTCGAAACCCACCGGGGATTGCTGAAAATCCACTTGAATTCGTTCCATTCCATGTGGGTAGATCGGTTGGAGACGACTTCAATGCCATACCAGCGACTAAAGAACCCCCAAACCCATTTTCGAGGATGGTCCATTCACCGTCGGACGGCACGTGGAATCCCGACGGGCAAAGGCCCCGAGGGTCATTCACTGCATACCAATTGTACAACCTACCGTAGGTGGAAACACTCTCTACGTTATTGTTTTGAATCGCTTGTGCACCAGAATTGGTAGTAGACCACTGGCTGTCACTCAAATTTCCAGGAATCGCATCCCCATTGCTGTAGTTGTCGCTGCGGAGGTTTTCCTTGAACCAACACTGTGTGCCGATGCCGACCAGGGCATAGGTGTGGCCGTCGAAGGTGACGGTCGAGGCGCCGCCGCATTGGGCAGGACCGTAGAGGCATGAGCCGTCGTCGTCTGTGGCGTTGGAATCGAAGTTGGTGGCGGAAGAATCAGTGCATCCCGGCACCTCGTTTGGGTCGCAAACCCCGTCATTGTCCGAATCGCCGTCCACGAGGGCCCCGGCATTGCACGAATCGCAGGGGCCGGGGAGGATGCACATCCCGTTGTTCGTCGTCGCGCTGGGGTTGTAATTGCAGGCGTTCGAGAGTGTGCAGCCAAGGATTGCAACCGGGACGTTCACGGTGTCGCGGAGGCAACGGACGGAATGGCCGTAGCGACTGTAATGGCCGATCCGGTAGACATTGGAATTTCCCCAGGACAAGGCGCGGAACCAAGCGCTGGACCCGGAGGGAGTGGAACTCCACCAGCCGCCGTAGTCTCCGAGATTGGTGAAGTTTCCTCCATACTCGCCGTAACGGAAGCCACCGGGCAGGGCCGAGAAGCCGCTGGAGTTTGTGCCAAACCAAGGCGGGCTGTCCGTTGGCGAGGACTTCAACGCCGTCCCCTGATTCGTTCCTCGCCATCCCAGTCCATTCGCTTCTGCTGACGTCATTCCTAACTCCATTTCGAGTGTCATCCATTCCCCATCCGTCGGAACGTGCCAGCCGGATGGGCAGAGCGCGCGCGCATCGCTCACCGCGTAGAAATTGTACAGCTTGCCGTGCGTGGCTCCATTTGATGCCTGGTTGTTGTAATGGCTCCACGCGCCTTGGGAGGTTGCTGCCCACTCCGCATTGTCCTCGAGCATCGGAATCACCTCGCCTGTCCGATACAGCGCCGTGTTCAGGTTCTTCTTAAACCAGCACTGCGCCCCGATGGTCAACACCGGATAGCTCTCCCCGTGGTACGTCACCGTGGCCCCCGGGCCGCAGCCCACGAGAAAGGTGCAGGAGCCGTCGTCCACATTCGCTTGGGGGTCATACTCTGCGTAGCGGTTGTCCGTGCATCCCGGAATCGAAGGGGTCGCGCATGACCCGTCGTCCACCGTGGCCAGCGGGTTGAATTCTGAGAAGTTGATGTTCGTGCATCCGAGCACAGCGGGCACGCGCACGCACCGCACCGAATGGCCCCGGCGCATGCTGTGCTCGGCCATGGAAACCGCTGCTGAAGTGTGCGTCACCCCGCGCGACGAACGCGTGGAAGCGTAGGAGTTGCCCGACGTCCACCACCACGCCGATTCCGTCAGGCCCGTATACCCGACCGATCCCACCACCCGCTCGCCGCCCGGCAGCGCCGTAAATCCGCTCGCATTCGTTGCCCCGGCGTTGGGCGAAGCCCAATGCCCCAGCCCGGCCTCCTTCAACGCACCACCCGCTACCGCCGTTCCCCCGAGCGCATTGGCCAGCCCATCAAAGTCCGCTGCCGAGGGCACCGCCCAGAACTGCGGGCACAACGGGGCGTCGTCCGCCGCCGCATACCCGTTGTACAGCAGCCCGTACGTCGCCGCATTCCCCGCGTCGTTCCCGTACACCGCATACGCCGCCGTCGTCAGCCCATTCCACGTACCCGCATCCTGCACTTCTGCAATCGCCGTCCCGTCGCGCCGCTGGGTCGTGCGCAGGTTTTCTTTGAACCAGCAGCGGTCGCCGATGGCGACCAAACCGTACGCCACCCCGTGATACGTGTAGCTCGTCGCCCCCAAGCACGGATCAGACACCCCATCCGGCTCCCCGTCTCCATCATTATCCACCAAATAGCTTGGGCAATCCCCGTTGCTGTCCGCCACGTTCCCCGCGCAATCGCACGCCCCGGTCGGCACCCCGCCACACCCGCACGCATAGACCGCACCCGGGCCGTTGCACACCCCGCACACATCGTAGCTCCCGAAGCACGCATCCCCTCCCCCGTCGTCGCACACCCCGTCGCCGTCCGTATCCGTCGTACACGTACCGTTGCACACCCCCAACGCATCCGGCGTTCCCACACACGGATCCGAGGCATCGCACACCCCGTCCCCGTCCGCATCCACCCCGCCGAAGCAATCGCAGTACCCCGCCGGAATTCCCACGCACCCGCAGGCATACACCGCCCCAGGCCCGTTGCACACCCCACACGCATCGGCCGCCCCCACGCACGCATCCCCGTCGTCGCAAACGTTGTCGTTGTCCGCATCCGCCGCACATCCCCCGCCGCAGTTCCCCAACGCATCCACCACATCGCCGTCACAGTTGCACGCCCCGGCGGGCAACCCACTGCACCCGCACGCATACACCGCCCCCGGTCCTCCACACACCCCGCACGCATCGGGGTACACGCACGCCGCCGGATAATGCACATTCGCCGACGCCGCGTACGTACACGCCGCCGCATCCGTACAGCCCGCCACCGCCGCTTCCGTCACCCACGCCGTCCCATCCCAAACCACAATCGTACCCGCCGCCAACCCACTCCCATCCGGCAACCCCGGCTCCCCCTGCGGCCCCACCGGACCCGTCGCGCCTACTGGGCCAGCGACGCCTTGCGGACCGGGTTCACCCTGAGGACCGGCGGGGCCCACAGGACCCGTCGCACCCACTGGGCCAGCGACGCCTTGCGGACCGGGCTCGCCTTGAAGACCTGCGGGGCCCACGGGACCCGTTGCACCCGCAGGACCGACCGGACCGGCAATGCCCTGAGCCCCCGGCACGCCTTGAGGTCCTGCTGGACCCGTGAGCCCCATGGGACCCGCAGGACCTGTGGGACCCGTTGCACCCGTTGCGCCCGTGGCGCCGGTGAGGACGGGAGTTTGGAAAGCCGAAGCATCCGTGAAAACGAAGGTCAACGAACCGTCCGTATTGCTTACAACGGTGAAAATGCCGCGACCTGCAGCCCCCTGCTGACCGGCCGGACCGGCCGGACCCGGAATGCCCTGAGGACCCGGTGCACCTGCAGAACCTGTCGCACCCATCGGACCCACTGGTCCGGCAACTCCTTGCGGGCCGGGTTCACCTTGCGGACCGGAAGGGCCCGCTGGGCCAGCATGACCTGCAGGACCCGTTGCACCGGCAGGGCCGGTTGCACCAGTAGGGCCTGCGATGCCCTGCGGACCTGGTTCGCCTTGCGGGCCTGCCGGGCCCGTGGCACCAGCTGGACCGGTTGCACCAGTAAGGCCTGCGATTCCCTGCGGACCGGGTTCGCCTTGGGGACCTGCCGGACCCGTGGCACCGGCGGGGCCGGTTGCACCCGTGGGACCCGGGATTCCTTGCGGACCGGGTTCGCCTTGCGGACCTGCGGGGCCCGTAGCTCCAGCTGGTCCGGTTGCACCAGGAGGGCCTGCGATTCCCTGCAGACCGGGTTCGCCTTGCGGACCTGCAGGGCCCGTGGCACCGGCGGGGCCGGTAGGACCTGCGATACCATGCGGACCTGGTTCGCCTTGCGAGCCTGCCGGGCCCGTTGCTCCAGCTGGACCGGTTGCACCCGTAGGGCCTGCGATTCCCTGCGGACCGGGGTCGCCTTGCGGCCCAGCAGGGCCCGTGGCTCCAGCTGGTCCGGTTGCACCAGGAGGGCCTGCTATTCCTTGCGGACCGGGTTCGCCTTGCGGGCCTGCCGGACCCGTGGCACCAGCTGGACCGGTTGCACCCGCGATTCCTTGCGGACCGGGTTCGCCTTGCGGGCCTGCCGGGCCCGTGGCACCAGCTGGACCGGTTGCACCAGTAGGGCCTGCGATTCCCTGCGGACCGGGTTCACCTTGTGGACCTGCGGGACCCGTGGCACCGGCGGGGCCGATTGCACCAGTAGGGCCTGCGATTCCCTGCAAACCTGCCGGACCTGCCGGACCCGTGGCACCAGCGGGGCCAACTGGACCAGTAATGCCCTGTAGACCAGGTTCGCCTTGCGGACCTGCCGGACCCGTTGCGCCCGTGGGACCAGGGAGGCCTTGGGGTCCCGTTGCACCTGTAGGACCGGCTGGGCCGGCAATCCCTTGTGGTCCAGCAGGACCCGCAGGCCCCGTCGCACCGGCAGGACCGGTCTGACCGGCAGGACCGGCAGGGCCGACTAGGATCGGGGTCGAGAGGGTCGAGCCGTTTGAGAACGTGAAAGTGAGGGTGTTGTCCGGATTGACGTCGACGTCGATGACGCCGAAGAAGGAGCCCGAGCCGCCTCCGCCGGTGCCTCCGCCCGTTCCGGCGGCGGCTTGGAGTTCGGCGATTTGGTTCGAAAGGATGAGCAAATAGGTTTCGAGCGTGAGGCCATCGACTGTGATGGATTCAGGGGCGAAGTCGGAGGCAAACTCCGCAAGCAGGGCGAGCAGGTCGTCCGTGCCGATGAAGCCGTTGTCGTCGGAATCCGGGTTGTACGGGTAGGTGATGGTGATGGGCTCGGGCGAAGTTTGGGCTACTCCACTGAAAGAAAATGAAATAGCGAATACTGCAGAACAGAATACAGGCAGGAATGCAATCGAGCGGCGCATGACAACTGGATTTGGTTTACTAAAAGTACACAAAATCCCGCTCCCCCCAACCTCAATCTCAATCTCAATCCTCGTCCCGCGAGGCGCAGCCTCGCTTACCCCCCCACCACCACGTCAATCGCACGCGCCAGCTCGCGGTCCTTCTGCGTGACCAACCCGCCATCGTCGTGCGTGTGCAGCTCAAGCCGCACGTAATTGCCTGAATTTACGATGACCGGATGGTGGCGGTGCGCCTCCGCGAGCAGGGCCACGCGGGTGATGAAGGTGAAGGCCTCCGGAAAGTCCCGGAACCGGAACTCGCGCACGAGGCGGTTGTCGCGTTCATTCCACATGTGCACAAAATTATGCGCAGCCGCCCGTCTTACCTTGCGGCCATGGAAGTTCGTCCCATTCCGTTTGCGCCGCCGCCCATCGATGAAGCGTGCATCGCCGCGGTGGTGCGGGTGCTCCGGAGCGGTTGGATCACGTCCGGGCCGGAGCTGGCGGCGTTCGAGGAAGAGCTCGACGCGTGGATCCGGGAAGCGGAGCCGGACGGGAAAGGCCGGGATCGGTGCGTGTGTCTGTCGAGTTGGACGACGGCCTGCGAGCTGATGCTGCGGTGGTGGGGCGTGGGGCCGGGGGACGAAGTCATCGTCCCGGCGGTGACGTATGCGGCGACGGCGAACATCGTGCTGCATTGCGGGGCGACTCCCGTGCTGGTGGATGTGGGGGCGGATGGGACGGTGACGGCTGCTGCGGTGGAGGCGGCGATGACGGAGCGGACGAAGTGCGTGATGCCCGTGGATTTGGGCGGCTGGCCCGCGGACGTGGCGAACATCCGGGCCGTGGTCGAGCGTGCGCGGGGGCTGTTCCGGCCGGCGACGGAGGTGCAGGAGCGGCTGGGGCGGGCGCTGCTGTTCGTCGATGCCGCGCACTCGCTCGGCGGGCGCGTGGGCGGACGCCGGGTGGGCCTGCAGGCGGATGTCACGGGCTACAGTTTCCACGCAGTCAAGAATTTGACCACGGCCGAGGGAGGCGCCCTCTACCTCAACCTCCCCCCCTCCTTCGAGCCGTCTGAAATCGCCCGCTGGATCCGCATCTACAGCCTCCACGGCCAAACGAAGGACGCCTTCGCCAAGGCGACCGGCGCTTCCTACCACTACGACATCGTCGCTGCCGGGTATAAGTGCAACATGACGGACCTGCAGGCCGCGCTGGGCCGGGCCCAACTCCCGCAGTACGACGCTGCACTCGCGCGCCGCCACGCCCTGGCTGAACGCTACGCCGCCGGGCTCGCCGACGACCCGCGCTTCCTCCTGCCCCCGCTGTCCGACGGCACCCGCCTCAGCGCCTTCCACCTCTACCCGCTGCGGCTGCGCGGCTGCACCCCGGAACGCCGCGACGCCGTGATCGACGCCCTGCGGGCCGAGGGCATCGCCACGAACATGCACTTCCTGCCGCTGCCCCTCCTCACAGTCCACCGCGAGCGCGGCGAAACGCTGGCCCCCTACCCCGGCGCCGCAACTTGGCACGCCGAAGAAATCTCGCTCCCCCTCCACCTCGCCCTCACCGACGACGACGTGGACCGCGTGGTCGAAGCCGTGCGCCGCCTCGCCCCATGAACGGCGGACACTGGATCGGGCGGTGCGCCGCCGCCGCGCTGCTCCTCGCCCTCGCCCCCGCCCTCGCCGCGCTCGGGCTCGCCATCGCCCTGGGCAGCCCCGGCGGCCCCCTCTATCGCCAAACCCGCGTCGGCCAGTACGGCCGCCCCTTCACGCTCTACAAGCTCCGCTCGATGCGGCAGCGCCCCACCGCCGACCTCGCCCTGACCTCCGGCGACCGCGATCCCCGGGTCACGCCCCTCGGCCGCTTCATCCGCCGCACGAAGCTCGACGAGCTCCCCCAACTCTACAACGTCGTCCGCGGCGACATGGCTTGGGTCGGCCCCCGCCCGGAAGTCCCCGAGTTCGTCGCGCACTACACGGCCGCCCAGCGCGCCGTCCTCGACGTGCGCCCCGGCCTGACCGACCCCGCCAGCCTCGCCGGCTTCGACGAAGCCGAAGAAATTGGGCGCGCCGCCGACCCCGAACGCCACTACCTCGATGTGATTTTGCCGCGGAAGCTCGCCCTGCAACTCGACTACTGCGCCCACCGCAGCGTCACGACCGATGCCCGCGTGATCTTCGAAACCGTGCGTCGGATGCTCAGCGCGCGACGCGGCTGAACTCCTTGACCATCGTGTGCAGGCACGACGCGTCGGTGCTGCGGCCGTGGTGCTCTTGGATCCATTGCAATCCACCGAGGAGGTGGACCAAAGCATCCGCGGGGGCCATCGGCCGCACCGGCCCGTGGATCCCGAACTCCACCAAATCCCCCGCCGCGAAGACCGTGCCCCGCCGACCGGGATGCACCGCAAACAGCATCTCTCCGCCCCCGCCCGCCGCATCGAACCACCCGAGCAAGAACGCATCCGGCGTCGCGATGGGATACAGCGGCAACCCCAGCCGCTGCACGACCGCAGCATACAACATCCCCACGCCCAGCGCATTGCCTGCGCTGTCGCACAGCAGCGCATCCGGAAGTCCGTGGTGCAGCTCGGCCGGCAGTACCGGCAGCACACGCACGTCGCGCACGCCGAACAGCACATGATTCACCACGAGCACCTGCTCGAGCGCCGTCAGTCCTTCGTTGCTTTCGATCCAAACGTCCCGGCACAGCCGCTCGAACCGCGACCGACTCACCGCCGCATCCACCTCCGGACGCAGCCCGCACTCCACGGCCAGCCACCCCTCGAACACATCCCGCGCCCCTCCCTCGATCCACGTCCGCATCCGCCGCACGGCTTCCGAAGACCGCAACCCCGCCATCAGCGCCTCGATCCGGTCCGCATGGACCGCACCGCGCGCCACCTCCGCCACCGGCCGGTTCAGCAGCGGCAGCACCTCGGCGCCGCGGCCCATGAGTTGGTCGTGCACATGGCGGTACACGCCCTCGTCCGGGTCGTCTAGCAGGTCAATCAGGGCGTGCAATTCCGAAGTGCTCATGGGGCCAAAACTACTCGCCCACCCCCCCGCCGGTCGGATGCTCCGCCCGCACTTTTCACCCGGCCCGTGTTGATGGGCCGTACCTTTGCAGCCATGCGCGTTCCACGCCGGGTCCCGATTCCCAGCGCAGTCCCGGACCGGGACCGCGTGTTCTATGCGCTCTGGACTACAGCTGCGTTCTTGGTGGTCGTTTGGGGCGTGCACGCCCTCGGCGAGGTCACGGGCTGGCCGCTGCGCGAGTGGGGCGTGCGGCCCCGCAACCCCGACCGCCTCATCGGCATCCTGACCTTCCCGTTCCTGCATGGCGACTGGAACCACTTGTGGAACAACACGGCTACCTTTTTCGTGCTCAACCTGTTGCTCTTCTACTTCTACCGCTCCATCGCCGCACCGGTCTCGCTTCTGCTGTACATCGGCAGCGGGGTGCTGCTTTGGGCCACCGGCGGCCAAGGCAACCACATCGGCGCCAGTGCGCTCATTTACGGCCAAGCTTCGTTCCTCTTCCTCAGCGGCCTGATCCGCAACACCCGCCTGCTGCTGCGCGTGTCCATCGTGGTCCTCTTCCTTTATGGCGGGATGGTGTGGTGGATGCTGCCCATCGAGGACCACATCTCGTGGGAAGGCCACCTCAGCGGCGCCTTCGTCGGCGTGGTGCTTGCGTGGCTGTACCGCGGACGCGGGCCGGTGCCGGACCGGTACGATTTCGAAAACGATCCGGAGGAGGAGGTGCCGGAGTGGTATGTGGAGAGTGAGCGCGGCGAGGCCGCGCGGGACGAGGACGAGCGCGGCGAGGCCGCGCGGGACGAGGCGACGCTGCGCGTCGAGGGGTGAGCGACGCTGCGCGTCGCGGGACGAGGGTTAGGGTTGGGGGCGAGGGCGGCGAAGTCGCGCGGGACAAGCGCGGAAATTCAGCGGCAGAGGCCGGGGAAGTCGGGGGCGGTGAAGGGCCGCGGCACGTAGACGGGGATGGGCTCAGAGCAGCCCGGTCCGATGGTCGGGGTGGCTGCGGGGAGGGTTGAAACTGCAGGGACGGGGGTGAGGACGAGGAGGTTTATGCCGTTTGCCTGGAGGACGGTGGTGCCGGAAAACTCCGGACACATCGGGCTGGCCTCACGTCCCCTGAACAGCACGGAGCCGAAGAGGAAGTTGCCGGCCGCATCTTGGGCCATATCAGAAATCACGTCGGAAATGCCCGGCAGCGTGAACCGCTCAAATGCCATGACGTCGCGGCGAGGGCGGGAAATCGAGAACAGGCTCGCGCTCTGCGAACGGAACCACAGGTCGCCTTGGAGGTCTTCGAAGAGGGGAAGCAGGCCGAGGCCGGAGGCCGGGCGGTGGTGGCGCAGGGCACTGCCGTCGTAGCAGAAGACCCCTTCCGTCGATGAACCGCCGAACCACATCTTCCCATCGCTGTCTTCGAGGATGGCCTCGATGCCTCGGATGGGCACGCCGCTGAGGTTGTAGATGCCGTCGGCGTAGGTCAGATGGGTGAACTTCGTGC
>Ga0315904_10007971_pt1 | contig 14093 bp, 33 predicted proteins | sample LakEriMetagenome_6_FD_203529 | JGI IMG/M metagenome (GOLD analysis project Ga0315904, IMG submission 203529) | Freshwater fungal communities from buoy surface, Lake Erie, Ohio, United States - Buoy 12 MA120 | ecosystem: Environmental > Aquatic > Freshwater > Lake | place: USA: Lake Erie, Ohio... | reverse complement strand
CCTCAAAGTCATAGTCCTCTCCGTTAGAGAAGTAGTGTGCGCCAACGCCTCCGCAGAAGTCGCAGTTTTTTATCGCTCTTAGAGCGTATTCCAATTTATCCATTTTTCATTTCCTTTCTTTCAATACTCTGAGCCTATCATAGTGGGCTGACATTTTCAACCCACCACGCCCTTCTACCACGATGAAGTGTAGTAAAAGGACAATTTGGACATTTCAGGCAGAGCAAAGATACGCTCTAACTTCTTTTTAGTGTCCTTTAGGTCTTGCCAATACCACTCATCGATATCTGTTCCACCAAAGAAAAATCCTGCCTGTGGGGGTAGCAAGTTAGGATTACGCTCTGCTAATGCTCTATTCACTAGATCAAGTAGTTCCTGTAATTTTTCACGGGATACATAGTAATTATCGCAATTATCAATACCACCCTGAACATTTTTTACAAACCAAGCGTGTATCTGATTAGCCTTGCGCCAATAAGCACAAGTTACTTCAACACTTACACCATAGATATCAGTAGCAACATTACTTAGTTCAGCAACATTTACAACATCTTTCCATAACTGATTAATTACTTCAGGACTTTCATAGGATAATTCCTCATTATCTCTAATAGCCTGCCAATTTACTTTTTCCACATGCTTTTTAGCGTGGAGATACATATCTAGTCCCATTTATTTTCCTTCTTTCTTAGTAGTCTGAAACTCTTACGGCAACTGTAGCCCACTCATCTTTGAATGAACCTGTTGGGCGATAGCGAATAGCAAAGTGTTCCCACCCTTCAGGTGGATAAGTGTCCTCACGCTTTTCAGCGAAGTTTATGATACCGCCATTGAAACGACGGCGTAGTGAAGTAGGCGCATAGTATTGGTCTACTAGTAAATCAACAATTGAATAACCTCTCATTGTTTTTTCCTTTCTTTATTTTCAGGCTTCCAGCCTATCATTTTCTACTGACATTTTCAAATCGACACGCCGCAATTTCGGGAAAAATATTTTTGTGATTATAATCACATCTGCGTAAAGTTATCCACATATCCACAGGGTCGGGGCATTTAGTTGAAATTTCAAGCAGTTTTAAATCATGCTCAGGATCTGAAAACTAAAATCCGTTTTCTTTTATATCTTGAATCATTAATCGCACAAGATAAATTGTTACAGTTAGCAAAGATAACTGAACAATAGTTGTTAGAAATCTACTCATGCTGGAATTAGTCCTAACTCATCAATGCCACACGCTTTTTCAAATCGTGCTTTATCAAATCGCTCATTATCAGCAGCGAAATATTGTGCGAATTCCTCTACTAAATCTTCAAAAACTGCTGGGTGAATTTCCTCTGAAAATCCACGCAGAATGTCTGAAGTTTTTACATAGTCTTTTCTAGTCATCATTAGTTATTCTCCTCATCTAATAGAATGAAAGCATGAGTGCCACCATCATTTACACGCTCTAATTCTGCGAGTAATTCGTTACGAGTAAATTTAGAAGCGTTACCTATCATTTCTGTAACTGCTTGAATGTTCATGTCGTTGATAACCTGAACGGGTAGCATAGCAATTCTGCCTGCGAATGGTGAATCATTATGTATGCGAGAAATAAATTTCACGCCATTAGTAGTAAATGGATAGTCTGTATAAGTTGTGTTCATTATTTTAGTTTTCCTTTCAGAGTTCCTCTTACGCCAAGTAGGTCGCAAGAAATTTTTACAGAGATACCTTGTGGTAATTGTTCAGGGTAAGTAGAAATAAATTGTGCTACTGCGCCTTTAGAGGGAAGTGTGATAGTTTTTACTGAACCATTGAAGGTTTCAATTTTTACAGGATAGTTCATTGTTAGTTTTCCTTTCTTAGTCTGAAACTTTTACAGCGAGAGTGCGATAAGTATTACGCAGAGAATTAGTAGGGCGAATTTCGACAAGATAACTTTCGCAATTCTCATACCATACAGCGTGAGGGTGCTTTTCAGCATTTACAATTTCTCCCACTACTGAGCGAGAGCGATAAGTTTTTCCTACAAGTAGATTTTCTATTGAATAGACATTTGCGGACATTTAGTTCTCCTTTCAAGAGACTTTCATTTTCTTACTCTGTAAGTCTAGCATTTTCCTATGACAAAATCAAATCCAAAATGCTATCAAAACGGACATTTTGAAAAAATGAGAGATTTATCACATCTTACGTAAGGTGCGACACGCCCGAATGCGTCGGGGCATTTTTATGCAGTGTTATGAATTTTTATTCATCAATCTCATCTAGCAATTCCCAAAGAATTGGTTCTAATTCTTTAGCAGCAAGATCTAATTTTTCTTGTAGCGTTTTCAATTGTAACTCCTTTTACATTCTGAACACAAGTAATTTAATTTGCAATAGCAACCTACTGCAAGCAGATTATCATTCTGATAGTCATAGTAGTCATCATAGTAATTCATGAATTAACCCCAACATTCTTGGCATGTAGCCGTTAGTAATTTTGCATCTGCAAGAGCAACTTCTACAGTTGGCTCCTCGCAAATTTGACATGAGAGCATTATCATTGTGTTATTCATTTTTTTTATCCTTTCACGCAGCATGAACAATAAGTAGGTAGAGAGAATAAGTACTTTAGCAAAGCCTTACGCTCAGACATAGAAATTTCAGGGTGATAGTTTTTTACACCACCATGCTGATATTCATATACGATTTTATCTAGTGTATTTTGAGATAACATTAGGCATACACTCCTTTCGCAATTAGAGAGTCTAACTTAGCAGATAGTTCATCTGCTTCATCTGAAACCCATTCAGAGATTTCATAGGTAGTCATGAATTCAGCAAGAGTCATTAGACCCTTGTATTCATTACAAGATACGCAGAAATTTTCATTAGCGTATTGTGAGCAAAAAGCGCAAACAATTTTATTTGCATACTCTACTGGGAGAGTGTTTATTGTATAGTGAGTCATTATTGACTCCTTTCATTAGGGGGCTTACTTCTTTTTCAACCTTCTATACCTAGAAGTCTAACATAGACCACTGACATTCTACTGACGAGTATGCGTACAAAACGGACATTTCGAAATGTGATTCGTATCACACGCCCCGACCCCTTTAGGATCGGGCGTTTTAGCGCAGATTTTATTCTACGTCTAAAACTTCAAATGCATTAAATTTTTCTAATTCATCATCAGAAAGTTTCTGCATTATTTTATTTAAATTAAATACTGCTTGCAAATCTGTATCTGCATCAGTAACAAAACTAATCAAAACATTTTTCTTAGTCAAGGTAAATACCTCCTCTCACATTTTTATGATTTACACAAACATTACCACGAGGAATTTCTACATGGCACTTGAAGCAAAGCATTTTTACTTCTGCTTTAGTTACAATTGCTAATTCTAAATCTAGCAATTCTGCAGTGGTAGCATCTTCAATGTCTACCCACCCTGCACCATTTTCATTTAGGCGAAAGATTTCAATACTCATTAGAGATTACACGCAACCCCTTCTCCATGAACACCTAGTTCATAGTGATTTTTTTCTAAACAATTTTTTTGTAAGTCATGAAAGATTTTACAACGCATTTCATGATAGTGTATATAGTCCTTGTGAACTACTTTATCACAAGTCTGGCAGAAGTGCCATTTATGATTATCTTTACGGATAACCTTGTTATCTATTACATCATAGCGTTCTATGAATTTTTTAGAGTGTGAGCAATTGTTTGCTTTACACTTATTTACTTTAGTGTTAGTCATTTTTAGACCTAACCTTTCTTTTATCTAATACAAGTATCCTAACACCTACCACTGACATTTTGAGGGGTATAAAACGGACATTGTAGACATTGTGATGTAGCACACATGTGATGTAGGACACACCCCCCGACCCATGTGGTGTAAATCACACACGACACGCCGTGTTAGGACTTGACTTTTTGACTTTTGTCTGATAGGATACTCCTATAACAATTAAATAAAGGTTATGAGCCTAGCAAATAAACCTAGAAATAGGGTGAGCCTAGCAAATAAGAACCTAAGAAAGTATCTCAGAAAGGATAACTAAAATGAACGATTACCTAGACTATATGGATGAAATCTACGATGAATTAGTAGAAGAGTTTGGACACGAAATAGAGTCCAACTGTATCCACGAGTGATCTAAATCACACAACGCCTACGGCGTGTCGCCTTGACTTTTGGCGGTATGTTTGATAGGATACTCAGTATCAAAACTAAATAAAGGACACAAGGCTAATGAGCCTAGCAAATAAGTGTGATACAAATCACAATGAGCCTAGCAAATAAGTAGCCAAAATGTCAGCCCCCTACTATAAGATAGAACTATAAACAAAAAGAAAGAATAGGAAATAAAATGAAAATAGAAATCGCAATTTGGAACGGTAAGAAAACTAAGGTATTAGGTGTAGAAACTTTCACATCTACAAAAGAATTACTAGACTTTATGAAAGAATTACAGGTAGTAGAGAAAGACGCTACCTACAATTTATTATCAGTAAGAAAGGATAAGTAAATGATAAACGCAATACAGATTATAGATTGCTCATCTTGTTATGGTGAGGGAGTAGTATTCATTGGCGATGAAAATGATTACTATGTTGAGCCTTGCGAGTGTGTAAGCACTGATGAATTACTCTGATGAACAACTACGCAGGAAAGCCCACCTAGAAAATGGTGGGACACTTGCTAACTATGATAGAAGCCACTACGAAAAAGAAAGGGTAGATACAAATGAAACTAACGATAACTAGTATGGCAGGCAATACATCTACAATGAACCTTCCAACAAAAGAAGATGTTTATTATTTTATTGACTTGTATAAATCATCACTAAAGAAAAATCAACGAGTTAAGATTACTTGTGATTTATTAGGAATAGATGGATATTTACAGGGCACAAAACCTATTAGGTAAATAACATACAAAATAGGTGCGATCCCAAATGTGGTCGCACTATTTTTTTTGTATTATTTTTATAATTGCTGCATCATACATCTTAGAAAAATATTCAGATTTTTGTCAAAATGAAATTTTAAAGTTCAATTAACATTTGGTATGGATCTGGAAAAGTTCCACTAGCCTCTAAGACAAATCCATTTTCTCTATCAAACAAAACATAGTCCATTGTCTTTACATCAAAGTATTGTCCAAAAATAAGAAGGACTTTAGAAAGATCTAATTCTCCACAGGTATATAAATCAAACTGAATATGACCTGGATCTACTTCATCCCAAATGTGAAAGGCGATATGGCTAGTTTCAATCATAACGATTGCAGTCAAACCCCTATTGCCTTCTTTGTCAACATATGAAGCAAAGGGTCCCTTAATGATCTTCATATCAATTTTTTCAACGAGGGTAGACAAAAATGCAATTGCCTCATCCTCTGAAGCCATAGGATTATTAACTCTGGCATTAATCAAAAGGTGCTTATGAAATAACATGCTCTCTCCTTAGAACGCAAGGTTTAATTATACAACAAAATTTGCTATACTCTAAGAATGTTATGTAAACATATATATGAAAATATCAACAAAGAGGTTTGCCCAGATTGTGGAGGGTATACCCATGAGGTCAATTGGAATTATCAAGCAGAATTAATGAAACAATGGAAGATAGACAACCCCAATGTAAAATACAGTGGCTGGTGGTCTATTTAAAAAATAAAAGGTTCTTCTTCTAATAGATTGTTTTTGATCTCCGTTAGAATCTTTTCCCTAAAACCAACTTCTTTGAATTTTTTATATTTATACTTCAAAGTCTTTCTACGACCATGAACATCAAATGAGTTCATAACAGATAAACTATATTTGAATGTTTTTTCTGTCATATTAAATCTTTGTAATTGTATATTTCTATCAGTGTTAAACTCAATATATGCTAATGGCTCGTCTTCTTTAAAATCAATTGTTCCAGCCTCAGCCCATGTTTGAATTTCAAAACTCATAGGTCTAAACCAATTTCCAATATCAAATTGTCCAGGAATAACAGAACATGTTTGTGTATATTGTGGCTTATGAAAATACGGAGGTGTAAGAGTTGCAGTCAAACTTTCTTCTGAAAAAAATAAAAATCCAAGAGCAACTTTAAAGTTAGGTCCAATGTTCATTACATTGTTTCTTGTCTCATATATATTAATATAATTATCTGTCATTGGAGCAAGTATTTTATTTTCTTTGCTGTAGTCATAAATATATGAAAAACTACTTGGACATTTAAAAGTTAGCATCTTATTAAATTTTGTTGAAAAAGCGGGACATGCAAAAAGTGATACCTGTGCATCTTTATTTCTATCTAACAACAAATCTGAATAAACTGTAACAGGTTTGTTATATAAAAATGACCAATCTGTATCTGATGGATCTACATAGGGTGTCCAATATACTTTAATTGAATCTTTACTCATATCTCACCACTTTCCAATAGGGCATTTGGCATGTTCTAATTTTGTCTTTAATTTCATAAAGCAACCACATTTTTTGCAGGTATTTGATAACTTTCTGTAATATTCACAACCTCTACATATTTCAAGGCGGTACTCAGCCAATTCCTCTGGCGATCTTGGAGAACCATTAATTAAATCCCATGGTCTAACATCCCTATTATCTGAAGACATTTTTAATAATACTCCATATGCCAATACTAATTATCAGAGCAATGCTTATTTGTAACAAAAATTCCCACATATCCCCATTATAGCCTAAATAAGAAATATTTGCAACTACTTAGACATAGTGAATGTGTCATTCATTTGTGTCTATAAGAGTGGTTTGAGATTCTATTTTCGGCTTCGCTTTATACCGCCCGATTTTAATCTCAAATAATGATATAATTCATTTCATGACTGCACAAGACTGGGCTGGATTTGTTTTAACGGTTATTTCCATTCTTGGCGCTGTCGGAATCGTCGGAAGGTGGATTGTGAAAAAATACGTAGAGGATATACTGTCCGAATTAAAGCCAAATAGTGGATCTTCAATGAAAGATCAAGTAACACGGCTTGAAGACAAAATGGATAAAGTGTTTGATATGATGATTCAACACCTTGCAGATCATTCTAAAAAGTAATTTATTATTTACTATATATTATATATAAGATATTTTAAAAACTTATTTACTTAATATTCTTTTCTTTATATATTTCAATTATACACTCTGGTTTGATAGTTTTCAACTTTATACCGTTTTTTCTTTATAACAACTTTATAACAATTTTTCAATATGTCCTGGTTTAGTATAATTTGTCCGTTTTTTATAAATTAATGTTATAATCAACTTGCTGGCTCGCTAGGTCGCTCTCTACCCACCCCCCCACTGCCCCTAGCGGGTCAGCCTATTTTTATGATATAATCAAACATTATGGCATGTTCTTCCTGCTCTCCTTCTCTTGAACAATATGGCGCAGAGCCAGTTAATGTTCAATGGAAAGTTGTACGTGGAAGCAATGGTAGCCTAACGATTGACTTTCTAGAGATTGACGAAACTACCGATTTTGACACCACTGGATGGACCTACAAGGCGACTTCGTATGATCCGCAGGGTGATGTGCTAGATAACCTTCCAGTAGAGGCTACAACAGGCTCCGTAACGATTACTGTTGATTCTTGCATTACCGAAAGATGGGGTAATGGATACAAAAATATTGTTGCAGAATTACAATTTGATTTGCAGGTAACAATTCCTGTTGAAACAGTTAGTGGCGGTGTGTATGAAGAATCAATTATTTGGACACCAGTTATTGGTACAATATGTGTACTAGGTAATGTAACTCCAGGAGGAAGTTTATGACAAATCTACCACCCGTAATAAAGGTTAGTAGCCCACGTCCAGAACTTCCACCATTAATCAAAGTAGATAATAGGGTATATAAGGTGAGAGCATAATGGCATTTCCAGCAACATATAATTTTAGTTATTATAAAGGCGATACAAATGAGTTTGTAGTTCGTCCTAAGAATTCTGACGGTAGTGCATTTGATCTTGCTGGCTATACCGCCGATTTTTATATTGCAACATCTCGTGGTGATAATCCAACATTTAGTGTTGAAGCAAATGCTGTTGTAGATTCAACAAACGATATTGTTACATGTACTATTCTTCCAAGCATTGGATCAACATTGGATGCTGGCACATATGTTTACGACGTTGAAATTACTTCAGGACCTACTGTTGTTTATACACTGATTACTGGAACAATTACGGTAACAGAGCAGGTTACTGGAGCAGCATAATGCCAGAGGTATTACTTAGTAACGACGATATTACAGTTCTTGGTCCCCCACCAATTGTTGAAGTTCTTGTTGACATTGGACCAAAGGGAACTCGTGGTAGTCAGTTCTTCGTTGGTGTTGGTGATCCAAATATTGTAGATATTGGACAAACTCCAAACCTTAATGATATTTTTATTAACGCATCTCCAGGTGGAGAACTAGGGTATTTATATCAGTATCAATCTTCTCCAGGCGGAGACTCTTGGGTACAAGTTCTAGATATTTATCCTACAGTTTATTCTACTAATTATGATGTTACTTTTGAATCAGGTGCCGCCGAAGTTATTATTCCAGTTGCAGACATTATTACTGTTACTGGTACACCACTTGTTGCAGAAAATTTTAGTGTTCAATATAGTGTTGCTCATACTAACCCAGTTGCCTCAAGCATGGAGATTCCACCACTTGTTGGCGGAGGGGAAAACTTAGTAATCAATCTTGAAGCAGTAGAATATGTTGGTAGCGCATGGTCCGCACTTGATGAGCCAGTAACGGTTCATTTCAACATCACTATTGTTGAGGCTCCATCGGTATCGTAATTGTGATATAATTTCAAAAGAGGTGAAAAATGGCTGCTGAATCAATTGGTAATTTAATACCAACAAAAATTCCAGGGTATGCTGATGCCGCTGATATTCAAGCAGCATTGCGTGTATACCACTACGGATCCTATTCATATGATCCAGCAAATACTTCTGCTGCCTCACTAGTTAATCCATCTATTGCATATACAATTAATGATTTACAAGAACAAATTGATGATATTATTCCAGGTATTTCACCATCAGTATTAACCGCTAAAGGTGATTTAATTTCTGCATCTTCTGCATCTACCCCATCAATTTTATCTTCTGGATCTCAGGGTCAATATTTAAGAGTTAATACAGCAACTACCACAGGTCTTGAATGGGGAGCGTTGCCAACTGCTACAACAAGCGTTCCTGGTATCCAGGTAGAGGCAATTCCAAAAACTCTAACTACAACTACTGGTGATATAATTTATGCATCATCTGCCAATAACCCCGCAAGGCTTGGAATTGGATCAACAGGTCAAGTCTTGACCGTATCTGGGGGAGTCCCAGCATGGTCTACCCCATCTAGTGCAAATGCATCTTTACCAGATATATTTTTATTGGGTGGTATGTAATATGATACAATACTCAGATAAGGAGATAAATTATGCCTACTACATATAAAGTTCTTGGACAAGTAAATCCAAGTGCTACCAGCGCAACAACATTGTATACTGTTCCATCTGCAACTGCTACAGTAGTTTCAACACTACATGTTTGTAATCAAGCAGGAACTAGCGGAACATATCGTATTGCAATTAGACCAGCAGGCGAAACTCTTGCTGCTAAACACTATGTTGCATACGACATAGCAATTGCTGCTAATGACACAACAGCACTTACACTTGGTCTTACCTTGGCTGCAACAGATGTTATTACAGTTTATGCATCATCTGCAAGCATGTCGTTTTCTGCATTTGGAAGCGAAATTTCATAATGGCAGTTAGAAGTTACTCAACATCAAGAATTGCAAATGGTTTACCCAGACGTAGTAAATACTGGGATCAAACAGCAACTCCACCAGTTACAGATGTTACTGTTCAAGTACTTCTAGTTGGAGGAGGTGCTGGAGGAGGATTTTCTCGTGGTGGCGGTGGCGGTGCAGGAGGTATGCTTGAACATTCTGGAAAGTCAATAACTCCAGGTACTAACTACACCGTAACAGTAGGAGCAGCAGGTTCTGGATCTGGTTCTACTAGTGGTGGAGATGGAACTAACTCAGTATTTAGTGATTGTACAGGATTTGGTGGCGGTGGCGGAGCAGGTGGTCCAAATGTTAATGGAACCAATGGTGGTTGTGGCGGAGGATGCGCTGGAGTTTATTCAAATGGTAATGGTGGCAACGCAACTCAAACTTCAAATGGTGGAGGAACTGGTTTTGGATTTGCTGGTGGAGGATATACAGCAAACGTACAGTCAGGATCTGGTGGCGGTGGAGCAGGTGGAGCAGGACAAAACGGAACTGGTGGAGGCTGGGTAAATGGTGGTGGCATTGGTGGTGCTTCAAGGTCAAACAGTATAACAGGTAGTTCTGTAGCATATTCAGAAGGTGGTATTGGTGGTCATAGCAATAACAACGTAAACCCAACAGGAAATACCGCAAATAGTGGTAACGGTGGAACTGGTGGAACTGCACAGGATGGTTCACGACCAGGTGGTAATGGTGGATCTGGGTATGTTGTATTAAAATATCCAAATACTTTTACAATTACTATTGGTGCAGGATTAACTGGATCAACAGCAACAAGTGGAAATAATAAAATTACAACCTTTACTGCTGGCTCTGGGAATGTGAGTTTTTCATAATGGCACACTATGCACTTATTAATTCAGACAACATAGTAGTTAATGTAATTACTGGCATGGATGAAGATGTTGTACAAACAGATATAGATGGAACAACTGTAGGTGGTTCTACTGAGTCTTGGGAAACATTCTATGGTAATAAACACGGACTGTTATGTAAAAGAACATCATATAATACACATTTAAATCAACATAAAAATGAAGGAACACCATTTAGATATAACTATGCAGGAAAAGGTTATACTTGGGATCCAACAAAAGGTACAGACGGTGCATTTATTGAACCAAAACCAAACAATTCTTGGATTCTTAATCCAGAAACATGTGGATGGGAAGCGCCAAAACCTAGACCAGTAAAAGAAGGAAAAGAATATATTTGGTTAGAACACATTTTAGATTGGTATGAAATTGAAACAGGAGAAGTTCTTCCTGGACCACCAGTATAAATACTTAAAAATAACCCCCAAGGTATAAAACCAAGGGGGTATTTTTATGCCCTAAAATTATTGATTAGGGAATTTATCTAGCCATTTGTTTATAGCACCTTTATTATAAGATGACCATGAACTCCAATCAATACCGCCTTTTGTCATGTGATACACGATTTCAGCATTTTTGACTGGGCTAAACAACTCAGCATTTAGATCAAGTTCAAACTTATTTCGTCTGTCTGGACCTAAAGTACCAAGCATGTTAATCTGAAAGATACCATAAGAGGAATCTCCAGTTTTGGTGTTTCCGTTAAAAGCAAACGGGCGACCATTAGATTCTGCCTTTGCGACTGCCCAAGCAGTCTTAAGACCCTTTCCTTTGAACCCTACTGCCTTAAGTAATTCAACCAACTGGCTGTCAGTCAAACTGTGAGCATTTTCATATTTTTCAAGTATATTATCTTTACTAGGTTTAATTAGCAAAAGAGCCGCCTTGTGGGCGGCAGCAGGTGCTGGTTCAACAATAGTAATAGATAAATTATTCTTATTAATAGCATTTGCCTGTGGTCCTAAAACCATAGAAAGGCAAAATGCAGTTATAAGAACCCCCGATAGTATTTTGTTGTCTCTCAAGTTTTTCCTCCTAGAAACGCAATAGCACCATAACGGTGCTATGCACCTAGTATAACATAAAAACTACTAATGAGTCAAGTTGTGTGAAGTGCTATAATATAATAACTATGGCATCAGGTGAAACAACAATATATGATATTCCTTATCCCGTCAACTCTGACCCAGTAGATGTTGCTGGAGATATTCAGTCATTAGCAGAGCGTATTGAGGCTATTTTACCCACTATTGGGCTACCTTATCACACTATTGAGGTTACAAATGATAGTGGCGTAACAATAAATAAAGCAGATCCAGTTTATATTTCTTCATATAATTCTACAAGTGGTAAACCAGAAATTACAAAATCACAAGCAAGTGATTTAACAACATTTCCTGTAATAGGATTAGCACAATCTGCAATTGGAAATGGTAGTGATGGAGTAGTAGTTATTTCTGGTGTATTTACAGGAGTTGATACTTCTACTTATGCCGTTGGAAATAGACTATATGTAGGATCTTCTGGAGGTCTTACAGCAGTACAACCAATTACTGCTACAACAAATTCTGGTGTAGTTGGAATTGTTTCAAAAGCAAATATTAATGGAACTATTTTAGTTGGTGCATTTAAGGGCAATGGCACATGGGGTTCAATGAAAGCAGGTTTAGCATAATGGCACAGTATAGAAGTCAAAAAGATGTTGCTATAGGTTCAGCACCACCGCAATCAATTTGGACTATAGTAAGAGGCGATACAGCATCATTTAAAATGTATGTACAAGACGACGCTGGACAACCATTGGTAATTGATGATTGGTCAATTAAAATGGATTTTTATAGACCATCAACTACTAGTGTTGTTTTAGAAATTTTTCCAGAAGCAGACGAAGATGATGGTCCAGGAGAATTTACTGTAAGTCTAGCATCTGATGAAACTGAGATTTTAGAAACTAATGATGAATATGATATTCAAATGGCTACAACTTCAAATATTATTGTTTGGACAGTTTTACAGGGTAAAATAAAAATGATTGAAGATATTACGGACTAATGGCTACAGCAACTGTTATACAGGACGATTGTAGTCGCCTTGCAAAAGTAATCTATAAAGTGCCCTTTAAAATAAAGGTTACAAATATAACGGTTCCATCATATACGCCAGGAAATGTGCCCCCCATTGGTTTAGCCATCATTGGTTTAAATAACTACATTTTATGATATAATCACAATATGGCAATTTTACCCATTAACCAATTAAAAGCAAGATTTGAGACAGGTGACAGACCTACTGGGCAGGATTACTCAGACCTTATTGATACCACTTCATTTAGAGCAGATGCTCTTGGCGGAGATGGCAATAATGGCACAACAATCAACGGTATTGAAACAGCCACGGTATTTGACACAATAGACACATCTACCTGGAGAACAGTAAAATACATGATTCAACTATCACATGCTGCTAGTTCATCATATAGAAGCACTGAAATTAATATAGTGTTTGATGGTACAAATCAAAATATAACAGAATTTGCCTCAGTCGCCAACACTGGTGATAATGTAGGTAATATCACCGCTAGTTTAAATTCTGGTACAATTAGCATGATGGTGACACCAACCCTCAGCCCGATAACAGTACGGTTCTACCGCACAGGTTTGAAGGCATAGACCCACAAGGAGATAAAGAATGGCTACAGTCGACAAAGCCTTCCGAATTAAGAACGGGCTTGTAGTAGAAGGATCATCTGCTACAGTAAATGGCTCAAATGTTCTTACAGAAGCAAGTACAGAATTTCTTCAGGATACAACTGGAGCAATGTTTACAAATGGTACCTACACAGGTATTACATTTACATATAATGACGCATCTGGCACAATTAGTGCAGCAGTGTCAACAACACCAGAGTTCGCAGATAGAATTATTTTTGAAGGTACAACACCAGACTCACATGAGTTGACTCTTCTAGTGGTTGATCCTACAACAGATGTTACTGTAACACTTCCAAATGCTACAGATACTCTTGTTGGTAAGGCTACAACAGATACATTTACAAATAAAACATTTGATACAGCAAGCACAGGAAATGTTCTTAGAGTTAATGGAAACCAGATCACTTCTTATGTAGGTTCTGGAGGCAATGTTGTTTTAAGCACAAGCCCTACAATCACAACACCGTATATTGCAAGTGGTCTTAATATCAATGGTTCAACAACTGGTACTACACAAATTGTTGCAGCGTCGACAGCAGCAGGTGTTTTAACGCTACCAGCAGCAACAGGAACCATTGCCCTTACTTCTGATATCCCATCTTTGACTGGGTATGTAACAGAAACTGGAACACAGACACTAAGTAATAAAACAATTTCAGGTACATCAAATACACTAACAAGTATTGCTAATACATCTTTGACAA
>Ga0315904_10007970_pt1 | contig 14094 bp, 12 predicted proteins | sample LakEriMetagenome_6_FD_203529 | JGI IMG/M metagenome (GOLD analysis project Ga0315904, IMG submission 203529) | Freshwater fungal communities from buoy surface, Lake Erie, Ohio, United States - Buoy 12 MA120 | ecosystem: Environmental > Aquatic > Freshwater > Lake | place: USA: Lake Erie, Ohio... | reverse complement strand
GTCTAATCCCTCAACTTAAACAAAATACACAACGGAACAAAACAAAACAGAAACACAATAATAAAATCCATTGAATGTAATCCTTATTAGTTAAAAGGATTTTCTTCAGAGTTTAGAAACTCTAGCATTGGGCAGGACTCTGGGGAGGTCTCTGGGGAGGTCTCTGGGGAAGAGTCTCTAGCTACGTATATTTCAAAATCCGATTGTAGAACTTTGTAAGACTCTCTGAGTTTATCAAGTTCGGTTTGCAAATCGAGTTTCGCAGTAGCTAGATTGTCTCTCTCTATCCTGAGTCTATCAATCGTTTCGCAATTCTCTTTGTTGCATCGCTTGTATGCTTTGAGTTCCTCCTCTAGATTGTTTCTCTGAATTCTCATAGCTATAAAATCAGTTTCAAGACCTTTAAAGGATTCTATAGCTTTCTCCCTTATGTTTAAAGCGGTTTTATATTCTTCTTGCCATTGTGCGACCTCTCCGTAGAGTTTATCCCTCTCTTTTCTAGCCGTTGCTGTCGATTCCATCCAATACTCAACTTTCTCAGACAATTCAGCAAGGGAATTTTGATACTCCGTTGCAACGGTTTGCAGGTCTCTCTTATGAGCCTCTAGAGCCTCTCTGTAAACTTCGTTGTATTCTCGATTCTCTCTCTCTATCTTTTCTCGGATTCTAGCTAGCTCCAAGTCTCTCCTAGCGATGATAACTAGCAATTGTGAATACGTCTTTTCCATTGTCTCTATCCTTCATTCTCTGGGGAGGTCTCTGGGGTAAGAAGTTTACCCTCTAGGGAGAGACCTCTCCACTATAAAGAATATCGACTGGGGAGGGAGAGGACAATAGGGAGAGGGGAGAATTTTGGGGAGGTCTCTGGGGAGGGGAGAGAGGGAGGGGAGAGACCTATAAGCTAAACTACTGGGGAGAGGAAAGAAAGTAGCTAGACTACTAGAGGGAGGGGAGGTCTCTGGGGAACTCTGGGGAGAGACCTAGGAAGTAGATAGACTACTAGAGGGAGAGGGAGAAAGTAGCTAGACTTATTTTGTCTCATTATGCTACAAAGTTCGCTAAATACGAAAATGCCGTATCGGTTTTAAGGGGTCTAGTAGCTCGATAGGAGAGTTTTGAGAGTCCAGTAGGGAATCATACACGAAAAAATAAAACTTCTCAGAAAGGCTACTAGACCCCTTAAAACGGTTTTTCGTTTTTCGTGTTTAGCGAACTTGCAAAATAACTCTAGGTTATTCTGGGGAGGGGAGAATAAGAAAGGCTACTTTCTGGGGAGGTCTCTGGGGAGAGACCTAGGGAGAGACCGTAAAACGAAAAAACCCCTTGGAGAGTTTTGAGGTCTCCAAGGGGTTTAAGTTTCTAGCTAACTTACTGGGGAGGAAAGACCTATTCGGACTTCTCCTTACCCTTTCGGGTATTGATATACCCTACGTCGATTCCCCCAAAGTTTCGATAGGAGGGAGGAATTTTACCCTCTATCTTTCGGTAGGAGGTCCAAACGGAACTTGTGTAGTCACCCTTTCGGATATTCTTCAAAAGTTCAACCATAGCTGACATAGAAGAAACTGAGAGTGGAGCATAAATATACTTCTTATTCTCAGAGTCTTTCTTATCGCTCGAAACTTTCTCGAATAAGTTCGAGAATACTGGGGAGAGTTCCCCAGAGTTATCGGTAGAACTCTCTAGGAGGTTCAAGACCGTATCGACAAAATCCCAATCGAGACGGATTAGAGAGTCCTCTCCCCTCAATACTGCAAGAGTCTGGATTCTCCTTTCTGCGTACTCTTCTGGGGTCTCTCCCTCCTTTCTCACAACTTCGTCAGACAAAACCTTTTGCAAGGTCTCCTCATCATTGCTTGCGAGAATTAAGGCAGTTCCAACAATAGCCGGGTTAAATAGTTTTAACCAAGTTCTATCTTGTTTTCCACCTTGTGACTTTCCAGATTCCCAAAGTTTAACCGTGAGTTTCTGTAGGGTCTCCCTACCATCGAAAAACCGATCCATGAATCGGGACTCAGATTCCCATCCAAGCTTCCCTCCGGTCGGCGAAATATCGCTCCCCTTCGTTCTCAAAATAACCGACTCGGCTATCTTGGAGTGCAATTTAAGGAAGGCGATTCTTTCCCGTTCCGAGTCTTTCCCGTCTGGGGTAAGTTCAAGTTGGAACTCAGAGATAAGTTCTTTCGGGAATAGGTTACTATCCCCGAAGGAGTCTTGTATCTTTGTTCGAGACCTGCCCTTATCCATCCAATCCGAGAACTGAGGAGGGAGTCCGAAAATGCACAGGAAGAAAAGACCTTCGAGAGAGTTCCCCGCATCCAAGGCTACTATCGCACCTGTTATGGTATGTTGTGCGGAAGCAACTTCTGAATCGTCCCTAAACATTAGGATACCCGCACCGGCACCCCAGAGACCCCTAGCCATACTGTTTGAGTACGTTGGGACTGGGATAGACTTTGTGACGGGAGAGACCCTAGAGAGTCCGAGAGGTCGATTTTTCGTATTCTTTTGCATACGATAACCTACCCCTCCTACTGTGAATAAAGGGTGCTCTCCCTCTCCACAAATTTTGAGACCGGCTAGAGCTTCGAGATTCTCCCTAGTTGCTGGAATCCAGCACGCATAGGAGTTAGCCACAAAACCCAAGTTGAGAGTTTTAACCTCACTAGCGGTAAGTTCTTCCGATCGGACTTTGCGTACTGAATTTTCGGAAAGACTTCCGAAAATCTCTACGATATCCGAAACGCTTGAAACTACCTCAATTTTGAAACGCTTTGCCATAATAAACCTTCTTTCTAGCCGTTAGGCTAAAATTGAGAAAGCTATAGCAGAACTATGGCAGTCCTGCCATAGCTAGAAACAAAAAACAGAACCGAATTGTCAATGAACAAAGTTCGAGACCCTTTCGGGACTCTCCCGAAAGTCTAACCGTAGTGGAAACGGTTTAATAACTGGTTTAAGAAAAGATTCTAGCTATTAGAGTTTCTAATATAAAAAACTCTATAGAGATATAGAGAGAGACCCCAGAGACCCTAGGGAGTTCTATTCTCTAGTTTATTCGCAAAACACAAAACATACTAAGTTTAGAAAGTTCGCCAAACTAAACTCTATCTCTTTATCGGTAAGTTCGCAAAACACAAAACCGACTGAGTTTAGAAAGTTCGCAAAATCAGAAGTTCTGTTTTGTAGAAAGTTCGCAAAACACAAAACCTTAAAGTTCGCAAAATCAGAAGTTTAAGTTTTGAGAAAGTTCCTGTTTTGTGAACTCAGTGAAAGTACGCAAAACAGGAAGTCGTGTTTTGCAGAAGTTCGCAAAATCGGAACACTCCCGAAATTCACAAAACCGAAAGTTCGCAAAACCAGAACTTCACAAAGCCGGGTGGTTCGCAAAACCTGAAATCACACACACGTCCGACCGATCCCCAGGTTCCTACGTATGGCCCCACGTCTGGGTTTTTTTGTGGGTTTTTTTTGTGGGTTTTTTTCTGCCCACGTACCCACGTATAAGAATTTTTGTGGGTTTTTTGTGGTGAGAATTCTCCTGACGATGACCCGGCCTGGGTTTTTTTCTGGGGAGAATGTTGGTAGATGGTACACGTATGTGTGTATGTGTGTGTGTACGTATGAAGAATTTTCTGGGTTTTTTATTAGCAGCATGACGATTGATTAAAGACTGACGAACGGGGACGGTGAGAGAACAAGACAATACACTAGATGATTCGGTACGAATCGGAGAGTGTATTAACTACCCTAGCCAAGCCCGAAGGATTAGACTTGACTAGGGTAGGTGAAACTATAGCCGATGTTAGTGGCAAGGTGGGACATCGGCTATAGGTAGGGAATCAAGAGAGTCGGGAGTCGGAGGGACTCAAGAGACTCAGACGGATCGAGTCGGCTAGCTTGCAAATTCAATCGAGAAACCTTTTGCAGCAAGGTTGTTCACAACTGTATCAAGTTCTTCTTCGGATTCGACGAATACAGTTGGGTTGGATAGTCCGGCTCCAAGTAGGTCGATTTTGAAATCACCTGAAAGGCTTGGAAAGATAACAGCAAGTAAATTCATGGTAGATTCCTAACGATACGAAGGGGGCTAACTGGACTGGACTGGACTGACGGTAGATAGTTGGGAAACTTACAACTTACTTCCAACTTGGTATCATGGTTTGATATCAAAAGCTGGCGGATTAGTTTCCCGGATCACAAGTATCATATACAACGCGAAAAACAAAGGCAAGGGAATTTTAGAAAAACCCTTAAAATAAAATATACCCCCTAAACATTTACAATTTAATATCATGGTATGATACGTTTACGCATCTCGGATCATGCCAGATACTTTCCAGAATACCCCATTTAATATCATAAAAAGATACTAGGCCGCTTCTATAGGGGGCAACAAAACTACCGCGTATCATCGATTTTAAGCCCCCTGTTAGGCTCATAGGCGAATGATTGAATCGATTTCGGTATATCGGTCAGGGTATCCACCGGATGCACTAGGGAAGCGACGTAGTATCATAGCATGATATCAAACATACGGTTAGACCAAGCATATAGGTCTTTGAGTACACCACACACAAGATGAATTTCACTTGTGATAAGGAAGGTACAAAAGATGTCGAACATTATTTCAGGATACATTTGAGTTTCTCTGTAGCAAAAATACTTTTGAGGATGATTAGGACAGCTATTTCACTATAGGGTAGATTTTGTGCAGCAGCACTATCTCTTAACCAATAGAGAATCGTCTTGATGTTTTCTTCACAACCTTGGACACCCCATGCATCCATGATTGCAGCCCGTTCTTCACAACCACAACTGCTGCTGGACGTATGAAACCAACTTAGGGTTCTTTTGAGGGTAGTTCCTGGACCTGAACCTGGTTCGAGCAAGGCCGGCTTACCATCAGCAATCAACAGTTGGTTAGCTAGTGTTCGAGTAACATCATTTACTGATTGACTAGGAGTACATCTACCACACCCCCGACATTCTTCCTGGGTGGGGTAGTAGGTTGTTCTGGCTAGTTCACCGATGATGTTACACTCACCTGTTTCTTCTAAGAACTGGCAAGGTGGTAGTGGACTCATGTTACTAAAGATTTCTAGTTTGTTGGGGGCACTAGAGAAGTGACGAATGAAACAAGGATAGTTATCGAAGTCTTTCATCCAATACTGATTGTTGTATTCTCTGGGTAGTAGAGATACTTTGAATGATTGACACTGGTATTCTATCCATGATTGCTCGTCACAGTGTCTCCTGGGGAGAGGGAGTGGTGGTGGTTTCCATATGTCGGCAGATTCTTTATGACACACTACTACTCCAGTATTCCAACACTTGGCTGGAATTTCTGTATCAAATGGTAGTCCTTGTGATTCGTATACTGCTGACTTTTCTTCTGTTGCTGTGACCATCCAGTCGGCTTTGTAGTGTAGGTCTGGCCAGTCATCAAAGATAAGAACTTCTGACTCACCAAGTAGATCAACTAGGTTGGGGCAGTTGGTAGCCACAACACAGTCGGCATCAATGAAGATGGTGTAGTCGTAATGTTGGGCATACTCGTACACTCTAAACTTTTCGTAACCCCACCAGAGTTGGGTCTTGTTAGTTAGTTCTACATAGTCAGCACCGATTCTTTCTGCGTACTCTTTGATACTTCTGTTGAGAGAGAGTATCTCAGAGAATTCTACACCAGTACCAAGAGTAATAACTAGCACCTTATTCTTGGGGACCACTTCTTCCTGGGTGGATTGGTATCCGATAGATAGTGGTTCTACTTCTGGAGAGAGGATTGGTTCTAGGGTAGATGGTTCTGGTTCCCCAGAAATAATCTCGTCCCAAGTCCAGATCAAGTTGGTGCAAGTGTATTGCTGACTTAACAGTTGAGAGTCCATGATGGTATGTCGTACGTATGTACTATTGGAGTGTTGCCTGTGACGTTACTGTAGTTGAACGTGTAGTCGGATTGTTCAGAACTGTGGTACGTGAACGTAGCTGCTGGTCCGATTTGAGGAAACTCACAACACTGTATTATAGAGAAGAATATAGTGTTGTCCGGATATGGAATGTAACAACCAAATGGTGGAAGAAAACATACTGATGGTTCTACTGTGCAGAAATTTAGGATTCCATCATTGTAGCAAGAATCAACATGCTGTTCTCCTGGTGGTGGTGGGTCGTATCCCCATCCCATACCAACTAGATGAGTTCCTGGTCCGATTACTTCGTACACTTGTTTTTGTGCAGGAAACGTATTGATTAAGTCTACTCTGCAACATTCGAGTCCACCACCTGTTGCGAATAGACTCTTAGCAACATAGACTGGTGGGAGTGTTCTATTGAAGGTTACACTCACTGGTCCTTGTTCCTGGGTGGCTGTTGTACAGAATCCCGTAGTAGCCATGTTGCAGAAGTCTGGATTGTTATCGGCATCGGTAAGGGTAACTGGACAACCAAATGTTGTAGACAATTTGACTCTGCTTACAGTCACTAAAGTGTCTGGTGCTCCTGGTGGGACTTCATTGGGTATGTAGTTACACAATGGGAAATTGTTAGTACCGGAAGTTACAGACACGTCGCTTTCTGCTTTGATTTGAGCAAGAGTCTTACCACCTAAACAGTAGGTAAGGATTTCTGAGTTTACACTGTCAACAGTTTTTGTAAAAGTTTTGTATCCCTGGACTTTAGCACCAGCATATAGACCGTAAGTAACAGAAACCCCTACAACGTAGGTGCAAACGGTAGTTCCGTATCCACAATCACGAAGGTACTTACCGACTGTTATGTTTGCAAGGATTGGAACAAAGACACTGGTGACAACTCTTTCTCCTCTTTCGGTGACTGCACCTGAACTCGAAGATGCTGTAATGACTTCTTCACAAGCACCTTCTGGACACAAGTCTGGTCTAGGTAAGTTTGGATCAAAAGAAATGTTTACTCTGTTTTTCTTTCGAGCTTTGATAGTACACTTAATTGACTCTGATACTTCGTAGCTCCAGTCTGATGTACATTGCCTAGAGAACCCACCGTTGGTTTGATACGTTGTGTTTCTAAGACAACAACCTTCTTTATACCACCCACCCCCAGGAAAAGTAAAAGTTGTGCTGCCTGACACTAGAGTAACACCGTTTGGAAATAATGTTTCTATGTCAGACAGTTCCACACAGCATTCTACTGGGGGTGGTTCTGTTGGACAGCAGTTAGCTAGGGCATTGAAACAACTCATGGACAAGCCTCGAATACAATCATCCAGCGGTGATCAACTTCTACAGCAACTATACGACGGTTTGCTGCAACTGTTTTTGTATCGTGGGGATTGAATGCAATCAACTGTACAGATGAGAATGTCCAATAGCTGGCACTTGGTACAGCTAAATTAAACAAACCTGAACTGTTAGGAGCAATGCTGTTGACTGTTCTACCGAACACAGATGTAGCTCTTTTTCTAGTCAAGTGGACTAAAGCGTGGCTACCGTTTGCTGTTAGGTTTCCAATCAGTTCTGCTCTACCTTTGACATCATACACCATAGTACCGTTGAAGATGTCAATACCTCTATAAGTAGTAAGGTTCGAACCTGGTCGAGTACCTTCCAACTTCATAAAAGATATGCCAGTAAGCATAACTGGGGCACACTGAGTACCACTGATTTGTCCTTGGGCTATTCCCCACTGAGGAGCAAAACCGTGAGTAGTACCATTGAACTCAGAAAACTTATTGACTTTAACAGCAGGGACTGCCGGTACTTCCTGGGGTAGGTTAGCGTCGTTGGTGTCGAACACTACGAATGGTTCTACAATGTAGACAACTTCGAAGGGTTGAATGATGTCAGTAGCAGACCCTGAGATATGTTGTCCCATGATCCGAACTTCTTCTGAGTGGAACCCTTTACTACCTACCCCAGTAGATAGTGGAGCAGGTTCGTTAAGTTCATTGATCCACCGGCTGGTAACAATGTCTCGGTATTTAGTACCAGGTTTGATAGCTCGTTTTGTCATAGTTTGAACTTGTCGAAGTCAATAGGATCGTAGTGTGTAAAGATGGTACGCAAGCTAGGCTTACGTATTTGTCGACCGTTGTTTGCTGTCATTATTTGTGGAGCATACTCGTAAGAGACAATACTCCACCCAGAATGAATACCGTTTTCGTCACCAAGTCCAGTTGCTGCTGCTGTTGTTGGGAACTCTGGTTCAAAGATTCGATCGTATTGTTGTGCAGTTAGTACAACTTTACTGTCACCAACCCACACAACTTCATCGTCTGGGCTGCTTAGTTTGTAGAACGTATCATCGAAAGCAAAGTTGTTCTTTACTTCAAACTCAAGAGTCACTGGTACTGCTTGATACAAATCACCTTCCCCAGAGTAACCGATAAACATTACACTTTCTGGTGCAAACCCAAAGAATTTCTTTTGGTTTACACACGTTATCATCCTAGAGAGTCGACGAATGTACGAGTACGTCAACTTGCTTGGTGGCATGTACTGGGTGATCTGGAACTTGAATGCACGAACGTAAACGTCGGCACCTTCAATACCATCTTCACTGTAACCAATCAAACCAGTCTGACCTACTGTGTAGGGTACAACTTCTCCAGCCGGTCTGTTCTTAGCTTTCTGACATTCTTTGACAATGGCTTTCTGAATCTTCTCGGTAGATACTGAACCGTTGAATGAGACTTGAGTAAACTTGGTACTGTTTTGTTCTCGGTCACTAGGTCCAGTATTACCACCACCTGCTCCAGCAGAACCACTGTTAGCTCCATTGTCATCTGGAATGTCGTAGGTTAGTTTGAGTTCCCAGGTGGTAAAGTTGATTTGTGTAGCCGACAAACTTGCAGCATAAAGTAGTTGAAAGTTGTCGTCGTCAATGTAAAACATGAACGTCAGTGGAACCATGCCATAAAACAATGGTAACATTTGTTGTTGAAAGACTTTATCGTCAAACAACATTTCAAAGCTAGTTCCTGGGAGAAGGTGCTTCTCTGCTAGATCGACAAACAAGTCTGATGTGACTCTAAAAACAAAGTCTTTGGTGATTGTTTGTCTGTTGATTGTGAATGAACGAGAATCACCAAGAACTTCTTCGAAGATGATGTCATTTGGTGTGTGGTCTGATGCCATGATGTTCTGCTTCTTCCTGGAGGACTTCTGTCAGTTCGTCGCTGCTATAGAAGTTGAATTTGTTCTTCAAGAATTCTATAGCTTGCTTACAATCAACGTCAACCATTATAGGTTGACCCTCACGGTTACAAATCTCACGAACAGGTGGTACTTTGACTGTCGAAAAGAATGATCGGTAGTCTTGGTAAAACAACCTGTACGTAGGCAGTCTGTGTTTAGCTATCACTGTCAATAAAGCATGAGCTAACTGTACACTGGCCTGTGCTGGAATCAAGGTACGCCTCCACCTAGTGAGAGTAATCGGTTGGTTTCTTGCTGAGCTTTCAATTGATCTTTCATAATATCTTCTTGTCTCTTTGTATCAACTCGGTAGATTGCTCTAGTCGACATTGCCGACCCAGTTAGAGCTTGAAGATACTTAGGAAGTTCTTTAGTTAATTGATCAGCAACACCCTGCCCCGGTTGTCCTGGGGTGGATGGTTTGCCTTGTTGTAGTCGATTGATTTCGTCTGTACGGTCACGCATGTTTTGTGTAAACTGGTCACTAAGTACAGTCATGGCATGAACCATATCTACACTGGTTTGTGAACTACGTCCGTTAGCTTGTCCTGCTGCCATGTTTCGTTGTCGAGCATTAGCAGTAGTATCGACGGCAAAGATGTTAGCAAGGTCTTTTTGTCTTTGCTTCATCGATGACTCCAAGCTACCTCTAGCCATAGACGATCTCATTTCGGCCATAGACTTAGTGGTTTGTGCGTCTCTTTGAATAGCTGCACCACTTTGTCCCGTCCCAGGAATTTCGCTAATGATTTGTCCGATCACTCTTTGGAACTCTGCTACAAACTCCATCAGTTGTTGATGAAGGAAAATAGCTCCTTGAAAGAATCGAGTAATAAAATAGTCAAGACCCTGAACAAACTTCATAGCAAAACTTTGTAACCCACCACCGGCTGCTCCTCCAGTTGCTGCACCAAAGATGTCTTGGAGTGAACTAAAGATCGGGCTAGCTACAACACCAAAAATCTTTGTGATGCCTTCGAAGATACTCATAATGATATTCTTGATGGACATAAACACTTGTTGAAGTGTAGTCCACAAATACCCTACATGTTCCATGAAGGTGTTCCAAGCAGCTACAAGTTGATTGCTGATGATGTCGACAATACCACTGAAAGCTGTTTGAAGTGCAGCAACACCCGTGCCAGTGTCTCCCTGGAGGAAGGCATTGAATGCTAGTTGGAATAGTTTCATGGCTGGTGCGGCATAGGTAAATACTTTACCTATTTCACCAAATGCTCCACTAATACCAGTACCGAGTGCATTGAATGCAGCAACTACCGAAGGAATCTTGTCTCCGAACATTAGCAAGATGTTAAACACCATGCCGACAAAGTTCCAAGAAAATACGAACTTTGTAACAGAAGCTGTAAGTTTAGCAAAGCCTACAGCTAGACTTAGGACTCCCTTACCACCAACAGCTAACGATCTACCCATAACACCTAGACCTTGGAACATTCCTGTAGTCCTGCTAGCTTTACCTAGGCTAGCTGCTTTTGCTGCTCTAGCTTGACTAGCTTGCATTGCTTGCTTAGACTTAGCAGCAGCTTGTTGGTACTGTTGTGCTTGTTGGGTGAATCCTCTTTGTTGTGCTGCTTTAGCTAAAGTAGCTTGATACTGATAGTTTCTACGCATTTTATTAGCGTGAAGTGTATATCGTTTTTGTCTTTCTTTATAAAATGCTGTTTCTTTTGCTGTTTGAAGTCTCTGACCAATAGCATTACCAAGACCTTTAACTGATGTTACAGCATTCTGTCTCTTAGCTATCTTGTCTCTCATTTGTTGCATCTTGAGACCTTCACTGACTAGATTCCTCATAGTCACACTAGATGCAATTCTAGATTGAGCACGTTGTTGAGCTGCTGCACTCTTTAACGCACCAGCTCTAGCATACGAGGCGTCAACTCTGGCTTGAAGTTTAGCTACTTTAGCTTTTTGTCTTTCATAAGCTTTCATTTCTCCAGATGCAACAGACGGCTTTCTTTGAGAAACAGACATCAATTGAGTTGCTGTTCCTTTGGCAGCACTAAGCAGACTTCCTCCCAGGAATTTAAGGCCACGACCTGCTGTTGCTACCAGTTGCAATGCTCTAGCTAGTCTAGCTAAAACAAAAGACAAAGTGATAGCACCAATGGCAGTTGCCCCAAATATTACTGGGGAGAGTAGGAAAGCAAGGATTAGTCCTTTGTATTTTACAGTAGCAGTTTCTGCTATAGTTGTTAGGTAAGCTAGTCCGTTAGTGAAGGCTGTGAATTCTTTTGCGTACAATTCGAAGATTGTAATACGAAGGGTTTCAAAAGCACTCGTTAGTCGACGGATAGCACCACCAGCACCAGACTCCATCAATGAGGCTGCTAATGCTGACTCAGCACCTGCATTCTGGATTTGCTTAATGAACTTGTCTACTCGATCCATTTCTTGGACAGCAGACGTAGCTCTAGCACCACGGATATTGAAGATGTCTTGAAAGAATGCAGCACGTTGTACTTTAGACATCCTGTTTGAAATCTTGAACAACTCGTACATAGTTGCTACTAGATTTTCATTACCTTGAGTGTCAGTAATGATTTGAAAGTTTGGTGCAATTTCTTTGAGTTTTGCTGAACTCTTAATCATGTTCAAGAGTGCTGTGTTTAAGCTTGTTCCAGCAAGGCTAGCTTTGAGTCCAGACTCAGACATTTGAGTTAGGAAACCAAGTAGAACTGGAAGCTCAATACCGAGATTGTTGGCAGAACCTCCAGCATACTTGAGAGACTCACGAAGGTCTTGTATTTCAACCGTACCTAAACGTGTGGTCTTTACTAGCTGAGAAGTCAAGCTAGTAATTTTAGATACACGTTGTTCGAGTGTATCGTTAGCACCAAACAAATCGAATGTACGAACAAGGTTAGCAACCATGTCGGCTGATTCACCGAGTGCATAGTTAGTACCACGGGCAAAATCGAGAGTACCTTTTAGACTAGCTTTGAGTTCGTCTGCTGAGAAACCAGCTTGTGCTAACGAAATAGCGGCGTCCGCTACTTCCTGGGAGGTAAAGGCCGTTGTACGACCTAGGTACATGATATGGTTACGAAGATCAGCAATAGTTGCTGCTTGTGCAGCAGTCTTGTTACCGAAGTAACCCATCTTGGCTGTGAGGTTTAGTATCTTGTCCTCGAAAGAAACAAAATCTTTAACTAAACTTCCCACAGCCATTTTGGTGACAATGAAACCAGCAGTAGAGTTGAGTGCAGTATCCCGCATGGATCGGGAGGCTTGCATCATCTTTGCAGACATACTCTTAACTAAGCCAGAAAATTTGGCTGTAGCTTGGTCTGCCAAGTCGATAACAATAACTGCCTTACCTGCCTGGATACTTTGACGACTCATGAGTTGTAGTCTCCTCTACTTACTAAGGTTGCAACCGCAGATTGTACTGCGGCTTTACCTGTGCCTGGTTTTTGTTTGCGGACACTCTTGGGAAGGAGTTCCTTACTTTGTGCAGAACAAGCCCAATTGATTTGGTCTCGTTCGTGTGCTATATGCTCGATGTACATTATCTCACCGAGCGTCTTGTCGTCTACTCGGATGCCTCTGGACTCGACTCTGTAGACGATTTCGACGATATTTGCGATTCGAGACTCAACTGTCTCATTTCTCGTTTCATGATTTTCCACATCTCCAAAAGTACCCCCTTTTTCTGGGGGCTGGAAAAATTTACAACAGCTGCCCAGAATGCTTCTCGGAAGTTCTCGATAGCTTCTAGTTCTTCGTCGAGCAGTTGTAGGAACTTTTCCCAGTCGAACGAAACGTGTGGTTCAAGGTAGAACCAACACAGACGAAGAGCAAGATCGTCATCGTTCAGCAGATTGCTGATTGTCTTTTGTGTTTCTTCTTCGTTGACGAACAACTTGAGAATGTTGATGTCGAACTTTTCTGGGAGGACGTTGTATGCGGAACTCCAGTTGATGATGATGGGATAAGCTTTTTCATGGAATGTAAACTTAGCGATGTGTTTGGTCACAATAATTTTCCTAACGAGTAAGAGGGACAACAAAAGTAGTTTGAGAAGTATACCGTAGAGAAGGTAAATCTCAAAAGGTAAAAGACTTTGAAACAATCTCATAGAGAGTATAAATTGCCAGAGGGAGTGAGGCTAGGATAAACCAGACAGCAAATCTCTCCAGTGGAGTGCGAGTCGGAAACATAACGAGAGTCCTAAAAAGAGGGTAGTTCAGCACTCTACCCCACCCAGGAAAGACCTAGGTAGGGTAGAGTAGGTTATTAACTTTGGCTTTGGTTAAGATCAGCCACCGTTCTTGATGATTTCGTTGAGGGCTTCAAGCAAAGCTACTCGATCAAATCCACCCATGCCGGTGACAACAGGTTTGTTTCGGCGAGTAGACAATGCTCTGGTTTCCCTTGGAATTGGTGAAGCTTCAACCAAACTGGTTAGAAGGCTGTCAACTGTGTCAGCACCCAGAAAACCAATCAAAGGTCCAACGTCGGTGAAGATCTCTTCTGCCGTTGTGTTGTTGATTGCTTTGTAGATCGAGTGTGACTTGATGGCTTCGATCAAAGCTTTCGAATCAAGAGCAACAAAAGCCCCTGGATCGTATGTTGTGATCGTACCAGCCGCAGCCGTTTTTACTGGGGTGATTTTGCAACCAGATCGAACACAAGCTGCTGGCTTGAGTTTGAAGTTCTGCTTGGCTGGTCCAGACTCAGCACCTGTGATGCTTCGATCGAAGCCTCGAAACTTTCCTCGAAACCCTACATTGAGGAGTTCAGTGAGGTATCCTGTCAAGATCAAGAAGTTTCGAGCGTAACTTCCAGTTCGTGCAGAATTCAAGTAAATGTAGCCTTCGTATCCTGGTTCGACAGCTTGTTCACCTGAAATTTCCAAGTCAGCTTTGCTTTCGGTATACTGCTTGTATAGTTG
>Ga0315904_10007969_pt1 | contig 14095 bp, 12 predicted proteins | sample LakEriMetagenome_6_FD_203529 | JGI IMG/M metagenome (GOLD analysis project Ga0315904, IMG submission 203529) | Freshwater fungal communities from buoy surface, Lake Erie, Ohio, United States - Buoy 12 MA120 | ecosystem: Environmental > Aquatic > Freshwater > Lake | place: USA: Lake Erie, Ohio... | reverse complement strand
ATCATTTGTAAAAAAACTACCACAAAACCAGTTAATAGAGCGAAAAATAGGCTTGATTTATTAGAATAGGTTTTCATAATGATAAATTTTATGCTAATACCATTTTGACATTAATTTTATATTATACATTTCGCTTGACGAAAATGGTAAATGCCAATGGATACAAATGTTTAGATTAAATGGAGGAATGAAATTTTAATCTATTATATTTGTCTAATCGGTATAAAAATAAGTCTATTACCAGAGTAGACGAAAACTATAACTCATTTATTAGCTCAAAAAATTAAATTTTTATGCCAATTTATCTGAAGTGCTTACCTGATTAGGAGAAAATTGCCTTTCTTATATAATTCCTTACCAGTTAAAGTGCATTTATAGCGCACTTGATAATAGTAGGTACCTATTTCAGCCTCTAACCCTTTGTATTTACCATCCCATGATTCAAATGGATTTTGGGTTGAAAGTATAATTTGCCCCCAACGATTTATGATTTGAAAACTTTTCAATTCAATACCCAGTGAATTCACCAATCTAAATTCATCATTTCTACCATCGTTATTTGGACTAAAGGCTGAAGGAAGAAATAATTCACCACAACAAATTTGTTCTTGAATACTGTAATTGCTTTGTGTTGTACACATATTTTTATCCGTTATTTGAAGAACGTAAGCACCTGTCGGCAATCCACTAAAAACACCTGTTACATTCTGCAAACCGCCTGGTAATAACCTGAACAGATAAGGCGCAGTGCCTCCGCTTACAATAGCTTTCAAGCCAGGTTTATAGTCTACCCCGCATGAATCTTGATTCAAACTAGCAATAGAACTAAAGGTAAGCAAATCGGGTGCAATTAACTCTATAACTGTGCTGCTAACACATCCTTTGGCATCTAATATAGAAACTGTGTACATACCTGCAATCAAAGAATTGAAATTACCACTTGACTGTGTAATATTTCCTGGCACAATTTTATATTCAACAATTGGCGAATTACCAGTTCCTACAATATCGATACTTCCATTGCTATTTCCAAAACACAATGGATTGTTCGTATTTGTGCTATTTATTATTGGATTAGGAGGGGGTATCAGCGAGGTAACTGATGATGAAGTGCAACCAGTGGCATCCTTTACTACCACAGTATAATTATTTGCAACTAAATTATTGATTGTATTATTTATACCAAAATTGCCATCAACCGCATAATTCAAAGTGCCATTTCCTCCATTCGAGAAGATTTGTATACTACCGTTATTATTGGGTGCGCAAGATGGATTTATCGTAATCACATTTGTAATCTGAATCGGGTTCGGTTGCGAAATATTCATGGTCGTGATAGCTGTACATCCATTTGCATCGCTGGCTTGCACTATATAACTTCCACTTAAAAGATTTAAAAATACGCCATTAGAGCTAGTTACATTATTAGGCAATAAAAGATAAATTAAACTACCACTTCCCCCAGCTGCTGCTACACTTAAAGATCCAGTGGAGCTCCCATTACATAAGGCTGGCGTTGCATTTGCACTCTGTATTTGTAATAAATTAGGCTGAATTATATTACCAATACTTGATATCGTACAACCATTTCCATCAGTTGCAATCACCGTATATTGACCTGCTGATAAATTAGTAAATGAACCCATTGAACTATTGGTACCTAAAGGAAGAATTGTGTACCCCATATTGCCGCTTCCACCTATTGCAGTAGATTGAATACTAGCATTATTAGCTCCATGACAAGTAATTTGATTAATGCTAAAGTTAGACCAAACTAAAGGTATGGGTGTGTTAATAGTTGTTATTGCAGTTGCCACGCAATTGCTCAAATTACTAACGGTTACAGTGTATGTGTTGGCATTTAAATTAGTAAATACTCCTGTATTATTGCTTTGGCCAGATGGTTGTAACTGATAATTATAATTTCCCGAAGCATTGATTAATACGGTGCTTATGCTTCCTGTGCTTGAACTTGCACAATTAGGCGATATGGCTGTGAGGTTAGCACCGAACACTTGCACAGTTTGACTATAAGTAGCGCCCGCATTACATGGACCTATAATAGATAAGGTCACAATGTACGATCCTGGGCTGCTAAATACATGGGATGGATTTTGACTATAGGAAACATTATTCGCAGAAGTTGGATCTCCGAAATTCCATGTAAAACCTGTGGGACAAGGTGTTGAGGTACTCGTAAATTGATAACTGAATGGACTACCATTGCATGCCGCTGTAAAGTTTGCTACGTTAACTGGGGCTTCGCCAATTCGAACATCGTCAAAAGCAAAACCATCAAAATTATTGCAAATATTACCTGCTCCAAATGCAAACCGAAATTGAACCGAAGGCAAACCTGCTAAATTAGGCATGCAGTGCTTTGCCAGCAGCCAAGCACCGCTTCCATTTACACTACCACAATTTCCTGCAGATATAATCGAACCCGACCAGCCTTCTTTAGGATTTGCTAACGTATTTAAAAAATTAATGTTTGATGTATTAAACCAATTTTGATTTAAACAATTAACTGGATCAGACGCAGCACCTACATTTGTCCAAGTAACCCCATTGTTGGTTGAATACTGAAAGGTAGCTCCGTCAAAACCATTTTCACTTTCCCAAAATAATTTAAACTCGACGTAAGGATTTGAAATAGTAGTAAAATCAAAGCATGGACTTGTTACAAAAGACCTCTCATTGCTATTGTAACCAATCCCATTGGTACCGCCATTAATCCAACACTTTGTGCCAGAAGCTGCACCCGAGATAATTGGTTTCGTGGGGGTTCCGTGAGCCCAACTATTACCAACACCTCCACTCGCCCAGCCATTCGTACCTGTTTCGAAATTTTCGAAATAAGGAAAAGAGGCAATTAAACTGCCACACTGAGAAAAAGTTAGGTAAGATATGCAAAGTAAAAAGAAAACTAAAGAAAGTTTTTTTAACATATGCAAAAAATTGAAAAGACGAGCAAAGCTAGTCGATTAAAACGAAGTATAACCCTAAAGATGGGTAAGTAAAAGTTATGAAATAGTTACGGCTCCAATGTTTTGGTATTAGTAATCTACAAATCTAATCCGCTAAGCTTTCTATAAATAATTTCTTCAACTTACCTTGCAAACTTATGCAACGAAAAAAATTGTTATTGGACGAGGCTTTGAAATCGACCCTAGAATTAATTCTAAACAGTATTGAGCGAGGGAAGTTTGCTAAGATAAGTTTGGGAAATCCACGCAATAAAAATGAAAATCTACGAGCCTTACTCTTCAAAGGTATCACAATAAAGAATGAGATAAAATACAGTTGCACGTATCGATTTGCCACGCGCGATGAAGTGAAAAATTACGATGCTAATGAGATGATAAAATTAGTTGAGCTTCATCTGAAAAATAGTTTTGATATTTTAACCTTGTTTGAAACGGAAGAAGAAACTATCATTGAGAAATTACCTAATCAAACTTGGCGAATACGAATCGTAAACGCTTCGCATTCTACAGAACAAAATCTTAGACACAATAATCAAAAAAATGTAAGTATTGAGTCGGTTATAAAGCCCTATTTAGTGAAGCTAGGAATCAGCAATCCCAATGGTATTATTCTAAAAAATGCGCAAGACAAATTCCGGCAAATTAATCATTACATCGAAATATTAAAACCCTTGTTTGAACAGTTGCCAAATAAGCAACTACGTATTGTTGACATGGGTTCTGGTAAAGGATATTTGACATTTGCCTTATTCGATTATTTACAAGCCAAGAAACAATACACCGTTTCTATTACAGGTATAGAACAAAGAAAAAATCTGGTTGATTTATGCAATCAAATTTCTATTGAAAGTAATTTCGAGCAGCTAAATTTTATAGCAGGTGATATTGATACTTATCATGAAAACAACTTCAATATCATGATAGCTTTGCATGCTTGCGATACAGCAACTGATGATGCAATTGCAAAGGCTATTGAACAAAATGCACAACTTATAGTGGTAGCTCCTTGTTGCCACAAACAAATCAGGAAAGAAATGGAAAAGTCTAACGTGGAAAATGAAATGAAGCCCTTATTGAAACATGGTATTTTTATGGAGCGACAAGCAGAAATGATCACGGATACATTGAGAGCCTTATACTTAGAACTCTATGATTACAAAACTAAAGTTTTTGAGTTTGTGAGCGACATACATACACCCAAAAACATTATGATTACTGCAGAAAAACGCACGCATAATTTTCAATCAAAAAAAGTCATCAAAACACAAATAGATAACTTAAAAAAACAATTTGGCATAGAAGAACACCATCTGGAGAAGATATTAAAACTATAAAGCAATAGCTTCTAATCTTATATTAAAATGTGTTAAAAGGCGCCGATATTAAAACCGCCACGAATTATTGGTAAATTACTATATGGCGAATTCTTATCTTGGACAATATCATACAATCCGCGTAGTACAAAAGCTACATTCTCATTGACAGGCAATACCAAACCTATCCCCGTAAGGCAGGCTGGAACCTGCAATTTTTTATTGGTAAATTTGTACTTCCCAGTGCTAACTCCATTTGCGTCCATATCAAAACTGGTTTCATAATAATTATAATTAATTAATTCAGGCTCACATTGCAGAAAGATATTACGTGAAATAAAATAGCGAGAAAATACCGAAACTGAAGTGGAGGTGAATGCGATTTTCTCCTTTTCAAAAACGGCTTCGTTTCTCAAATTATTATATTCAATATTTATTTTCGAATAACTTAGCGTACTGCTTAATCCAAGTATCAATCTTCTCCCAAACCGATAACCCAAACTACCTGATACGAATATATTGTAACCTTTTTGAGAAGTAATATCTTGCTGGTCAATAAAATCCAACCCCATATCCAGACCGTACACCAGCCTTTCTGGATTAAACCCTCCTGATTCAGTATCATAAAATGGCCAAGCCTGTTGATTACTCTTTTGCCTTCCTTTGGAAAATCCGGTAATAGCAATTAATAATGCAAAAATAAGAACTAGGTATGCCCGCATAAAAAAATTTATGTAAAGTTAGGTGAAAAGCGAAAATCAAACATTTTTTCTAAACTATATTTGACACATGAAGATAGAAGAACTATATCAACTCTATTTAGAATATCCGAATGTACAGACAGATACTCGCAAATTGCAAGCTGGCGATATCTATTTTGCGCTTAAAGGTGATAACTTCGATGGTAACAAATTTGCAGAAGCTGCTTTAAAGCAAGGCGCATCTTATGCGATTATTGATGATAGTACCTATAAATTTTCAGACAATTGCATTTTGGTGAAAGATGTCTTAAACACGTTACAATCATTAGCAGCTTATCATAGAGCTCAACTAAAAATTCCTTTTATAGCAATAACAGGCAGCAATGGAAAAACCACCACTAAAGAATTGATTTACACAGTGTTATCAAGTACCTATAAAACTTATGCAACCGAAGGGAATTTAAACAACCACATTGGTGTTCCGCTCACGATTTTAAAAATTAAATCCGACGCTCAAATCGCAATTATTGAAATGGGCGCAAATCATCAAAAAGAAATAGAATCTTATTGTTTAATCGCCAAGCCAACACATGCAATTATTACAAACTGTGGGAAAGCTCATCTTGAAGGATTTGGGGGTATTGAAGGTGTTCGAAAAGGCAAAGGGGAACTTTTTGATTTCATGCGAATGACTAAAGGTATTATTTTTAGAAACACTGATTTAGATTATTTGCTAGCTATGTCACATGGTATTGCGCATCAAATAACTTATGGTACATACGAAGGGCAGTATCGAGGTAAGGCCATTATGCAAAATGACTTTTTGCATGTCGCCATACTTAATCACCAAGCGGAAACACTTATCAGCACGAATCTTGTAGGTGAATATAATTTTGCGAATGTTATGTCAGCTGTTGCAGTTGGCAGAGAGTTTTCAATAGGCATTGATGATATCAAAAAAGCGATAGAATCTTATAAACCCAGCAATAGTCGTTCGCAATTGATACAAATGGGCAGTAACGTGATAATTCTTGATGCGTATAATGCAAATCCAAGTAGTATGCAATTAGCTATTCACAATTTTGCTTCGCGAGATTATCCTAACAAAGTAGTCATGCTTGGCGCCATGAAAGAGCTTGGGGCCGAAAGTATAGCCGAACATGAAAATATTATTAAGCAATTAAATGAGAATAACTGGAATCATGTTGTGTTAGTTGGAGGAGATTTCGAAATGGTAAAACATGAATACTTGTACTTTCAAGATGCAGATGAAGCTCGAGTATGGTTTCAACAACAATCATTTCAAAATACAGCCATTTTAATAAAAGGTTCTCGGGCCTATACCATGGAAAAAATAATTCAATAAACTAATCATGTTAAGCAAAATAAAATTTGAAAAGCCGAAAGACTACTTGGTAGGCGCCATGGGTGCATTCGCATTGCTGTACTTAATTAACCCAAGCGCTGGCGTTTTTGAAATCATACCCGACAATATTCCTCTAGTTGGGAATTTAGATGAAGGACTTGCCACGACTCTCCTACTTTCTTGCTTGAATTACTTCGGATATAATTTCGTGCAACTTTTTAAAAAATAAAACAAAATATTATAAAAGTAACTCATCGCTCGTTTTGTGGTGTTTTCTAAAATTCAAAACATTTAAATTTACCTATGCTTAAAATTGGAATTACAGGTGGAATTGGAACAGGTAAAAGCACAGTTTGCAAAATCTTTGAAATTTTGCAAATTCCAATTTACTATGCTGATTATGAAGCCAAGTTTTTATATGATAATAATCCAATATTAAAAAGTCAACTCATTCATCATTTTGGGGAAGGCATTTATGCAGAAGGTAAATTCAATCGGAATGCCTTATCAGAAGTTGTTTTTTCAAACGAGGATAAACTTCAATTATTGAATACGATTGTGCATCCTATCGTTTTACAACATGGAAAAAATTGGTTTGAAAAACAAAAAGCTCCATTCGCGATTAAAGAAGCAGCTTTACTTATTGAATCTGGCTCTTACCATCAATTAGACGCTCTAATTCTTGTTCAATCACCGTTAGAACTTCGCATTAAGCGTGTTATGCATCGTGATGAAGTAAATGAAAGTGCTGTTAAAGCTAGAATAGCTAAACAAATGCCGGAAGAGGAAAAAATTAAATTCGCTCAGTATGTTATTCAGAATGATGAGAAACAATTATTGATTCCACAGGTTCAAAAAATTTACAACTCCATTATCTCCCTTAAAAAAATATAGAAAATCTTGCGAATTTCAATTTCTTTTTGTTGCTTAGTGCTATGGCAAAATTATCACATTTAGCAAATACTCTCATACCATCTGAAATCATAAAATTAGGGAATGAAATCAATGACAAAATTAAAGCCGGGAACAAAATTTACAACTTCACAATTGGTGATTTTGACCCGAGTATTTTCCCGATTCCCCAAGCCTTAGAAGATGAAATAGTAAAAGCTTATCAAACTCATAAGACGAATTACCCCCCAGCTAATGGCATTGCACCTTTGCGTGAAGCTGTTGCAAATTTTATTAAAAATAAACAAGGACTCGAATACAACCCCAACGAGTTTTTAATTTCTGGTGGTGGTCGCCCACTTATATACGCGGCCTATCGAACTATTTGCGATAGAGGCGAAAAGATAATTTATCCTGTACCATCATGGAATAATAATCACTACACACATTTTGTGGATGGAGAGCATTGCATGATTGAAACGACGGCTTCCAATAATTTTTTGCCAACCGCGGAAGAACTAATTCCGCATTTGGGAAATGCCACATTACTAGCTTTATGTTCGCCACTCAACCCAACAGGCACACTTTTCACCAAAGAACAATTGTCAAAAATTTGCGAAGCAGTAATTGAAGAAAACAAAAAAAGAGATGAATCGCAAAAACCGTTATTCATTTTATATGATCAAATCTATTGGACATTAACCTATGACGGTGCTGTACATTACGACCCAGTTAGTCTTTTCCCCGAATTACGAGATTACACAATTTTTATTGATGGAATAAGCAAATCATTTTGTGCGACAGGTGTGAGAGTTGGATGGGCTTTTGGACCTCAGTTAATCATTGATAAAATGAAGGGTATATTAAGCCATATTGGAGCATGGAGCCCAATGGCAGAGCAAGTTGGAACCGCTGCTTTTTTACAACAAACTTCAATGGTAGAAAGTTCATTGGAACATATTAAAACAGACATTCATCAGCGCCTGAAGCTTATCTACCAAGGATTTATGCGTCTGAAAAAGGATGGATATGCAGTAGATGCAATTGCACCACAAGCTGCAATGTATTTGACCATTCGATTTAGTTTGAAAGAAAAAATATTGAATGGGGATACTATTCATCACACGAGTGAAATAACAAGTTTTATACTAAATCAAGCGAATATTGCGATAGTGCCGTTCTCAGCATTTGGTGCTGATAGCGAAAGTGAGTGGTACCGATTGAGTGTAGGAACATGCCACATGAATGAGATACCTAATGTTATTCTTAATTTAAAGAAGGCGCTTGATTATTTGAAATAAAAGAACAAATTGAATTTGGTATCCTAATCGATAAGGTAATAATTTTTCAATTACTTAATAGGCTTTTCAACAGGGGCATTCCCTTGTTTCAAATCTATTGCTTTGATGATATCTTCTTGCATTAACCAAGATTGTCCATCCCAACTCAACCCATCATATGTACCATCAGGTATGTAAGTATAACGTTTTGCATCGTCACCAATTTGAGATTCACAATGATCCATAATTATTTGTTGTAATTCTTTATCATAGTTTAAAGTAACTTTTGATCCTTTTTGATATTCAAAAATAAAACGCATAGGTCGTTTACGTTTGCCCCTTTCAATGGTATTGAATAAAGGTGCGCCAAATTGAGATTGTCCTTGACTATTGAAACCAAAAACTTCAATAATTTTCTTCTCACTATTGAGTCCATTGCCATTCCAGCCTAATAAAAAGTAAATAGGCTGTCCCGCAATTTCTTTTTTGAGTATATTATAATACAAACATCCCAACCATCGTGTACCTTGAAAAGTAGAATCTTCGGCACCACGAACAATTTGATCAGATACATCCACTAGCGGAATAAAAGACATGTCACTCAGCTGAATGGCACCATAATATCGCCTTTCAATTTCGCTCCTAATTATTTCCCACGTATAAATCTTAAATGTATTATCAGGTGAAGTTAAAATGCTCATTTTCTCTTTCAATTTGGGAAATGCGTATGTAAATGACTCTTTCATTTTTATCATGCGCTTAAAGGTTTGAATAAAAGCATAGCTGCCTGCTACTCTATCTTCGGACATACCACTGTTATACATACTATCCGCTAAATAGGCAAGACTGTCTTCAATCGCTTGAATAGGCGTCAATTTTTCAAATGGCACATCATGTATTGGCTTTCGTTCAGGGTTGAACGCTACCAAACCATCTTGGGCATTTGCTTGCGTCAACGCCAAAAATGACATCAAAACAGTTATTCCTACTAAAAAAAATCTTCTTTTTAATTTAAAGTTCTGACAAAATGAAAAGTTCAACATAGAAACAAATTTAGTTGAATTTTGAAGTTAATCATCTAACATAGTAAAAGAACTTGTTAATTCTTAGTTCAAAAAAAATAATTGAATTAAAAATATTGACAACTCATGTGAAGCAATACTAATATATTTGCCGAAATTTTATGAGCATGAATAAGGGGCCTATTTCGCAATTTATTGAACACAATTATCGCCATTTTAATGCTGCAGCGCTAATGGACGCAGCTAAAGGTTATGAAACACATTTGCTAGAAGGTGGTAAAATGATGATTACTCTTGCTGGTGCGATGAGTACTGCAGAGTTAGGTATTTCTTTAGCAGAAATGATAAGACAAGATAAGGTGCAAATCATTTCATGCACGGGAGCCAATCTAGAAGAAGATATCATGAATTTAGTGGCTCACTCTCATTACAAGCGTGTGCCTAATTATCGCGATTTGAGTCCACAAGAAGAGTGGGATTTACTTGAAAATCACTATAACCGTGTGACAGATACTTGTATTCCGGAAGAGGAGGCTTTTAGACGTTTACAATCTCATATTCACAAGATTTGGAAAGATGCTGATAAGAGCGGCGAAAGATATTTTCCGCATGAGTTCATGTATAAAATGCTATTAAGTGGTGTTCTTGAGCAATATTATGAAATTGACCCGAAGGATAGTTGGATGCTAGCTGCTGCAAAAAAGAACATTCCGATAGTGTGTCCAGGCTGGGAGGATAGTACAATGGGTAATATTTTTGCGTCTTACATCATTAAAAATGAATTAAAGGCAAGTACCATGAAAAGCGGAATTGAATATATGGTGTGGCTTGCCGATTGGTATCGTAAAAATAGCGAAGGTAAAGGTGTTGGGTTTTTCCAAATTGGTGGCGGTATTGCAGGCGATTTTCCGATTTGTGTTGTACCCATGATGTACCAGGATTTAGAATGGCATGATGTTCCTTTTTGGAGTTACTTCTGTCAAATATCTGATTCAACCACATCTTATGGTTCTTATAGCGGAGCTGTTCCGAATGAAAAAATAACTTGGGGCAAACTAGACATTACCACGCCAAAATTCATTGTAGAAAGCGATGCCACCATTGTAGCGCCATTAATATTTGCATGGATATTGGGGCAATAACTATATTTTTAATGTACTTTTGTCCATCTGTCTCATATTTCCCTTCTAAAAAAGAACGTCACTACATACTTTACTGTCAAATCAAACTAAGTATTAAATCTCATATTTATTATCTGCTTTTTGTAACCTTATATTTATTACCTGCTTTTTGTAATAATTATAAAACATTAGAAATGATAAGGGTTTTTATTAATGAAGAGTTTAAGACAGTTGTATTTCATCCATCTTTAAAAATGAAATATGCAATTTCCAATTTTGGTCGTCTAGTTAGTTATACTGAAAATATTGAAAATGGTACTGTTCTCAAAGGGAGTCTGGTAGATGGCTATCGAACATTCAGGTACAAATTACGTGTAGAGGGAAAATTAAAATCTCAAACTGTATTTTTATACAAGGTTTTAGCGCAGTTATTTATTCCCAAGGATTCGGAAGATCAAATACATGTTATACACTTGGACAGAAACAGAAGCAATGATAATTTAAGTAATTTAAAATGGGTAAATTCTGTAGAAAAAATGGATCATTATAAATCAAGTCCATTTGTGATTGAAGCGAGAAAAAAGAATTCAGAAAAATGGAGAAATGGGAATGGTCATAAATTAACGACAACACGCGTCATTTTATTAAAAAGAATATTGGCTGATGTTGAAAAAAAACCACGAATGAAAATGTTAGCTAAACAATTTGGAATCAGCGAAATGCAACTTTATAGAATTAAATCTGGAGAAAACTGGGGGCATATTAAGGTCTAAAAAAACCTTGCTTATAAAATAATGTAAAAAGAATTTTGAAAAATGTTTGAAACGATTAGCTACCTGGTTGGAAAGTTGGTGTCAAGAGTAAATTGACTGGACTATTCTTTTCATATTCGCTCGCTCTGTACTTTTGGGAGCTTATTTTGAATGTATAAAAGCAAACTTCTTTAAAACATCAAATTCGATCAATAAAATTAAATTTCTTGCAAAAAGAATTAAAAAAACCTCTCTAGCACATCAGGGCTCAAGAATTTATTCGATAATGTATGGTTATCCGTAAAGTTACCTATAATCTTTTCCTCTTCAGCCTTAGCATAATAATAATTTCATCTACACCACTTTTATCCAAAATCACACATGAAGACACTAGTTCCATACCTAAATTCGCCCTTGCTCAAAGAACGGATAAAAGTTTGGCTAAGATTTCAATATTTTTATATACCTCAAATCTCAGGCCGTATCTTGTACCCATGTGTTATAGGTAAGCCCCAAATCCCCACACAGAAAACATTACCATACCTACCAACCCTTTGTAAAAATTAAAAGAGGTGCATCTCACGCTTTAAAGCCACGCAATGCACCACATTTAATTTTTACAGCGACATCTAATCCAAGCTCATCGAAAGTACATTATTCTATTACCACCTTCTTCACCTCATTATTACATCTCAAATAATAGATACCTTTAGCCAACTTCGTTACATCAATCTCATCCTCTTTCGTTGATAAAACCATTTGCCCAACTGAGTTAAACATCTCCTTCTTTTTTCCTTTTCGGCTTTTGATATAAAAATTAGTAGATGATGGATTAGGATAAACATGCCATTCACGCATTACCAAATTTTCAAATTCACGAATTGAAACTGGCTCACAGCCCACCAACAATGCACTATCAGCACCCAAGCCATAGTTAGGCATATTGGGTGGCGTGCGTAAATTTGTATATGGTTGCCACAGACCTTGGGGTTTAAAATTACAACCCAAACCTTTCACATTTGGCTTGTCTATATAGCTCATGTACTTACGTGTGCCATTACCATTGCCTATATACATTTTGCCATCAGGGGCACAAGCTAAATGTTCATACCAAGGAAAATTAGCTAATGTGGTATCAGGGCCATGTATGAAAGTTGCATTATAAGTATTGGTATCATGTAAATCTATCTGGTAAATGGTATATAGATTACTCATGTATAATAAACTGTCATTAGGCGAAAAGCAAATGCCATTTTTAAAATCATTATTAGGATAATTGCTAGTATCATAAGGTGCTATATAATATTTTTTAAATGTCAATTCTCCACTGCATCTATCAAAATCAAATATATCCACTCTGTTTCTGTTATTTAATGTGCCTTCATATTTACCATATATGCTACTTGCCATTTGTTTACCATTATTACTAAAATATATTTCACTAAAGGAAACGCACCAATCGCCAATGTTTGTTATACTCTGATAATAAGGACCCAATATTGTATCTTCTCTAACTACGTATTCTTCATATCTATTGTTGTTGCAATCGGCTTTCACAAGCCACCAATCTTTACCATTGGCATGTTTCACAGCTTGCATGGCGCAGTTCCAATAGTGTCTATTATCTGCGAGTACAACATTTTTTTGCATCACCTTACCTTTACCATTATTGCTATCCATATCCACCACACTATAATTCAGTACATCAAATTCGGTTTTAATATTATTCAAATAATTGTTTGCTACACTATCACTCATGCCCGTGCTAAAAACATAATAAGTATTGCCTTTTTTAGGTAGGATGATAGAAGTTTGATCGAAAAGGCTGGCACCATAATAATTTGCTAGAACATTTCCTTTTGGACAATTTACTCGAATCCCATTATCCATTGCGTATCCTTCATTATCATATAAAATAAAACCATTCGAAAAAAATAATAAATTCCCGTTTGTATCTGAAATACTTGATGATGAGGATCTAATTAAACAATATATAGGACTTGAAATCCCATTATTTTTTACAGTATCAATAATGACTAAATTGTTGAAATCAAATGTCACTACTGGATCATATCCAACAGACCATACATAATTTCTCTTATACTCCTGTGCATTGCTTACTAAATTGAATAGTAAAGCAAATCCAAATAATTGCATTGCTTTCATAATTATTCAATTATGAGTTTGCCATTAAAAACTTCATTATTTTGTTTCAGTATTTTATACAAATACATGCCAGTTTGCAATATGCTTGTTTCTAGTTTATTTTCAGTTAATTTAGAATCTAATTTCTTTTTTAAAACAGCATTACCAAGTAAGTCATACACAATTAATTCCGTCGCACCTTTACAAGCAACTGTAATTTTATCTTGTGCAGGATTCGGATAAAGATAAACTGCTTCTTCATTCACAAATCCTATTGAATTATTATTCGATTGATTATTAGATAACTGATTCAATTGTTCTTGAAGTTTGCTTATCCCACCTTTATAAACACCTTGCCCATTACATATTTCCAAATCATCATAGTGAATGCCAAAGTGTTTCATGCCGTGCAATACTCTAGCTCGAAATACAGCATAGCTAATTGTCTGAACCATGATTTATAGGATTAAATGATTAATAGGATTTTTATTCAATAATGATTTTTCTCACTTGATTG
>Ga0315904_10007966_pt1 | contig 14097 bp, 10 predicted proteins | sample LakEriMetagenome_6_FD_203529 | JGI IMG/M metagenome (GOLD analysis project Ga0315904, IMG submission 203529) | Freshwater fungal communities from buoy surface, Lake Erie, Ohio, United States - Buoy 12 MA120 | ecosystem: Environmental > Aquatic > Freshwater > Lake | place: USA: Lake Erie, Ohio... | reverse complement strand
CTCTCGTGTGTGCACTTTTCCTGTGCTCCCACAGGTAGATACCCTGCCATGTTCCAAGCACTAGCGAGCCTTCAAAGATGGGTATTGAGAGCGAAACATTAGTTAACACCGCCTTGATGTGCGCTGGCATATCATCAGGCCCCTCTAAAGTGTGGGTGTAGAGCGAGTCACGCTCGGGAACCAGTCGATGTAACCATGCCTCAAGATCGGCCTTTGCTGATGGGTCAGCATTCTCTTGAATGGTCAGGCTGGCTGAGGTGTGTCGCACAAATACAGTGCACAGCCCTTGAGACACCTTAGCTGCGTGCACAATCGAAAGCACCCGGTCAGTCACTTCGTACAGACCTTGTCCGTGAGTGCGGATCGAAAACTTCTCAACCATCACTACGCACCGTGCACCGTAGCACTACGCACTTTGCTAGCGAGTATCTCAGTAGAGCTCACCGGAGTTTGCTCCTTGGTGACGAGATCCTTTACCTGCATCTCTTTTGAGCTGCTGTCAATAAAGAGTACATAGCGCATTCCGCGCTGCTCGGCATACTCAATTTGCTTTCCAAGTTTTGGAGCTTTGTAAAAAACCTCTGTTGCAACACCCAGGTCGCGTAGCTGCTGCGCGATGCGGTTACAGTGCGGCCTGTCGGCTTCTGAATACACCGCAACAAGCAGCTGTGACGGGCTCTTGCGCGATGTATCGATTAGACCCTCTGAGAAGAGCAGATCCATAAAGCGAGTCAGGCCGATCGAAACCCCCACTCCAGGTAACTTCTGATCGGTAAATTCAGACGCTAAGTTTTCATACCTCCCACCAGCGATCAGGGTGCCGAACTCGGGATACTTCGACAGCCCCACTTCAAGGATAAGCCCAGTGTAGTAATCCAACCCACGCGCTAAGCTCACATCGATCGTCAGATTCTGCACAACTTCTTCCGGTAGTAGATCGCACACCACTACCAAATCATTCACCCCTTCATCCACAAGCGCACTCTTTACTCCTAGGCTTTCAATGCGGGTCTTTAAATCTTTAGGGCCGCAGCGAATCGTGGTTGACTCAAGAATCTTACTAATCTCACTCTCAGAGATCCCTTCAATCTGTCTTAACTCTTTTGCAACTCCATCAGCTCCGATCTTTAGCAGCTTGTCTACTGCTGTTATTGCTTTCTTACACGCCACATCGTTCTGCAAACCGATCGCTTGATACAGCCCCATAAGTAGCTTGCGGTTGTTGATCCGGAGAGAGTACGGGCCAGTGACTTTTAGCTCGTTCATCACCAACCCCACGACACTGACCACCTCAGCGTCACACGCCAGAGGCAGCTCGTTTCGCGCAATGATGTCGATGTCGAATTGATAGAACTCGCGGAATCTTCCGCGCTGCGGGCGATCGCCACGCCATACCTTTTGCAACTGATAGCGCTTCAACGGAAACGAGAGCTCGTGCTCATGTTGCGCAACATACCGTGCAAGCGGAACCGTCAGGTCAAAGTGCAGACCAAACTCCGCCTCTTCCCCCGCTTCAGCTCGCAACCTCTGGACCGTAAAGATCTCTTTGTCGATCACCCCTTTAGAACCAAGTGTTGACAACAATTCAACCGCCGGGGTCTCAATCGGTACGAATCCGTAGCTCTCATAGACGCGCTTAATGGACGCAATCAGCTTGTCTTCAGCTATCTTCTGTTGGGGTAGCCACTCTGGAAATCCTGATATCTTGCTGGGCTTAGCCATGGGGGTCCTGTTTACACGCAGTTAGCTCTCTCTTCCTACCCTAAGCACCCTAGCCGGTAAAGGGCTATTGGAGAACACCCGTAACGAATCCCAAATCAGCACTTACAGAACAGCTAAAATCACTCGCCCTAGAGGGCAATCCATGGCCTGTATGCCATACCGATTCGCCTTTCCAAAGGGTTGAAATCTCGGTATAATGGGGGGTCTATCGTAAATGAGAAGTCAAGCGGGGGAGCATGGCTAAAATTCCTTGGAGTCGGATCCGCGAAGCGTTCGATGGTCAGTGGGTCGAGCTCACCGAGTGTGTTTGGCACCACAACTCGCTGCAACCTGCAGCTGGTCGCGTCCGGTTCCACAGCTCAAGCCGCGCAAGCCTCTTAGAAAAGATCGCCCATGCGGGCCCAAAAGAGGGCTCAGTGATCTTGTTTGTCGGCCCAGCAGTGCCAGTTGTGCAGATGCACGATGGACGATACGACTTCTCTACTGGCTACTAGCACCTACCACCTTTAGAGTTCTCCATGTTCGATGCTACCCCTCTCTTGCGCCTCTACGCCCGGTGGAGGAATAGCTTTCTACAATCTCACTCACCGGTTGACCTGCAGCGCACACAACTTCTCTCGCTACTTAGAAAGGCAGCCAATACCCGCTTTGGAAAGCAATACAACTTTAGCTCAATCAACTCAGTAGAAGAGTATCAAAGAAGAGTTCCACTACGGACGTATGAGCAATTTTGGAATGAGTACTGGAAAGACTCATTTCCCAAACTGCAAGATTGCACCTGGCCAGGGATAATCCCCTTCTTTCCTGTCAGCTCAGGAACATCATCAGGAACCACTAAATACATCCCCTGCTCTCACGAGATGATGGCGTCGAATACAAAAGCCGGAATGGATCTTCTCGTTCACCATGTTACCAATTGCCCTGAGTCACGTATTCTTGGGGGCAAGAGCTTTGTTCTTGGTGGCAGCACTGATCTCACATCCCCAGCGCCAGGAATATACTTTGGTGACTTAAGCGGCATCGTCACCAAACAGGTGCCGTGGTGGATCCGCTCGCGCTACTTTCCGCCAGCAAAGATGGCTTTAGTAAAAAACTGGGAAGAGAAAGTCGACCTACTCGCTCGCGCCTCACTGAAAGAAGATATTCGAATGATCTCAGGTGTGCCGGCGTGGATGCTGATCTTCTTTGATGCTGTACGTCGCATACACTCCGCTCCTCACACTCCCCTGAGCTCGATTTATCAAAACCTAGAGATGATCGTACATGGCGGCGTCAACTTTGGTCCCTATCTAAACCGCTTTAAAGAGATCCTTGCTGGGAGCTCTGCGGAGTTGCGCGAGGTCTACCCGGCAAGCGAAGGATTCTTGGCAAGCGCAGACCGAGGATTCGGCGATGGACTGCGGATGAATCTCGACCACGGCATCTTCTTTGAGTTTGTGCCTCTCGAAGAGCTATCAAGCGAGAATCCTACAAGACACTGGATCCAGAACGTACAGTGTGACGTAAACTACGCTGTCATCATGACAACGTGCGCGGGGCTGTGGTCGTATATTATCGGCGATACCGTTCGCTTCGTTGAGACTGACACACCACGACTACTCGTCACCGGACGCACCTCGTACTACCTCTCAGCGTTTGGTGAGCACCTAATCGATGAGGAGATAGAGGATGGGATCTCAACTGCCGCAAAGGCCTTACAGCTAGAGGTTATCGATTACACCGTTGGGCCACTCTTTCCGAAATCTGCGGGAGAACTTGGCGGACACATATATGTTGTGGAGTTCGCAAACGGCGTCCCGTCTGAAGAGCAGCTACGCGAATTCTCAACCCTACTCGATAAGCGCTTGTGCGAGCGAAACGAGGACTACGAGTCCCATCGCTCCGGCGGATTCGGACTCAATGCGCCCACCATCCTTGCAGTACAACCCGGACTCTTTGCGGCGTGGATGAAGAGTCGTGGCAAACTAGGTGGACAGAACAAAGTCCCGCGAGTGATCACCAAGACCGAAATGCTTGATGAGCTGATTCAGTTTACCAAGGGCTACATCGGAGTTGCTGCATAGACCGCCTCTGCCTGGCACGCGGAAATACAGCAAAATAGCGCACATGGCACGTTCCTAAGCTACGTTTGCAAATACATCGCTGACCCCCTACAATATCTGCACATGACTTCGCTCTCGCTCTTCTCTGTACTGGTGCTCTATCCGCTCTCGCTTTTTGGCGATGGATGCATCTTGATAGCGATTGCACTGGCGGCCACCGTTGGCGGAAGGCCACTGTTGTGGGGTGTATCGTTTGCCTGCTTCCACGCACTCTATGGCGTTCTGGGGCTGCTATTCGCCAGTGAGGTGACAACATACTCAGAGCGTTTAGGGGACGTATTTATCCTGCTTGGAAGCTTTATCTTGCTTCGGCACTTTATGCACCACACCCTGCACCACCAAGTCGGGGGCGACTGTAGCTGTGAGAACCACAAACAGATTCCCGTGAGCACCCGTGCAATCGTATCAACCGCATCGGCATTTTCGATTCATTCCTTTGCAAGTGGTGCGATCGTACGCGGGATTTCAGGCGATCTGACCACTCCACTGCTGATCACACTTATTATGGTGCTGTCAGTCATTGTCGGAGCCGTAATCGCGGCGATCGTCTTTATCGGAGATCTTGAGCGAATGCCGATCTTAAAGGCGCTCGACTCGCTTCCAGGCGTTGTCGCAACGCTTTTAACCGGAATGTGCTGCTTTGCCGTGTATCACCTCGTCCGTGATCTATACGAGTTTTCGCCGCTCACAGCGGGGGCGTTTGTAATAACCTCAACGGCTCTCGCCATTAGCATGGGCATTAAGGTACACAACCACCGCAGTAAGGGTGCGGCCACACCCCTGACCCAAATCTCATCACGACGCCCCGCCACCGACGTGGTGGCTCCTCAATCTCAGGCCGCTGGTGACCAGGCAACTTCTACTAAATAGAGTAATCCCATCCCCCCACCCAAAGCAGGCAGGGCAAGTAACCTGTTAGATAAACTCCACTTTGCGCTTCTCTTGCTTCCTTTGGCGATTCGACTACTATCCCATCGGGCTGCGATAGCGTAACGTACTCACACAGTACAAATCACTACGCGCAGAGCGGTTCCAGTTGTACATTTGTAAAGATTTATCATGACCACGATCGGCAATCCTCTTCACCCCTTTAACATGATTAAGCAAGCAGCATTTTGGGGGATCCACCTTGGCTGTTTCTTAGTGTTTATCGTTGGCTTTAGCTGGACGGCCTTTTGGGTATGCATGCTTCTGTACGTAGTACGCATGTTTGGGATAACCGGCGTATACCACCGCTACTTCTCTCACCGTAGCTACAAGACCAGCAGACCGTTTCAGTTTGTGTTAGCGTTCTTGGGAGCGACCTCAGCACAAAAGGGCCCGATCTGGTGGGCATCACACCATAGACACCACCACCAATACTCCGACACCGAGGAAGATATTCATCCACCAAAGATCTACGGCCTGTGGTGGGCACATGTAGGGTGGGTGCTTAGCACTCAGTTTATCGGCACCCGAGATGAGCTCGTTAAGGATCTGATGAAATTCCCAGAACTACGCTGGCTTGATAAATACCACCTCGTTCCCCCGCTGTGCCTGATGGGGGCTGTGACCCTCTTTGGGTACTTCTGCCAGGTTTACTACCCTCAGCTAAACACCAACGCTTTTCAGATGTTTGTGTGGGGATTCTGTATCAGTACGACTCTGCTGTACCATGGCACATTTTGTATTAACTCTCTTGCTCACATCATCGGCCGCCCACGCTTCGCCACCGGCGATGACAGCCGCAACAGCTTCTTTCTCGCCCTGCTTACACTCGGCGAAGGCTGGCACAACAACCACCACCGCTATCCAGGCTCAGAGCGACAGGGCTTTTACTGGTGGGAGATCGATATCTCTCACTATATCTTAAAGGGCCTTTCGTGCCTTGGGCTTGTGTGGGAGTTACGCGAGCCTCCAGCGCGAATCTACCAAGAGGCTATAGCTAGAAAAGCGACAGCAGCGGCCAACTAGCCAAAACCGCCCCTTAAATATCTTAAAACAATCGGCTTTTTGAGAGCGAGTTCGCTACAACTCTAGGCCTGTTTTAAGCATCTTATCGACTATCGATAGTTTTATTATGTAACCTCGGTCAAGACCGCGGAACGATGCGCATCCTGCTTATCAACCAAACCTGGTTCACCAAAGAGCTTCGTGACATGGGGCACGAGGTATATTCGTGCGGCGCCAGTCCGCACCTAGACATCACCCTGCCCTCGCCAGTTGTACATATCGACCAGCTGCTACACGCCCTACCTAACGGATTTCGCCCCGATCGAATAGTCTGGCTCGACAACAGCGCCCCCATGGGCATTATCGGCGTAGAGGACTGTGAGATTCCAAGCCTCTTTTACTCCATCGACACTCATCACCATTACGCGACCCACTCGCACGTCGCGACCTGTTTTGATCACGCCCTTGTCGCTCACAAGGATTACATTTCAGAGCTGACGCAATACGGCACCCCAACGACGTGGCTACCACTATGGGCTTCGGAATATGTTGAGAGCTCTAGCGCAAAAAAATACGGCGCAGTATTTGTTGGCACACTTAATCGGCAACTAAACCCTGAGCGCGTCGATTTCTTTGAGCGCCTACAGCAGATAGTGCCGATTGAGGTCTTAACGGGACACTTTCCGTCTATTTTTCCCTTTGCTGAAATCGTGGTGAACCAAACAGTGAAGGGAGATCTAAATTTCAGAGTTTTTGAAGCGATGATGTGTGGCTCGCTGCTTCTAACTGAAGAAGCTGGCAATGGCTTGCTTGAGATCTTTAAGGACGGGGCTCATCTTGTCACCTACACACGCGGTGACGCAGAGGGTGCTGCGCAAAAGATTAAAGATCTTTTAGCTAACCCGTCGCGCATGCGTTCAATTGCCAATGCAGGCAGAGAAGAGATCCTAGCGAAACATCTACCGATTCACCGCGCCAAAACTATTGAAGACATACTTACCAAACTGAACAGACGAGAACGACCAGCATCTCGCCATTACGGAGCTGCCTTATCGCTCATATCGATGAGCTGTCTCATCGAAGAGCTAAATCGGGCTATAGCGTGTGAGATAACAAGATTGTCCTTCGAAGCGGTGCGGCGCGGGCTACTCGAAAACGCACGACCAAACAGCATGCAGAGCGCGTTTATCATGAAAATATGCCTAAAGCACGATGCGCTCACTAAACAATCAGATGGAGCCAAGCTTATCAAGCAGTTTGCTGACACCTTTCCCGAGTCTCAACTCTTTTCACTGCTTCGCATACGCGCCCTGCTTAATGAAGGTAAAATGTCTGAGGCTTCAAGACATGCTCAGGAACTTGCTACCACCACACCACTTGAGGTTACCTTCTCAACAGCGGAGCAGACTGCGCAGTGCCTGCTTGAGTAGTCTCAAAGAGAAAAATCTACTGACCGCCTTATACAGATACCTACTTAGCTTTGGCTGCTGACTTAGGATTTGTGCCTTTAGTTGCAAGCAGATCTTTCTCGGTAGCATTAAGCAAGAGATTGCCCACCACCACTCGCTTATCCTTCCCTTCAGTAATTAAGTAAATGACAAAATATTTAATCTGCCCCTCGGTTGTTTTAAAGCTCCGAGCAAATGCAATTCCACTCTCTCCAGCAGCGCTGTATGTCGGCAGCGTTGTGATTGATTGAGTTAAGCTAGAAAAATCACTAAAAAAAGGAATAAATCGATCGCGAATAATTACATCAATTGCTCCTGGCCCTCGACTCTCACTTAGCACAGTAGATGCGCTCAAAAGCGCTCTAAAGGTAGCCGCATCATCGTTTACCAGAGCAGAGATAGCTTTGTTGAACGTACGGCTGTACTGATCAGAACGAGCGCCTAGCCGCTCCTCTTCGCTGATGCGGTCGGCTACCTGAGAGTCCGCCATGACGCTATCGGTCAAGCCCCAAATACTTGCAACAAAAACGCCGCACACACATGCCACTTGTAGAAAAGAAAATACACGAGTCTTCATAGACCCCTATTGTAGCGCGGATTTGGTGCTGAGCGGTACCAGGAAATACATCAGCGAAAATTAGCGAGGAATGGTAAACGGTTCCGCACTCCTATCCGTTACTAACGCTCGACACCGATCAGCCCACGCTCAAGAGCGCGACGCTCCTCGTACTGAACCGTTGCAGTAGCGCCCTGTCCCAACCAGCTAAACAACACCAGTGGCACATCCATCGACGCACGCATCACTGCTTCGGTGTCGTTGTTGACCACCTCTGCGTTGACATCGAGGCAGTTTAAAGCGCTGCCGTTACAACCTCCGCCAGTGCGGGTTGGTGGGTATGCGACAGATACAGCCTGCTCAGCTCGGGCCAGGGCGGGTTGAAGGTTGATGGCGCCGAAGCCGCCGGGGCCGCTACCGCCACTAGAGCCTCCCGAGCGGGGCGGCGCTGCTGCGACACGACAACGGTTCTGGTTGTCGCGACAGCACTTCTCGATCGCCCAGTTTGGAGCATTCTCAGCACAGAGCGTCTCGTTAGATGTACTTGTCGACTCACGCACCACGCGACAAGGATCCTCGGGTGGTTGCGCAGACCTGAGCGGTTCAGCAGGAGTCACTATCAGGCTAGACAGGGGAACCCCCGCAGGGATCTCATGCTTATTTTTAAACTCCTCTGTAACGGCGGCAATTATATCTGGACAGCCCGCCGAGGAATGATACTGAAAGTGTGGTCCGAAATTACCTTCAGTTGGTTGCAAGGGAATCGCTGCCGCACAGCGCTGCGGACCCCAGCCCAAAAACTGCTTCTGAGTGGTCATGGTCGGAGCCACTGCGCACGCAGGATAATCATTCCCCGTGCACTTAGCTCGTCGGTCGGTCCTATCGGTTGACTCATTCGACACTGTATCCGTAACGATCTTGTCGATCGAAGGCATGTAGTCGCTTATCTGACACCTCTGTTCTTTCTCGGGGAGAGTATAGGTTGGGTTACATCCCTGTAGATGCTCTGTTGTCTGCTTGGTACATGAATACCAGTTCTTAGGATGCACACAGCCCGCCTTAGCCTCGCGTGAGCTGACTTTGAACTGAGTAGCGCTCATGGTCGAAGGCTGTCTAGTAAAGTTAGCCTGATAATAAGCCACTCCGGCGCTGGTTGATTCGAACCCCGAAGTCGAGTCGTAGCACGACGTGCCTGAGCCGGGCCTCTGCTCCGCGGTCATGCCTTGGATGTTAGTCTCGTAGTACTTTGCCCTAAATGGCGCCAGTGAATTTGGGCACTGGTCGGGGGTTTTGGAGGAACAGGAGCGGGTTTGGTTGCGGTATTCGAAGGTGGGGAAGAAGACTTGTACACTCTCCGGATCCCAGCCTATTATTCCCGGATCGCCAATCTTGTTCCCATTACCATCAAGCTTATATTTGAGAGTCAGGGTAAGTTGCGCTGTCCTCCCCAAATCGACCCACACCGTTGGGTAGTCCCAGCACTCCGAATACGCGTGTTTAGGGTTAGATTTTTCACACCCCCACTCATAATCGCTAGTTCCATCTCCATGGTACCTATTCCCAACCCTGCCGGGCCTACCGAAAGCTCCTCTGGGAATCAAATTTACGTTCTGCTCGCGCGGCTTAAAACTAACTCCTCCTAGGTCCTGCGACGAACGGCTCGAGGGGTCTCTCTTGTAAGAAAGCTCCACCTTTGCCTCAGTTCCCGTGTCCATGGGACCAGCCGAGCCGGTGATATAAATCATTATCGGAACTTGGAGGCTCCGGCTCTGAAAGAGCGTTTGCGAACGACGGGAGCACACTTCCGGAGGATTATTTTGAGGCCATGAAATCATCTGCACACCGTTCTCGCTTACGGTAGCGCCCTGATAGCAAGGAACAGCGATGCCCTCCCCCCTCTCCAGCCGCTCAATCTCTGACAGAATCCAAGCCGAGTTGGGCAGGGCGGAACTCACGTCTATGTTTATAGTTAAGGAGTCGTTTTCGCCTCGCAGGCCCCCCAACTGATTCCCAGGAAAAGTCAGGTTCGGGCTAAGGGACCCTCCGGCCGATCCGCCCGTAACAGGGTCTCTCCGTCGGAACTGTGGATTACGCGGACTCCTCCCATCCAAAACCGGCAAATCCCTAGTCTTCAACAAATAAGGCGAGTAAGCACTAACCGGGAACACCAAGTCGTAGTCTCTATAAACCTTGGGCTGTTCTACCTCGACCTGCGACAACCACGAACGAAGCAGAGGCACCTCATGAAACGGCTCTTCATACGACTGTGCTACTAAGCGATAATTATTCCGCAGCGACTCATATCCTGTGGTATTCCCCCACACCCAAGCATTAAACCGTGGCGCCGGCGGTGCAAACTGTGGCGGCTGCGTACTCTGACAATTCGGATCGGTAGGATACAGACATCGCAATCCATCAGTGACTCCCATCCTGACGGCGCCCCTGGCGTGAAAGATGCGCGATATGTCGGCAATTCCAAGGATAAAAACTGCTACCCCAAAAACGACCATAGCCGCTTCGAGAATGTATGCACCTCGCGCGCCATGCCCCACTCGCCGACTCTTCGGATCCGCCATTCCGACCTCTCTGCTATATGTATCAGGGGCCAGACGCCCCATATCGCCTGCCACGATATTGTCAGAAAATGATTCTATATCAAGTTAAATATTCAGATTTCTACAAACTTTCTGAATCTTACCCAAGATCCGCTGCCCACCCCGCGCTGAATGGCCGCCCTTGCCCCGCCTGTGGGCTAAGGGTATCGTAGCGAAATGGCACCAATTATCTTCTCAATGCACAAAGTCAGCCGGGTACACCCCCCTGGAAAGCAGGTACTTAAAGACATCTCGCTCTCATTCTTTGAAGGGGCAAAGATCGGGGTTGTGGGGCTTAACGGCTCGGGTAAATCGAGCTTTCTCAAGATCGTTGCAGGGCTCGACAAGGAGTACAACGGCGATGTCACCTATCGACCCAACCTAACTATTGGATATCTTGAGCAAGAACCAAGGCTTGATCCAACCAAGACGGTTAAAGAGAACGTTATGGAGGGGTGTAAAGAGGCCGCCACCCTGCTGGCCGACTTTGAGGCTATAAGCACTAAACTGGCCGAAGACATCTCGCCTGAGGAGATGGAGCGGCTGATCGATAAGCAGGCCGCCCTGCAAGATAAGATAGACGCCATCGGCGCCTGGGAGTTAGACCGCACGCTTGAGATAGCCATGGACGCCCTGCGCTGCCCGCCTGGGGATGCAACGGTTGATAAACTCTCTGGTGGTGAAAAGCGCCGCGTAGCGCTGTGTCGTCTGTTGCTCCAGAAGCCAGAGCTTTTGCTGCTTGATGAGCCGACTAACCACCTCGATGCTGAGTCTGTGGGCTGGCTTGAGCGTCATCTGGCAGAATATCCAGGAGCAGTGGTGTGTGTGACTCACGACCGTTACTTTCTTGATAACGTAGCCAAATGGATTCTTGAACTCGATCGGGGATACGGAGTGCCGTGGGAAGGCAACTACTCAAGCTGGCTCGACCAGAAGCGTCAGCGCCTAGAGCTCGAAGAGAAGTCCGAGTCAAAGCGCCAGAAAACGCTGGCTCGAGAGCTTGAATGGATCCAACAATCCCCGCGTGCCAGACAAGCCAAATCAAAAGCGCGTATTAAAGCCTACGAAGAGCTGCTCAATCAGGAGCAATCACAAAAAATCGAAGAGCTTGAGATCTACATCCCACCTGGGCCACGGCTTGGAGAGGTGGTTATTGAGGCCACAGATGTTACAAAAGCGTACGGCGATCGAGTGTTGTTTGAGAAATTAAACTTCAACCTTCCACGCGGAGGGATCGTTGGAGTTATCGGACCCAACGGTGCCGGAAAAACTACCCTCTTTCGCTTAATAACTGCGCAGGACAAACCCGATGGTGGGGCGTTTAAAGTTGGCGATACCGTCTCGCTCTCCTACGTTGATCAGAGCAGAGATGCACTTGATGACAACAAGAGCGTCTTTGATGAGATTGCAGGTGGCGATGAGATTATTAAACTAGGCGGTCGCGAGTTTAACGCGCGTGCGTATGTCGCGCGCTTTAACTTTGCTGGGCCCGATCAGCAGAAGAAAGTTGGCACACTCTCTGGCGGAGAGCGCAACCGGGTGCATCTTGCAAAGATGCTCCGTTCAGGAGGCAACGTAATCTTACTTGACGAGCCTACAAACGATCTTGACGTGAACACTCTACGTGCGCTTGAAGAAGCGCTGCTAAACTTTGCCGGGTGTGCCGTAGTTATCAGCCACGATCGCTGGTTCCTAGACCGCATAGCAACGCACATCTTAGCATTTGAAGGCGACAGTGAAGTTGTCTGGTTTGAGGGCAATTACCAAGATTACGAAGCCGATAGGAAGCGCAGACTTGGCGCTGACGCAGAGACACCCCATCGCATTAAGTACAAGAAGCTGACGCACTAGGGTCAGGCATCATAACCGCGCGGCGGGGGAAATCGGAGAAAGAGCAAGGTAATTGGGTTTGGTTTATTCAAGGGATTGTTGGCGAGCGCCACTGGCCTTGCTTCCGCAGCCCCAACGGTCTCTTCGGCCTGGTGCCGGCTGTACCAAATACATCAGGCCTTTTAGGTCAGACGTCTTATAGCACCCCTCACGTACAGGCGAGGCAAATTTCAAAGCTTGGGAGGCTTATCAGATAAAAAATATACCTTAAAGAGCCGGAGGCTCCCCTCTTTGGTGCCCCCCTCTTTGGTGCAGGGCAACTTTTTGTCCCACCGCCCTCTAGTTGCCCTCTAGTACACCCCCACGACCATTAAGTTAAGGGGTATCTAAGCAACAATTTTTGCGCTACCATCGGGTTATCTCGACTTAAAAGAGGCGAAAGGGACGCAGCAAATAAAAAAATGCTGCTTACTTTAAAAACCTTCACCACTATCACTGATTCCGATACATTCCTGCGACGACATCGAAGAGATGAGAAAAGTTTTACCAGACAACGCAAACTCCCGTTCTCTACCGTGCTAACCCTCCTCCGCCAAAAGCTGCCCTGCACCACAGGCAGGGCACCACAGGCAGGCAGGCCTCCGAGAGCTGATTCCAGATCTCTAACAGCGCCACATTATAAGGCACGAATCCTTCCTAATCGATCTCCCCTCTCGACGACCCAACTGCATCATCGCCTCGGCTTCAAAATCACTGGGCTCTTCTACTGGCACCATGGAGCATTAATCTCAAACCCTTTCATCACCGGACATACCTCCGCCGAATCACCGTTCTCGAAAGGAAACACCTCCCTGGCAGTCGTGTAATCGATCTGTCTAGCTAGTCCTTGGGCTCCTTGGGCAGCAGCGTCACGTGGCTCGAGTATCCAGTTTTCTGGGAGACAGTCACTATGGCAGCATCCAGCCCCAAGGTAACGCAAACAAATCCTCTCCAAGAAGACGACCGCTATCTCCCCCATGCAACACCACTGAACGCTTAAGCAACTTTTTTTTCTTAAGCACTTCTCTAAAGGCTATTAGCCCGTTGGCATCTGATTGCCTGACAGATTCAGCCGTTTTGAGCTCTAACGCTACTAGCTCCCCATCATGCTCCAAGATAAAATCAACTTCGTTGTTGTTTTTGTCTCGCCAAAAATAGAGATGTCTCTTATCTGGATTTACAGCCCTCCAAACCTGCAGTGTTTGGAAAATCGCTTGCTCAAGCCAGAAGCCGAGATCATCTCGCCTCTTCAAAGTTGCTACATCGCTAATTCCAGCCAGTGAAGCCGCTAGCCCACAATCTGCCCAAAGTAACTTAGGGGATTTAACCATCGAAGTGGTCAAATTGGACGCATACGGGCGAAGCCTTGAAAGCAGGCACCCTGTCTCAAGAAGATTAAGGTATCGGTGGGCGGTTGCATGACTTAACGCTGCATCTCTGGCTAGATCTGCCTGATTGATCATTCTTCCTGTCCTTTGAGCAGCTATGCGCATAAGACGTTGAAAGTCGGAAAGACTTGAAACCGCACTTAGCTGTCGCAAATCCCTTTCTAGATACGTTTGTGTATAAGCAGCAAACCACACGGCTCTCTCTGCATCTGATTCGGTTTCAATTGCAGACGGGAAACCACCTCGTACCAACCATTTTGGGAAATCCCCCTTCCCTTCTGGCCAATCTTTTCTACTATCAAAAGTATCGTGAAAAAGTTTATCAAGCGGTGATAGAGGCTCTTTTTTTTCTAGCCATTCAACTGGACAAAACGGAGGAAGGTCGAAGTAGACCGCTCTACCTGCTAGCGACTCAGAAACACCCTTCATGAGCAGAAGATTAGCTGAGCCAGTTAAAAGAAAGTCTCCTGACTTACGTGATGTATC
>Ga0315904_10007965_pt1 | contig 14098 bp, 10 predicted proteins | sample LakEriMetagenome_6_FD_203529 | JGI IMG/M metagenome (GOLD analysis project Ga0315904, IMG submission 203529) | Freshwater fungal communities from buoy surface, Lake Erie, Ohio, United States - Buoy 12 MA120 | ecosystem: Environmental > Aquatic > Freshwater > Lake | place: USA: Lake Erie, Ohio... | reverse complement strand
GCAGGGTGGAATCGTGGGCGTTTGGGAAAAGCCTCTTATCGCCAAGGATCGACTCACAATCGCAGGCTTAGCAAAACAGCATGGTTATGCAACGGCTTGCGTTGGCAAATGGCATCTCGGTTGGGATTGGTCGATTTCGCAACAAGAACGTGAATCAATTAAAAACTTTGGTGGGCAAGCGGGAGGTGGTGGAAAGGTCAAGACGGAAGCGACCAAGGAGCAAGTGGAAGTATGGAAGGAGATCTTTGCCCGAACCATCCAAGGAGGTCCGACAACCCGAGGATTCGACACCTACTTCGGAACGGATGTACCAAACTGGCCTCCTTATTGTTTTATCGAGAACGATCGCTGTGTTGGCATCCCCTCTGAGCTCTTACCAGCAAGTGCTCTTAAGAAAAATCAAGCTAGCTTGCAAGGGCCTGCTTTGCCCCAGTGGGATCTCGAAGCCATTCTTCCGGCGCTGGCGGATCGTGCGTGCTCGGTGATCAAAGAGCATGCCCACGCCGAGAAGCCCTTTTTGCTTTATCTTCCCTTAACTTCTCCTCACACGCCGATCGCTGTTTCTAAGGAGTGGCAGGGAAAGAGCAGCATCGCGCATCCGTATGCTGATTTTGTGATGCAAACCGATTCTGTCGTGGGACGAGTCCTTGATGCGATCGACGAGGCGAAGGTGGCGGATAATACGATTGTGATTTTCACCAGCGACAATGGCTGTGCTTCCTACATAGGGGTCAAAGAACTGGAAGCAAAAGGGCATTTTCCTAGCGGGCCGCTGCATGGCTACAAGGCAGATGCATGGGAAGGAGGCCATCGAGTACCGTTTATTGTAAGATGGCCTCAGAAAGTTGCGCCTAACACAGCTTGTCAGCAGACGATTTGTTCCGTCGATCTAATGGCGACAATCTCCGAGATTCTTGGAACCAAACTGCCTGACGATGCAGGTGAGGATAGTGTCAGCCTCTTGCCATTGCTGAGGGGTGAAGAGCAGCCGATTCATGAAGCGGTGATTCATCAATCATGCCCTGGCGTTTTGGCAATTCGTTCTGGACCATGGAAGCTTATTTTTGGACCGGGCACAGGCAAGGTCGACGATTCGAAACGGTTGCTGTACAACATCGCAAATGATCTCGGAGAGACCAAGGATTTATCGAAGGATCATCCGGAAAAAGTGACCGAGTTAACGGACTTGATGAGACGTCTGATCACTCAGGGCCGAAGTACACCGGGAGAAAAGCAAGCGAATGATGTCAAGGTAAAATTCGCTCAGTGAGATCCGCAATGACGATCGATTCCGCAAAGATTGACGAACTCATCAACCAACTTGAATCGCAAGACGATTAGACGAAATCGTATTTTCATAAAACAACTTATGAGATCTACATGTTCATTCCCGGGGATATGGATACTTTTTTTGACCAATATGAACAAGAAGATGATGACGACATAGAGGGACTAAATCCGCGAACTGAGTTGAGAAGAAAAGATAGAGCAACAAGGAAGTCGATCCGAGAGACGGATGATTGGATCGAATTACCAACGAAACTCGACGTCCATGAATGGTCTATCATGGACCGTTTCGCTATCTCGCAGGAGAACAGTGAACTGAGCGATCGGCTTACTACCGCGCTAAGGCAACGAAAAGCGTTTAGAAGCTTTAAGGATCTCGTTATCGCGGAAGGAATAGAGAAGCAATGGTATGCCTTCCGAGATAGAGCTTTAAGACGAATCATCATTGAGTGGTTGGAATACAATGATCTTTCTTACAAGGATGAGAAAGCGGATTCCTAGACCGACAAGTGTAGTCGATGGTTCCACTGTCCAACCCCAACGTTTTCCCAATCGATATGTTTTCAACTAGTTTGCCGCCGGAGCGTTGGACCGCTGACAATCTCACGACTATGTTATGCAAATGTTCCCGACCTCGAAAAAATGTTCCTCTATTGCGATTTCCTACTAAGGTAGACCACCTTTGCCCGATATCATCATCCAAAAAGAGCGACCTCGAGTTGAAGCTTTACTTGCACCCTATCGCGAAACAATTGGTCGCGACTATTTGGGTTATCGCAATCACATCTACCGTACGACTACCTATGCATTACACTTCTTAGATGGCCGTTATGAACAATTGGTCGAAACGATTTTCGTGTACCACGACCTAGGTCTTTGGACTGACCGTGAATTAGCCTATCTAGAGCCATCAGAATCTCTAGCAGTCTCGGATAACGAGAAATATGGCTGGGGAATCGATCCTGTTACACTGCGAGATGCGATTCACTGGCATCACAAGATATTCCGATATCACGGGCCCAACCAAGATGTTGTCGAAGCTTGCCGAAAGGCAGACTGGATTGACGCTTCTAAAGGCTGGTGTCGCAAAGGGATTAGTCGCAGGAGTATTCGACTTGTTGAAAAAGAGTTTCCGAACGATGGCTTTCATGCTTCGCTGGTTCGAATGGCTAGGGACTACGGTGGCTCAACAATAACCGGCGGAATTAAAGTCGCTCGCGGTATCCTCAAATGGTGAATCAAGCTCCCTAGAATTTGTCGACTTTGTCATGAGCCTGTTGTGGCCATGGAAAAAGTTTTATCTTTCATCTCAGTGACTAACCTCCGAGTGTGAATAGCCTCTTATTTTTATAGTCTCTTGCATATTTGCTAGTCGTAGGACGTTCTGTGTAAAATGCTCTGTCGATTACCACACCGTGCACTTCGTTCCAATGAACCGATCAATTGAGTGCTCCTGTATTGCTGTCGACTGCGGATTACATTGTAAAATCGTCTGAACTAACACTTTTCATCCTAGGAACTTTTTGTAATGCAGGTTCATTGGAAGTTTATAATTGTATTGCTGACAATAGCTTTAGCATGTCATACAAGTTCCCTGGCCCAGCACCCAAATGTACTTATTATTGTATCGGAGGATAATGGTCCGGAACTTGGTTGTTACGGTGATAAGCACGCACGCACTCCGAATCTCGACCGATTAGCAGAGCAGGGTATCCGTTTCAGCCACGCGTTTACTTCGCAGGCGGGTTGCAGCCAATCGCGGGCTACCATCATGACAGGGCTTTACCCACATCAGCACGGACAAATTGGTTTAGCCACATGGGGTTTTCGACTTTACCGAGAAGACACATTCAATCTACCACGTGGACTTAAGGCGGTCGGTTATCGGACTGGAATCATTGGCAAATTGCATATCAATCCCGAATCAGCCTTCCCTTTCGACTTTGAGCAAATCCCAACTGCCAATTTCAATCGCAAAAACCTACGAGATTACATCGCTCACGCCGACCAATTCATTCGCCAAGATGATCGTCCATTTTTCCTAAGCGTAAATTTCCCGGACGCACACGATCCATGGCTGCGGCAAGTCGATGGACTACCAGAGAATCCACAAACCGGAGATCAGGTTCAGGCGATGCCTTATATGGGAATCGATCCTGCCGGTTTGCGTGAAATGGTAGCCGATTATTACAACTCGCTCAGCCGCCTCGATACGCTCGTCGGTGAACTGTTATCGGCACTCGAAAAAAGCGGCAAAGCGAATGATACGATTGCCGTTTATCTGGGGGATCATGGCGCGGATATGCTTCGTGGAAAACGAACCTGTTTTGAAGGTGGCTTACGTATTCCGTTGCTGATCCGCTGGCCTAATCACATATCTCCGCAAGTTCGCCACGAAATGGTAAGCACCATCGATTTGCTTCCGACAATACTTACCGCAGCAGGTGCCGAGGTACCTGAACAACTTCCTGGAAGATCCCTGCAACCATTGTTCACTCCGGGGGCTGTACCATGGAGAAAATATTACTGCGCGGAATATCATACGCACGGCGGTAAAAACAACTATTTCCCCCAAAGGTCTATTCGCTCAGAGCGATTTAAAATGATTGAAAATCTCCTAGAGGGAGAGGTACATCCCGATTACGATCTGACTATTTCAAAACTGGAAAAGGAAGCTAAAGCTCGTAAGATTACTGGGGGATTAGATCTTCATGCCGAAATTGCCAAGGCCACCCCCGCGGTGCAAAATGCTTATCTACGGATGCGAAAACCACCTCGCTTCGAGCTATTTGATTTATCTTTGGATCCGTTCGAGCTTCAGAATCTAGCCGAACTACCCGAGCACGCCGAGGTTCTGAAAGAATTGCAGAAAGAACTTCTGCAGTGGCGAACGGAAACCAACGACCCGCTACTGAATCCGAGAGCTTTGGAGAAACTCAATGCAGAAGTACGCTCTGTGAAAAAGAAAGGGGAGGCTCAGGAGATTAACTGGAGTTACCCCGATTACTTTTTTGAAAAATAGTACACGATGGTAGCGAGTTGTCATGTATTGCGTCGTTTTGCCAACTCACAAGTTAATCATCCCGAATGCCAGTTATAAAGTCCGGCACACTTTAACGCCGTAGCATTGGTTGCTTAATGTTTACCCATTTTATGAGTAATCCATTTGGATTCGCCTTTTCCCTTATTTTCTTTCTGAATTGCACCGCAGGTCGAACCTTCGGAGATGAAACCAGTCGTCCTAATGTCTTGATGATTTTTATTGACGATCTTAGACCGTCACTTGGATGCTACAACGACGCGATTGCCAAGACGCCTAACATCGATCAATTGGCGACTACCTCGCGAGTTTTCCAGCGAGCCTACTGTCATCAAGCAGTTTGCGGTCCATCACGTGCTTCCATCCTGACCGGACTGTTGCCCGATCATACAGGTGTCTGGCACAACCGAAATCTCTTTCGATCAACTCTGCCTGATTTAGTGACATTGCCACAATGGTTCAAAGAGCACGGCTATCACACGCAAAGTATGGGGAAAGTATTCAGCGGTGATGAACGAGAACTCGATCCAGTATCCTGGTCAGTACCGGAAATATTGAAAGAAAAAGGATGGCGCAATTATGCACAGCCAAAGACTGCAGGCGAAGGAAAAGGGGAACCCACCGAGCAAGCAGATGTCCCCGACAACGGCTACCCAGATGGACAACTGGCGGAGTTAGCCATCAAAACGCTGCAGGAATTCAAAGAGAAAGATAAGCCCTTCTTCCTAGCTGTTGGATTCTTTAAACCGCATCTCCCTTTCAACGCACCGAAGAAATATTGGGATATGTACGACCCAATACAGTTTCAAGCTGATGCCAAAGAGCGTCCTACAAATGCACCAGATTATGCCTACCCTGATCATTTAGAATTGGCCGGATATCGTAACATCCCTAAGGATGAACAAGTTTCAAACGAGCAGCGAACCCATTTGCGACATGGATATTATTCTTGCGTCAGCTATGTCGATGCGCAAGTTGGAAAGTTGCTCGACGGACTCAAATCGGCGGGACTAGATCAGAACACGATCGTTGTATTACTCGGCGACCATGGATACTCGCTGGGTGAAGCTGATCACTGGTGCAAGGATACGAACTTTGAGAATGACACACGAGTCCCACTCATAATTCGAGTACCCGGAAGAAAGCCTGGTCCCAGCAACGCACTCATTGAATATGTAGATATCTTCCCGACGTTGAGCGAATTAGCGAATCTTACTTCACCAGCCAAGTTGGATGGGAAAAGTTTTGCAGCCGTTCTCGATGATCCGCAAGCAACGCATCGCAGAGTGGTTCTCAGTCAATTCTCCCGACCCTTTCGCGCAGGCAATCCCGAAATGATGGGCTATTCCCTCCGAACCGACCACCATCGATACACACGCTGGATTAATTGGCAATCCAAAGAAGTTCTTGCCGAGGAACTCTACGATTACGCATCTCCCACCAGCGTTACTCAGCAAGGCCCCTTTGCTGTTGAAATTGCTAATGTGGTCGATTCTCAGGACTATAACAAACTACGCAGTGAACTCCGAGAAAAACTAGATGAGACTCTATCAAAGCGAGTGAAACCTGTCACACTTCCCGAGATCGAGAAGTCATCACGCAAGAAAAAATCGTAGCTGCAATCAGATAATAAAGCGAATTGCTCTTTGAGATACCGTTTGAATCGCCCCAGCGCGGTTTCCTCAGAACACTCCCGTTCGTTCAGGCACAAGATTTACAGAACTTTGTCCAGCATTAAGGCGGCCATCGATCATGCAGCGTCGGTCCTTTCTCCTGTCAACCAGTGCTGGACTCAGCGCCGCGATCCTGTGGAACAATATGTCCTGGGGGGATGATACGAATCCGCAATCCGTTGAACAGCTATGGGCTGACTTCGATCCGCGCAAAGATCCATTAGAGATTGAGGTGATTCGACAGTGGACCGAAGCGGAGAGTCGAACGTTTAAGCATGTGCGATTCCTAATCGGCCATTTTCGTGGCGTTCCAGCATACCTTGCTGCGATCTACGGTTATCCCGTTGGGAAAAATAAAATTCCTGGAGTAATGCATATCCACGGTGGAGGGCAACGGGCGAGTTTTGACGAAGTGAATTTCTTGGTTGGCCGCGGCTATGCAGCGATATCGATCAACTGGGTAGGAAGCAGCACCGGCAAGCCTCCCATCAATTCACCTGATGGGTTTCAGCAGAACGACGCAAACACGGATTGGGGGGCCGTAGATCCGACGCAAGCCAATGTTCCTGGCTATCACTCGATCGAGCCTGGACCGAAACAATTCTTCGACGATCGAGAGCATCCCAAAAACTGCAATTGGTATTTACTTACACTTGCATGCAGACGAGGGCTAACATTTTTAGAGCAACAACCGGAAGTCGATTCGACTCGGCTTGGAGTACACGGCTACTCCATGGGTGGCAATCTGACCATGTACGTAGCAGGGACCGACGACCGAGTAAAAGTCGCTGTTCCCGCTGTGGGAGGACAGGGATGGAGAACGGAACCTCATCATTTTCTTGGGGGTGTCGATCAGCAAGAACATATTCGGGGTGATGTTGAAACTTTTCGTAATACTCTTAGCTTTGAGAATTATTCTCCTAAAATTCAATGTCCTGTTTTGCATCGAAGCAGCACCAATGACTTTCATGGTTGGATGGACGATGTCTATCGCACCAACGAACGCATACCCAATAAGGCTGTGCGCTATAGTTGGTCACCTCATTTCAATCATCGCTTAACGCCCGAAGTCGCTGTCACTCTGCCACTCTGGCTAGATCAACATTTACTGGATGGGGCGGCCCTGCCTGATACACCCGTCAGCACGCTAAACCTGAAAACCAGCGCAGGCGTCCCATCTTTCATCGTTAAGGGAATTAACCATCCTTGGCCGATTTCGCGAGTCGAAGTTTATTACAGTATCGATCCTGATCCGCGAGCTAGATTCTGGCGCAGTGCGAATGTTTCATTAAATCCCTCCGGAGAATTTGCAGCATCATTACCGCTACACTCGCTTGATTACCCACTTTTCGCGTTTGCTAATCTGTATTACTCAATTCCGCAACCGATCAACATGAGCGATTTACGCGGATTCAGTAAACCGATCGAGCAAGTTTGCATCAGCACGCTGTTGCATCATGCTACAGCAGAGAATCTAAAAATAGATGGTTGTTTGGCCACAGAAGAAGTATCTTCCATCATAGACAACTTTGCTTACGGTCTTCGCGACTGGTACCAATTGAATCCGGGTAATCTAACGCATCAGCAGACCTGGACTCGAAAAATCACTGATCCGCTCTATCGAGGAAGTAAAAACAGCCAACTGAAAATCACCTTTAATCTTCCTCAGCCGAATCACATAGTCGTGATGCTACGGGAGAACGAATGGCGATCTTATCGTGGACCACGAAAGTCCTATATCTGCCATCGAGATCTTCAAGGCGACCAGAGCGATCAGGTGATCCTGTTGAACCCGAGCGACTTCTTGTCAGACTCAATTCCATTAGCGACCTGGGAGCAAATCGATCAAATCGGCTTTGCACATTACGACGATTCAACGGCCGATAGAAAAGATGTGCCAGCCTGGAAGGGCGATGCCTTCTTGCTAAAACGACTCGAATGGATTTCGTAAGAGTTTCCAATCAGATTGTATAATTCAAGACTCTCTGAGAATTATGCCGCTATTACATCAAGCAAAACGTTTCGCTATTTCTTTTTCGTAAATAAAACGGATGACATGTCCTTTAAAGTGCTGGTTCGCTACCGGTTCAAGGATTGACAGCAGTCCTCATGAATGAGCACTTTAGGAAAATAGGATATCGCACTAGACCTTATTCCAAAGTCTATTGGTTTCTAGCATGGCGCAGATTTCGTGGTCTGAAAGGATTCGCTTTACTGCTGATTAGCTGAACTCGACATTAAAATGAAAAAGCCCGCAAATCGCTGTGGCGACTTGCGAGCTCTCTATTAAGATTCAAGCTGGACCTTTTAGCCAAGCTCAAATCTCCATCGCTTCAACTTCCGATACAAATCGATTCTTGTTATCAGACAAGAAAGCGCTAACAACGTTGAAAACCGAATCGCTGAAACCACCGATATTGATAATATCTGGCGATTCCAATGTCTGCGTAGTCTGATACGGCTGCAGATCAATGTTAATCAACTTTGGCTTCGCATCCGTCCCTACCAACTTGCGTTGGTTGTTCAGGAAGCTACCCCAAGCTGTCATCGTACCTGTCGATCCATATCGTCCAGCACCAATCCAACTTTCGTTGTCGCTAACGAGGATGGCTCCTGCAAACTTTCGATTTGGGAACCACTCTACTGCAGCCTTAAGTGGCAGCGAGCAATCGGTTCCCCCTCCGCCGTACCGCGCCAATCGTTCGGCGATACTTAGGATCGTATCGCCTGCTTCGATCTTTGCCTTGTACGCCGATTGGTCAAAAGGAATAACAACGCTATCTGGATTGCGTCGCAAGATTGCCGCTGCGAACAAAGCAGCAACATCAACACAACGCATTCGGCTTACGCTGCCGTTCCCATGTGCTCCGGTGATTGGACTACCCATCGAACCAGAAGTGTCAAGACCGATAACGACCGGACCTGGCAATTCAGGAACATTCCCACACGCGATTTCGGCTGCCTTTTGCAATGCGGCCTTAATCTTCTGAGGAACTTCTTCGTTGGCGTACAAGTAGGCAGAAAAATACTGGTATGGGAACTGCTTGGATCGACGAATCTCCGATTCATCGGCCAAACGGTCCGCCACGAGATCGATCATCGCGTCTTCGCTGAAAACTCCATGGCGAAGCAAGGTGTTGATATTCATCCGCAATGCTTGCGGACCCATCTTGCGTGCCAACATACTCCAAACCGCAGGACCCTTTGCCGCATCCGACAAAAGATCCCATCGGATCGAATCTAAATTCCCAGCGATCAGCAATTGCGCCTCTGCACTTTCCGCCTTCCGGTAGGCTTCAAGGCCAAGGATGGCAGCAGGCAAATCCGCTTCAGTTGCTGGCGCCCACTTCTCCTTCTCCTTGTCCGTCAACCAACCAAACATCGCTCTGCGAACATTATCCTTCGGCGTAGGACGCGCCATACGGAAAATGTCTCGCAAGCTTGGATCGTTACCGATCGAGGCGTTTAGCAACTTGCCGATCGATGCTTCGTTCAACCAGCGTTGGAACGCTCGCTGAACCGAACTAGACAATCCAGTACGTGCCTTGCCACTCTTGTTCTTAAACTGCCCCGACCGAATCATTTGAAATACGGTACGTAGAACGCGACCGTTATCTACAACACGATCGAAGACACGATGCATCAATTCAGTATCCCGAACCGACAAAGCTACCAACAATGCTGCTGGCATATCCTTCATGAAGGCCTTTTCTCGAGCATAAAGCGCTAACTTCGCCAAGAAAACATTGTCATCGATCTTCTCGATCAGCTCCAAAACTTCCTTCAACTGCTGCGAAGCATCATTGTAGTAAGTGTTTCCGAAGGTACCCGTCGCGGCAATCTGAGCCAAAGCATGCTTAGGCTCCAACTTGTAAGCCAATCCGCCAGCTTCGTTCACGGTATCTGCAGCCGATTCACTACCACTTCCGAAAATCGTCTTGTTAGCCATACTTAGGACTCCTTATAAAACCCGACGAAGGATGATCGAGAATGGGCCAAAGGCCCTCATTACAAACCCTAGCAATGTAGTCCCGATCGGCAGTCGGATAATCGTTGAAGGGGAGGGGAGGGCGTTCGCTCGCTCCATCTCTCATCCAGCGTCATCACACCTACTAAGACTATCTATGTAACTAAAGGTTCATCTGTTTTATGTTGATAATTACTTACTCTCGGGCTCAGTGCACTAGGATCACAGCTTGCGAACAGTGACACCCCGTCGGAGCGATAACTCACTCCATACCGACACTACTACTCTCTAAAAGTAGTCATCCCGATTCGACCCGTCGTACTTGCCAGATCGCATGCAGCATCGCTTAAACAGTTTGCTGCTGCCGCATGGACATAGATCATTTCGACCAAGCTTTTCCTCAAGGCGCTTATCCCCATGAACGAAACGTTCTCCTCGTTTGACTTTTGTCTCCGAGGGATACCCGAACCTACGCTTACTCATCGATTCACAAACTGTAGTGTTCTCGAAAAAAGGAGTCTTGAGATTTGTCGTGACACATGGGATGGCTCCTTATAAATCAATCTCTCGCGAACTTACACAAGACCCGGAAAACAATCCTCGATTTCCGAAATCTATTTGGGGTATCTCATCAACGAAATGCGCTTGCTAGGAAGGATCTTAGAGATTCGGAATAGTGCTTAAGCGAAGGTTTGTTCAGATCTTTTCATTGTTAAAGTGGATGTAATCCGAACGGGCAGTTTAAGCTGCTATTTCGATCATTCAGGAGTCGCTTCATCGACAACGTCACAGCGTTGGTGATCATCTATCCGATCGAAGCAAGTACACTGAAGCAAATATTTTCCTACGCGATTCCTCAATTTCCTTGTCGCTTAAAACAACAAGACTGTAGTTCGAGATCGCCTCAGCAATCCCAATGAAAGTAGTCTGTTGAAATCATGTATTTCGTTCAAAAACGTGGAAAATGGTTTCGCCATTCCCCACGTCTTATTCACTCCGCTAATTCAACGGCCCAATAGGCATCGCTGATAAACTTAGACCAGCTTTCAAAACTCTGAATGCGATCGGCGTAGATTGGCTTCCACGCTGGCTGCACTGGTTCGTTCAAAAGCTTCATCTTTGCTTGGGCAGGAGTTCGGTTTGCCTTTCTTGCGTTACAATCGAAGCACGCTAACACGCAGTTAGTCCAGCTGGACTGGCCTCCTTGTGCTCTAGGAACAACGTGATCGATTGTCAAATCTTCAGTGCCTGGTCGCTTTCCACAGTACTGGCACATCATCTTGTCTCGCTTGAACACGTTGCGTCGGCTAAAGGTTACCTTTCGCGTTGGCAAAGCATCGTAGCGAGTTAATGCAACAACTTCGGGAACGCGGACTCTTTGGCGTGCAGACTGGATGAATAATTCATCCCCTTCTGGAACCATACGACTCCAGTCTTGCCAGTCATACAAATGGTAGTCTCGAGGGTCGACGATCTTCGCAGTATCGTTCCACAACATGACTAAGGCACGATGCACAGGAGTTACGTGAATCGCCTGCCAGTTACGGTTCAATACCAAGGTAGGTCGCTGCAATACGGCTGCATTCCTTTTTGGCCTTTGGTACCGATCGCTCTTTGCTTGTACGATTGCCATGTGAGGCCTCCCCTTAATTTCGTCTTCTACGAACGCCTAGAGCCTCTTTCCCTGAGACAGCGTAAGCGCTTAGTTCCGTTGCATTGAGTTAACAGGATCTTTGAACCAAACACAAAAAGCCAAATAAGGAAGTGGTGAAGGTGGGATTCGAACCCACAAATACTTGGTTCTAAGCCAAGCCGCTTTGCCAATTAGTCGCACATCACCATCTGTTTCAGTAGCTCGCCAAGGAATCGAACCTTGTCCTACAGTTTCGTAGACTGTCGTGCGGATCCACCACACCAGCAAGCTGTTTTCGGTCGATAACTCACTACGGAGGATGAAGTCCATCGCATCAAGTTAGCCACTTACGTTGTCATAGTATTCAGTGGTCCTGGACGGACTCGAACCGTCGATACGCGGTATGTAAACCCGCTGCCTTTGCCGCTAGACGACAGGACCTTATCATTCACGTTAAACAAAAGCCATTGCAGGCAAGACCTCGATGAGCTAAACGAGAACTGCTAGGTTAACGTCTTCGCTTTCCTCTAGTCTTTGTTTATCGCAAGCTCCAGCGGCAGGAATCGAACCTGCGATCAGACGATTAACAATCGTCCCCCCGTACCAACACGAGAACACTGGAATATTTTTATTCATCAAGTGGGACCGGTGGGAATCGAACCCACATTAGCCGGTGTAAGAGACCGACGCATTACCTTGTCTGCCACAATCCCGTTTTTAATTTGGGCACCGCTTGACAACGGCTCCCTGATGATCTCAATCCATAAAAAAACCCGATGCTGTTTTGGAGCAGCATCGGGTTGCGTACCTTCGCGGTAGCATTACCAATACTAACTCCACGTCAACTTGAAGCAGCGCAAGTTGACCAGATCTGTCGCACGCAATACCTCGTGACGGCAATTAAATCCTTCTACGACCAGCCCAGAAGCTTTAACAAATGTCGTGTTCATTGCTATGTTCCTTTCTGGGATCGGATGGATTAATAAAATCTTAAACGACGACAAACTAAATTATTTCAACTGACGGTTTCTATCAGTAAGACATCTAGACATTAAAATGGTTCACCTGTTTTTAAACCTGACCAGCAACAGCTCAAGGCCTGAGACTCGCTGACGTTTAATATCGATGTCTGTCTACTCGAAGATGCCCAAAACAGTAACGAAGTGGACAACATTTCCGCAGAATTATTTCTATCCCTTTACGCCTAGATATTAGCCGTGGGTACAAATGAAAACGCAGGGACAATCGTTGAATTGGCCCTGCGTGCTTTGTTCTAAAATCTACTCGGACCTTCTATCCTGGAAGGCTCGGCTCGGGTCTTGATGGTGGCCTGAGAATCATAGCGCAGTCTGTAAAGGGGCGGCGTAGACGTGTTACGCCTCGCGATCCCCAATTTGGATGCGCTGGATCGGTTTGATTACCCTCAATTGTATTGAAAGTATCACCGCCCGATCGCAATCTTTCAACCATCGCGACGTGACGCAGTGCAGCAGTAACAAAGATATCTCCCGCTTCAATGCGGCATGGAGGGTTTCCTGCTCGCCAGATCACCCAGGACGGGTTGCGATCACCAAAACGCTTCAGCGCTCCCGCTCCGCTGACCTGGTGAGGAAGCGTGTAACCGTTTTGGCCGTAACACCAGCGGACGAAATGCCCACACCATTCTTCACCGCGGGTATTTGGATCTTGCGGTAGTCGTCCTACATAGCGCAAATAGACATCGACTCGAGCGCTACGATTGTCGACGGTACCAGTATAGCCAGGGTCGCCAAGTCTCATTTCTGCGATCGCAGTTATAATAGCCCTTTTGCCAATGTCCGACATATCTTTTCTCCTTTACCGATAAACAACCAGCTTCTCCAGGCTTACCTAAACTGCATTAGCCTTCCGCCAATTATTCCACGACCATCTCCAAGAATCTTTGATGGTGACGTGTTGTATCCTCAGCCATCATGGACGGCGATATTCTCTCGAAGGCTGCGATAAGCGAATCACTTAGGCCGTTATCGCAAGTTACCGCGAAAAGTTGCGGACCACCGAAAAAATTTTTATGTTACCGTTCGCAATCGATGATTTGCCAGAAGGGAAATAGGGAGAGACGACGATCGCGGAGAAGATTCTCTTTACTCGACGCGTCGTGGCAACTGGAGTTTTTGCTGGATAAAGCGTACGGATTATCGGAGCTAGAAGTTCGGAACCTAAATGGAGGAGAGTCGACGTTGAATTAAACGCGGCGAAGGCGACTGCTGCGGAGAACTTGTTAGAAATCTATTCGTATCTCGAATTACATGAAGGCTATTTTGTCTACTCATTCGGCCTTCTAACATTCAAGGGGGTGGCGGTCGGGGGTCAAGCATCAGCTTGCTCCTTCAGAGTAAAATGTGGTTAGATGTACTCCGATTTACAGTTGATTCGCTACCGAGATCAACGAAGGGCAACCAGAGAAACTGGTTCTTGTTAAAGAACAACGCTTCTTAGTTTAACTGGGTGGGGGGCGG
>Ga0315904_10007964_pt1 | contig 14099 bp, 12 predicted proteins | sample LakEriMetagenome_6_FD_203529 | JGI IMG/M metagenome (GOLD analysis project Ga0315904, IMG submission 203529) | Freshwater fungal communities from buoy surface, Lake Erie, Ohio, United States - Buoy 12 MA120 | ecosystem: Environmental > Aquatic > Freshwater > Lake | place: USA: Lake Erie, Ohio... | reverse complement strand
ATGGGCCTGCCACGCCCTGCCGCGCGCCAGCTTGCCGCCCAGACACTGATCGGCGCGGGACGCATGGCGCTAGAAACCGGTCAGCACCCAATGGAGCTTAAAGATGCTGTCACGACACCGGCAGGAACGACAATGGCAGGAATCGCCGTGCTGGAGAGTGCTGCGTTTCGGGGCATCGTGATGGAAGCTGTCCGCGCCGCCACGGAGCGCTCTGCGGAGCTTGCCACATGACCCTCGAAGAAAAAATCGGGCAGCTCTGCTGTTTTGGCTGGCACGGCTGCACGACGCTGGATGAGCAGGCTCGCACCTGTGTGCAGGAGCTCCATGCAGGCGGTATGATCGTGATGGGACGTAATCTCCACGATACTCGCCAAAAACCCGCACCCGATATAGATGCTGCTGCTGTACGAGAGATGCTGGATGCGCTTCAGAGTCTGGCGAGAGTTCCCCTCTTAGTTGGCACGGATCAAGAAGGCGGGCGTGTTGCTCGCTTTGGGACCGCTCCGTTTAGCCGTCAGCCCGCCGCCGCTGACTTTAAGAGCACAGAGGCCGCCTATGCGGCGGCTTATCAGACGGGCCTAGAGCTACGCACGGTCGGGGTGAGTGCCAACTTTGCGCCTGTCGCCGACATTAACTCTAACCCTGCGAATCCGGTGATCGGAGATCGGAGCTTCGGTTCGACCGTTAATGACGTGGTTCCTATGGTCGAGGCTCAGGTGCGGGGCTACGCAGCAGCGGGGATACTTGCCTGCCTGAAGCACTTTCCCGGCCATGGAGATACCGCCACCGACTCGCATTTTGCCCTCCCAACCCTGTCGCACTCCCTCGACACGATGAGAGTGCGCGAGCTGGTTCCCTTTCAAGCGGGAATCGCGGCGGGAGTGCCTGCGGTGATGACGGCCCACATTCTCTTCCCCGCCTTAGATGCTGAGCTGCCCGCCACGATGAGCCCGACGATCCTCACGGAGCTACTTCGAGGACAGCTTGGCTTTGATGGCTTGATCGTCACGGACTGCCTGGAGATGAAAGCCGTCGCCGAGCGCTGGGGAACCGCCCAGGCCGCGCTCGCTGCTGTGAAAGCGGGAGCCGATATGGTGCTGGTCTGCCACACATTAGAGCGCCAGCGCGAGACCTATGCGTTGCTTCTTGCCGCCGCTCGCACGGGGGAGCTACCTGCCACCCGCCTCGACGATGCCGTGGCCCATGTACTCGCGGCCAAAGCCACTCTCTTGCCGCTTCCCTACGACCCCACGCTTCTTCAGGGAGTCCAACACCAGGCTACAGTCACAGCTCTCGGGGCCGAGGCTCCGGTTTAAAACCCGCAGCTGTCAGGCCACGCCTGAGATACGGATGCTCTCCAACCAGTTTCCAGAGCAGGCCGGTTTTTGAGTTTTCCCAGGCAAGGAGCGCCATGCCCAGGTCAATCCCGATGACATCTTGGTCGAACCAGTTTTTATCGGCGTTGAGGGCATTGGAGAGTCCGTAGCGCCCCGTAATTTTTTCTCCAAAGCGTTTCTGAAGCGCCACCAGAGCTTGTTTTGCTTGCTCTGGGACAAAGAGAACTCCCGCCATCGCTGCGGTGGGAGCCACCGTGCCATCATGCTCGCCCTCGCGTGGAGACTGCGCACCGTAGCCAACGGGTGGTGGCTGGTCACAGGCATTGATTCCCCAGATCCCCTCACGGTAGGTCACGAACCTCTCGGCGTTCTTTGCGCAGAAGGCGACATGGTGCTCATGGGAGCGCTGGAAGACTCCCCACCAATCGCGGCCCTGGCGGTCTTTGAGCCCGCGTAGGTTCACATAGCCGGGCGTCATCTGCGCCCAGAAGATCGGCACGGCGGGGTTCTCGGTGAAGCTCAGCGCATCCCACGAGGCTTGTGGCAAAGGGTGGGTTGGCGTACCCAGTGCCAAGAGATAGAGGTAGCTTGCCTCCGTGTAGCCACTCCAGCGCGCCTCTAAAAAGCCCGACTCCGGCTTCCAGCCCATGCTGGGGGCAAGATTTTTGCCCCCGTTTTGGATCCAGCGCCAGTCGGCGCGGGCCACGAGAGCATCGGCGAGCTCGGCACACTCCCCTTTGAAATAGCGCCCAGCGGCCAGGGCTCCCAGAAAGAGCAATGTGGAGTCAATGGACGAGAGCTCGCAGCTCCAGACCCGCTTTCCGTTGCGCCAGTCTATAAAGTGGTAGAAAAAGCCATGTTCGTGGGAGAGCTGATTGCTTAGAAAATGGAGGGTAAGCAGAGCACGTTTCTGCGCCTCAGCTTTCTTGATCCAGCCACGGCTTGCCGCGATGGGGAGTGCGGCAAGTGCGTAGCCTGTGGCGGCCACGGAGGCGACTGTATAGTCATCAGCCTTCCCGATATTTTTTGCCCGGTCTTTCGTCAGGCCCGTCTGAGGATTTGTCTCCTGCCAGAAAAACGCAAAGGCCCGCTGGGCGAGCGTCTCAAGCGAGAGGTTAGTCGTCGTCATCGTCGAAGGGCTCGTCGTCGGCTGCCCCTGAGGTATCGGTGTAGTGGCTGATCTCCTCGCCCCGGAAGACGGTGATAAGAAAGTCCTCACGGTCGAAGTTAGGCAGGTAGGACTGCGCAATGTCATCGTCAATCTGCGCGATCAGCCCTTCTTCTTGCTCCACCGGGAGATCTGCTTCCAGAATCAAGGTGCCGTGGATGGTGTCATGGGCATAGTGCAGGTCAATCTGCCCAATGCGTCGGTCATCGTCCCAGATGAGATAGACCTCGCTGCTCTGAGTGCGGACAAGCCGGATGAGTTTATAGTTGGTGGGGACGCGGTCTTCGTTCATGCCAGACAAAATAATACCGCCGGGCGAAGGTTTTCGCCCGGCGGTACGATTTCTTTTTTACGCGATGCCTGGTTCTAGGCGCGTGGGACGTGGGCTACTGGGCCGTGTTGCCGCTGGCTCGCTGGGCTCCGAGGGAGCAGGTGGTGCAGGTGGCTCCTGCGGCTTGCTCGGTGGCTCAGGCTTCCGTCCTCCGATACTGGGCGCGATGGCATCCTGAATCAGAGCCAGGAACTCGTCGCGATCCAGTGTCTCACGCTCGATCAGGGCATCCGTCAGGCGGTCTAGGACAACCCGGTTGGTGCGGAGAATATCTTCGGCACGCTGGTAGTTGCGGTCAATGATATTCTGAATGTCTTCGTCCACGATCTTGGCGACTTCATCCGAGTAGTCCCGCTCTTCCATTCCTCCGCTGCCACCCAGGAAGCCATTGCCATGGCGCTTGCCGATGCGACGGTTGCCTAGGCGCTCACTCATCCCGAACTCACAGACCATCGCCCGTGCAATCTCGGTGACCTGCCCTAGGTCGTTGGAAGCCCCCGTATCGAGGCCGCCTTCCTGACCATAGGCTAAAATCTCCGCGATTCGCCCGCCTAGTGCCATGGCGATCATGTCTTCCATCTCGGCCTTGGTCTGGTTGTAGCGATCCTCTGTAGGGAGAGTAATCGTCACGCCCAGTGCCCGACCACGCGGCAGGATCGTCACTTTGTGCAGGGGGTTGGCATGCTCCAGAAGCTCGGCGATGAGGGCATGACCTGCCTCATGAACCGCCGTACGGCGCTTGGCGACTGCGGTCATCAGGCGGTTTTTGCGTGCGGGCCCCATCATCTCGCGGTCAATCGCCTCTTCAAACTCGGACATGCCGATCTTGGTTTTCTCGCGACGAGCCGCCAGAATCGCGGCCTCGTTGACCAGGTTGGCCAGCTCGGCACCCGCAAAACCTGGTGTGCGCTTGGAGATACTCTCCAGGTTCACGTCGTCGTCCATGGGCTTGCCACGGGTATGAACCCCAAGAATCGCCTCGCGGCCCTTGGCATCGGGAGCATCCACCACCACGCGACGGTCAAAACGTCCTGGACGAAGTAGCGCGGGATCGAGCACATCGGGGCGGTTGGTGGCAGCGATCAAGATCACACCCGAGTTCGGATCGAAGCCATCCATCTCGACAAGGAGCTGATTGAGGGTCTGCTCACGCTCGTCGTGGCCACCGCCCCAGCCTGCGCCACGCTGGCGACCGACAGCATCAATCTCATCAATAAAGACAAGCGCCGGGCGGTTCTGGCGAGCCGTGTCGAAGAGATCGCGGACGCGGCTTGCACCCACCCCGACAAACATCTCCACAAAGTCCGAGCCTGAGATATGGAAGAAGGGAACTTGTGCCTCACCCGCAATCGCACGGGCCAGCAGGGTCTTACCCGAGCCGGGAGGGCCCAGTAGCAAAACTCCCTTCGGAATCTTAGCGCCGAGCGCTTGGAAGCGGCGGGCGTTCTTCAGAAAATCCACGATCTCCTGGAGCTCTTGCTTGGCCTCTTCCACACCCGCGACATCGTCGAACGTGACCTTGGGCACGTTCTCACTAGGACGGCGGTGGCGCGCCTTGGTGAAGTTCATCGCCTGGTTGTTGCCATTTTGGGCCGCGCGGCTGAAGATCATGTAGATCACGCCCGCTCCGAGCACCAGCGCTAAAACGGGCAGGAGTGAGGCGAGGACGTAGTCCATCGGGCCTTCCGGCTCCCAGCCAAATGCCACTCCTTTTTCGCTCAGGAGTTTGGTAAGACGGCTACGCTCCGGTTGGTCCGGGGGGAGCGCGACTTGGAAGTCGAGCTTGTTACTGACGGCACCTGGGGCATTGGAGTGGTACTTACCCGTGAAGGTGCCTTTATGAAACTTCCCAGAAGCAATGATCTTACCTGAGTTAACTTTTTCCAGGAACTCGCTGTACTCAAGCTGCTGTGGCGCGTTAAACCAGGGGAAAGACGTGCGCGAGAGTGATCCTCTGAATAAGAAGAAACCCACGGCGATCACGGAAACGACTAGCAACCCCAGTCGTAAAATACGGTTCAAACGGAAAGCCTCCTCGGGGCACGGGGACGCTCAAAGCGCCTCAGCAACCCCGCCAACAGTACGGGTAGTATACCACGCAGGGATTATCGGGCTCAGGGACGTTTCTCTCCACTGTCTGCCCTAACTTGATTAACAGTACGTTATCTGAGGCGCTACGGTTCCCGAAAGGGTACACTACGCCTTGTGCAAGAGGCTTTTTTTGTGCGTAGCGCCTCACCTGGTGCCGTTTTGCGTTTTCTGGAGCGCTTAGCGCGGCGTGACGAGCCGCTTCCTGCGGAGCTTCTGATCTCCGATGCGGTTGGGCCGTGGCAGTGGCGGGCGCTCCCTGTCGCGGGTCTGGCGAGTGTCGCTCCACGCCTCGCGTTGGCGTTCTCGTCGGATGTCTTTCATCTGCAAGAGATGCCCGCTGGCTGGTCGTGGACACGCTATGAGAGTGCAGGCGCGGCGGAGTACGGGGCGCTAGCAAAGAAGCGGCTCTGGGAGCGCAGCTCGCCCGTCGAGCGCTGGGCAAGCGTGCATGGCCTCCCGCTCACTCGCCTGACACGACCTCCGAAAGTAATTGACTATGAGACGGTCGCGCAGCTTGACCAGCGCAGCCTGCTTTTAGAAGACATGCCACGTCTTTATCGCTTCTCACTTCAGGCGATACAATAATCCTTGATGAACGTTCTTCTGGCGGGTCCGCGCGGCTTCTGTGCGGGAGTGGATCGGGCGATTGAGATTGTGGAAGTGGCGCTGGAGGTCTATGGCGCACCTCTCTACGTGCGACATGAGATCATCCACAACGAGCATGTCGTGGCACGGCTACGGAAGCGCGGCGTGATCTTCACCGACTTCCTGAGCGATGTCCCCGAGGGCAGTAACCTGATCTTCTCGGCCCATGGCGTCTCGCCCGCCATTCGCGAAGAAGCCAAAGAGCGGCAGCTCAATGTGATAGACGGCACCTGCCCGCTCGTCACCAAAATCCACTTAGAAGTCCATAAGTTTCTCAAGCGCGGCTACGGAATCTTCTTTATCGGCCACCGTGGCCATGTGGAGACCGAAGGCACGATGGGCGAGGCACCGGGGAAGTTAATTCTTGTCTGCGAGGAGCACGAAGTCGCAAACCTGCCCGAGCCACCCGACGAAAAGCTGATCTACTTAACCCAGACAACCCTCTCGATTGATGAGACGCGCGGCATTGTGGACGCGCTCAAGGCACGCTTTCCCCGGATGGAGAACCCGCCATCATCGGACATCTGCTACGCCACTCAGAACCGCCAGGACGCCGTGAAAGTGCTCGCCCAGAAAGCCGACACGATCCTAGTCATCGGCTCCCAGACCTCATCCAACTCCCGAAGCCTGCGCCAGGTCGCCGAGGCTCACGGAGCCCGCGCCTTTCTGATTGATGATGCCAGCTTCCTCACCAACGCCATGCTCGACGGCGCACGGACCGTCGGCGTGACCTCCGGCGCGTCTGCCCCCGAGGATGTTTTTCAAGGTGTTGTCGAAGCGCTCAAGGCCCGTGGCGCGACAAGTGTCGAGGAGTTTATCGTGCTCGAAGAAGATGTCGAGTTCAAGCTCCCACCCGGCTTGGTGCAGCTCCTCCCCCCTAACCCCCGTCGGACGGGGGCTAGGGGGGCGGTCAGGTAAAATACCCTCATGAAACGCACACATTTAGACGCGGACCGCGAGCGACGAATGGCCTGGTTCCGCGAAGCACGCTTTGGGATGTTTATTCACTGGGGCCTCTACGCCGTGCCGGGCGGGGTCTGGAAGGGGCGCGATATTGGCGGGGTCGGGGAGTGGATTTTTAACTCCGCACAGCTCACGGTCGCGGACTACGAGCCGCTTCAGTCACAGTTCAATCCCGTGAAGTTCAGCGCCAAAGAGTGGGTGACCACAGCAAAAAACGCGGGGATGCGCTATATCGTCATCACCAGCAAGCACCACGATGGATTTTGTTTATGGGATAGTAAGCTCACCGACTGGGACGTGATGGGGACACCGTTCAAGCGCGATATTTTGAAAGAATTGGCGCAAGAGTGCCAGAAGCAGAAAATCAAGCTGTGTTTTTATCACTCGATCATGGACTGGCACCACCCCGACTATCTCCCACGCCGTGGCTGGGATAAGCGCCCGACGGCTGAGGCGAATTTTGGTCGCTACATCGAGTACATGAAGGGCCAGCTCAAGGAGCTTCTTACCAACTACGGCCCGATTGGAATCGCGTGGTTCGACGGCGAGTGGGAAGGCACCTGGACCCACGATAAGGGCGAGGACTTGTACAAGTTTGTGCGCTCGCTTCAGCCCAACATCATTGTCAACAACCGCGTCGACAAGGGCCGTCAGGGCATGGCCGGGATGACCAAGGGGGACTTTGCGGGTGACTACGGTACGCCTGAGCAAGAGATTCCCGCCAATGGCTTTGGTGAGGGCGTGGACTGGGAGTCGTGCATGACCCTCAACGACACCTGGGGTTTTAAGAGCAAGGACATGAACTGGAAGTCCACGGAGACGCTTCTCAAAAATCTCATTGACTGCGCCAGCAAAGGCGGCAATTATTTACTGAATGTCGGCCCAACGCCGGAGGGCACGTTTCCGCAGCCAATTGTCGAGCGCCTTGGCATGATGGGCAAGTGGCTCAAGGCACACGGTGAGGCGATCTACGGCACGCAGGCCAGCCCGTTTCCCAAGCCGCTCCCCTGGGGCCGTGTGACGCGCAAGGGCAACAAGCTCTACCTACATGTTTTTGATACCACTCAGGCACAAATTACCCTGCCCGGACTCAAGACCAAGCTCAAGGGCGCACGGACACTGGCAGGCTATACGAAGTCTAGCATGCTCACTGTGGACTCGCGCGGCAACCGCACGGGCTCGCTTACACTGGGCAAAGAGCGTATTCCCGTGATTGCCGTTGGTCGCCCGGAAGGTGTCACGCTCACGCTCCCCGAGGCACTCAAAGGTCAGCTCCTCCCCGTAATTGTACTGGAGCTTGATGGAGTGCCTGCTGTGGAGCCTTTGCAACTTCTGTCTGCTCCCATAAAATAGGTATTTTTGCAACCAAATCGCCTCCCCGAGTGTTCTTGGTGGTACGATGCTCGAACTTAAGAACCTGACCAAGCGCTACGGCGAGCGGGTCGCAGTCGACCGGCTCTCGCTGTGCGTAAAGCGCGGGGAGCGTTTTGGGCTGCTCGGTCCCAATGGCGCAGGCAAGACCACGACGATCTCGATGCTGGTCGGTGCCCTCAAGCCCGATAGCGGCGAGATTCTCTTTAATGGGGAGCCTCTTTCTGGTGAGTGTGACCCGCTCAAGCGCAAGATTGGCTACGTGCCGCAAGAGCTGGCGCTCTACGAAGATCTCACGGCGGCGGAGAACCTGCGCTTCTTTGGGGCGGTCTATGGCCTGGGTGGCGCAAAGCTCACCGCGCGCGTGGAGTATGGCCTGGAGGTGGCGGGGCTGACGGATCGGGCGAAGAGCCGGGTGCGAGCCTACTCGGGCGGGATGAAGCGCCGCTTGAACCTAGCCGCCGCGCTTCTTCATGAGCCGGAGCTGCTGGTGCTCGACGAGCCCACGGTTGGTGTAGACCCGCAGAGCCGCAATGCCATCTTTGAGGCGCTGGAGAAGCTCGCGACGGAGGGAATTACCCTGCTCTACACCACACACTACATGGAAGAGGTCGAGCGCCTCTGCGAAAGAATTGCGATCATGGATCAGGGGCAGATTGTCGCTGAAGGGACGCAGGCCGAGCTTCGTGAGCTGCTGCCGACAGCGCAGAAACGCGCGATTACTTTGGAGGCCGACGAGGCGCTCTTAGAGCTACTGAAATCCCACGGGCTGAGCTGGCAAGAGGCCACAGAGCGCGGTGGGCTGGAGTCTGTTTTTCTGCACCTGACCGGAAGGAGCCTGCGCGACGCATGAATCGGGTTTTTCGTACTCTGGTCGGCAACGACCTGCGCCTCTTTTTCTCCGATAAGCGGGCCATGATCGCCACGATCTTTGTCCCGATCATGCTGGCATCGTTCTTTGCCATGATCTTTGGCGGAGGCGGCAGTGGCAAGAAAGCCACTATTGCCGTCTTGGTTGCTGACAACGACCAGAGCCCTGTCGCGCAAAAAATTATCGCGGGCCTTAAGACCGATGAGAGCTTTAAAGTCTCTGCAGCGAGTGAAGCCCAGGCGCGAGAAGCCGTCGGGAAAGGCAAAGTCTCTGTCGCCCTCGTGATTCCCAAAGACTTTGGCATGCAATCCTCAAGCGCTATGTTCAACCCGATCGCGCCGCGTCCGAAGCTGACTTTTCTCTACGACCCAGCGCATACTGCCGATTTGCAGATGGCACAGGGCCTGATGACCCAGCAAGTGATGCAAGTCGTTAGCAAAGAGGCGTTCTCTGGCTCTAATAACAGTATTGGTGATGCGCTGGAAATGGCTGAGTCCGACACCAGCCGCGACCCCAAAGAGAAAGCCGCACTTACAGATCTGCTACGCAGTGTCCAGAAGTGGCAGGGCAGCCAGGGGACGCAGACAGCCAACTCGGGGATGGGAATGTCAAGTCCCTGTGAGATGGAGAGCGAGGCTGTGGTCGCTAAGAGTGCCAACGAGCCTAAAGATGCGAGTGGTGGCAAGGCAGGCGCAACCCATGTTTTTATTGGGATGGGCGTCCAGGGCCTTCTCTTCTTCGCCATAGACTTTGCCATTGGCATGGTGCGCGACCGACGGCTCGGGCTCTGGAAGCGCCTGCGGGCTGCGCCTCTCTCTCGCCTCCTCATTCTAGGTAGCCGCTGGATCTCATCGGCGATTATTGGGCTTGTCGTACTCTCCTCCGTCCTGGCGTTTGGTGCGGTGCTCTACGGGATTCGAGTGAACGGCAGCGTGACTGGTTTTGTCTTGCTCGCCGTGGCTTCGTCGCTGATGGTGGCCGCCTTTGGGATGCTCATCGCCGCACTGGGGCGCACCGAAGGGCAGTGTCGTGCGTTCGCCGTTCCCGCCGTGCTAACCATGAGCTTCCTTGGGGGAGCGTGGATTCCGACATTCATGATGCCCGCTTGGATACAGCCCCTCTCACAGCTTCTCCCGACGCGCTGGGCGGTAGATGGTTTTGATTTAGTGACCTGGCGTGGCTTAGGACTTGTCGAAGTGCTCCCGTCGCTGGGAATCGTCTTAGGGTTTGCCATCGCCTTCGCGGGGTTTGCCCTAGCCCGCTTCCGCTGGGAAGACTAGCCTACCACAAACGGGCCGCTGCGGGAGCCGACAGTCGTGGCGATCCGTAGCTCATACGCACCGGGGAGAGCTGTGGTAGGAATGTAGAGGAAGATGGAGTAACTTGCCCCTTGTCGTTGTAGGAGGCCAATGGGGCGCCAGACATCCGGCGCAGGTTCAGGCACGACATTGCCATACTGTGAGCCTTGATAGAGAAGCTCCTCCCCTTGCCAGATCTGAAAGGCTCCACCCGTGGAGCGGTTGCTTTCCACCAGAGGTAGACGTAGCTTGCCACCGGGGGCGACTTGAGGGGGGGATGCCATTTTGAAATATTCTACCATGACTATCTTGTTCTTAAACCTTTTATTGGTTACACTGTAGGCATGCGATTTTTTCAAGATGGTTTTACCGATACGCCGTTTTTGCCCGGGGGGAAATGGCGCGTCCACGATAAGTTCCGCCCCCGACCTGCTGTGGTGACGCCTCCTGCGGCGGGGCCGTTTACGCCGCCTCCTGCCGATGCTGTTGTTCTCTTCGATGGTAAGAGTACCGATGCTTGGACTCGTCCCTGGAAGATTGTTGACGGGGCGATGGAGGTTACCAAGGGCCTTGGTAGCAACGAGACAAAACAAAAATTTGGGGACATGCAGCTTCATCTGGAGTTTGCCACGCCTGCTGAGGTGAAGGGCAATGGTCAGGGCCGGGGCAACTCAGGCGTGATTATCCAGGGACGCTACGAGATCCAAGTGCTCGATTCGTACAACAGTGAGACCTATGCCGATGGGCAGTGTGGTGCAGTCTATGGGCAGAACCCGCCGCTGGTGAATGCGTGCCGCAAGCCTGGTGAGTGGCAAGCCTACGATATTCTCTTCACCGCGCCTAAGTTTGCTGCTGATGGCAAGCTAGAGAGTCCTGCGTATGTGACGGTGATCCAAAATGGCATTCTGCTGCACAACCACCGCGAGATTCTCTGGCCTGTGGCGCACAAGGATGTCAATAAGTACACCCCACACGGCCCCGCGCCGCTCCAGCTGCAAGACCACGGCAACCCCACACGCTTCCGCAATATCTGGGTTCGTCCGCTCTAGCGGCCAAAGATCGGGCCACGCGTCTTGCGCAGAAGAAGCTCCGCGTGGCCTGCGACCAGAAAGTTTTCCAACCGCCCAACTTGCTCAAAGCCGCGCTGCTGGTAGAGCCTCTGGGCACCGTCATTGAAATCAGAGACGCACAGAAAGAGATTGGGGTGGCGGGAGAAGACGCGCTCCTCGACAAAGTCAAGGAGCGCGCTCCCGACTCCCTTACCCCGCTGCTCAGGCGCAACGCACAGAATCTGAAGATAGCCGATAAAAGGCCCGCCAAAGTTCAGGAGCGCAATCCCGACGGGCGTATTCTCCGTGTCTGCCGCTACCCATTTTTCTAGCCCTCCACGTCGGAGTGCCCACTCGCTCTTGGCCTGATCAAACCCCAGTGTGATCCATGGCTCTGATAGGGTTAGCCAGCGTGCGCAGCCTTCCACTTCATCTTCAGCCAGCTCCCGAAAAGTTAGTTGCATGGTGTTTTTTCCGCTACAATGGTACCCCATGCGAAAGACAGTGCTTTATGGTCTCGGAACCTTGTTGTTACTGGCCAATGCCTACTTCGGCACCTATGCCTATGTGGTAACCCAGGCACTTCTCTGGACACAGACGGCGCTTCAGCGCGGCCCGCTGGTGATGCTCTTTGCGCTCGTCTGCCTGAATCTGTTTTTCTTGAAGTTTGCGAAGAAGTGGGCGCTGAACCAGAAGGAGCTGATCACCCTCTATGGAATGCTCTGCGTGGGAACGTGCGCGGCAGGCTATGGCTTTGTGCAGATCCTGATCAACCAGATTCCCGCGCCGTTCTACTCCGACTACGCCACGGGGGGCAGTAAGTTTAAGGACTATATCTGGCCCAATATCCCGGAGTGGCTCGCTCCGCGCGACCCCGAGGTGCTGAGTGGCTTTTTTCGGGGCAACACGACTCTCTGGACGGTGGCGAACCTTAAGGGCTGGGCAGCTCCGGTGCTGGCGTGGAGCGCCTTTATTATCACCGTGTTCTGGACACTACTCTGCGCGATGTCTCTGTTTCGTAAGCAGTGGATTGAGGAGGAGCGCCTGACCTTTCCGCTGGTGCTCCTCCCGCTGGAGATCACGGAGAACGGGGGGCGCGCCCCCATCTTTAAGAATCCACTGTTCTGGGCGGGCGTGGTGGTTGCGGGGCTCTTGGAGAGTGTGAACTATATCAACTTTCTTTACCCCTCGGTGCCGAGCATTCCCCTGAAACCGGGGATGGGCGTCAACGAGCTCGGGCCGCTTTTTACCCAGCGACCGTTGAGCACCATTGGACGCTTCACGCTGGCGTTCTATCCCTCGATTATTGGAATCGCGTATCTGCTCTCTCTGGAAGTTAGCTTCTCGTGCTGGAGTATGTATCTGGTGCAGAAGGCGCTGGTGATCGGGAGCGCGTGGCTAGGGCTCTCCGAGAGCGGTGGGAGCGGCCCGACCAACCGGATGCCCTATGTGAGAGAGCAGGGTCTCGGAGCTTTTGTCGGGATTGCGCTGTTCTCGCTCTGGATGGCCCGCAAGGCGCTGAAGAAAGCTCTTGAGGCGCTGGAGAAGCCCGCTGCCGATACGTACGAGGAGCTCATGACACCACGCATGGCGCTTTTGGGCGGCGGGGGGGGCTTGCTCTTTTTGACGCTCTTCTTGACGGTAGCCGGGGCGAGCTTCTGGCAGGCACTGACCTATGTTCTGATCTACACGTGCTGCGCGATCACGCTGGCACGGGTGGTGAGTGAGGCGGGCGCGGGCTGGGCATGGGCTCCGATGTGGGGCAATGGGCAGTTTGTGGCGGATGTCTTTGGGCAGAACCATCTCTCGGGCAAGCAAGCCGTCCTCCTGATTGGCTACACCAACTGGATGAACGACATGCGCGACAACCCGATGCCACACTCTGCCGAGGCGCTGAAGATGGCGCAAGGCGGGGGGCTCGCCCCGCGTGCGCTTCTCAAGCCGCTGCTCTTTGCCGCCGTGATCGGGACTCTGGCGGCGTTCTGGGCGCACTTAGACATCTACTACACCTACGGCGCGGCGACGGCAAAAGTGCGCCCTGCTCTCCAGGGAGGGGCCTTGGTTCCCGCACGACAGGCGGTCTCTCTCTTAGTCTCGCCCACCCTCGCCGATATTCCGGGGCTCCTCGGCGCAGGCGTGGGGGCTCTGATTGCAATCGCGATCTCGGTGCTCCGGCAGCGCTTCAATGGCTTCCCCCTCCACCCGCTGGGCTATGCGGTGGGAATGACCAACACGATGGAGTACATGTGGTGCCCGTTTCTGATCGCGTGGGTGCTGAAGACCATCACGCTGCGCTACGCCGGAATCGGGGGCTACCGCAAGCTCTTGCCGTTCTTTCTGGGGCTCATTTTAGGCGACTACGTGATCCCGACCCTCTGGGGCATCTTTGGGATGGCAAGCGGTTATCAGATGTACATGGTCTTCCCACACTGAGTACCCTCCTCCGGGAATCCCTCCTCCCCCCGGCCCCCTCCTCCCAACCCTGGGAGGAAGGGGAGAGAGGGGGAGATTCGTACTCCCTCCTCCCAATCCTGCCTCCGCAGGATTGGGAGGAGGGAAGAGCGAAGCGAAGGGAGGAGGGTCGCCTATTTTTGCACCTGGAAGAGCTTTCTTGCCACGAGAGCTAGCACGAACAGCCCGGCTCCCGCGAGGGAGAAGCCCACGCCATAGCCGCCGCTTTTGAGAACCTGCCCCATCACGGCAGGGCCTGCCGCTTGCCCCAGGAAGAACGCGAAGGCAAAGAGCGAGACGGCGGTGCCGCGCATAGTGGGAGAGAGCTCGGTGGCGCGGGTCTGGAGCGGGCCGTGCATGGTGTAGTAGCCCATGCCAAAGATAATGATGGCGGGAATGAAGAGCCACCAGACCGGAAGCCACCCGATCAGCGAGTAGCCCGCGAGCAAGAGCGTGCCGCCCAAGAGTAGTGTCCCCAGCTCGCCGATCTTAGGCACAAGCTTTTTCACGCTCGCGCTGTAGAT
>Ga0315904_10007963_pt1 | contig 14100 bp, 5 predicted proteins | sample LakEriMetagenome_6_FD_203529 | JGI IMG/M metagenome (GOLD analysis project Ga0315904, IMG submission 203529) | Freshwater fungal communities from buoy surface, Lake Erie, Ohio, United States - Buoy 12 MA120 | ecosystem: Environmental > Aquatic > Freshwater > Lake | place: USA: Lake Erie, Ohio... | reverse complement strand
AGGATATTTCATGGCGGAATAACAGAAGGGTATGACACTATTAATGTAGACTACAGCACTACCGTAAAATCATACACTTATACTTCAGCATCAGTTGTTCCATATAGCAGCCAACCTGGATGGAAATACGGTTATGTTGGAGAGATTGGCGTAGTTTATTATGATGATTTTGATAGAAAATGTGCGGTATGCATAAACAATAATAAAGACATAAGTATTCCGTACTATAATAGTACATTAAACGTACCGAACTTAACAACCTATGATATACCTTACGTTGAGCTTTCAATCAATAATAATCCACCTGACTGGGCTACCAAGTATCAAATAGTAAGAACAAAAGATTTATTTACAAGTAACTACTTGATATGGCAACCTAGATGGGTTAGTTTTTATGATATAGACTTAAATATTGTTGGATCGGCAAATGCCTATTATGCCGGTCTAGATGTAAGCAATATTATATTTTACACTGATAATGCATATCTTGGATACAAAGTCAGGTATACTTTTGTTGATGGCGATAGAATCAGAGTCATAAGTACATATAATGGCAACACTTATAGTCAGATTTTTGATACAGAAGTCCTTTTGGCATTAAATGATATTTTATATATAAAGTTTGATGTAACAAATCCCATATGTCAGCAAAACAATCCTTTTTTCAATGTGGGACAGCAATGTGTCGTTGAGATATATAGTCCGTCAAAAAACTATGATAACAATATATTTTACGAGATAGGCGAATGTTATGAAATCAAAACAACAACAATAGGAGGACAACCTAGAAAATATCATTCTGGTAATGTTTCCGATCAAGATTTATTGTTAAACACGCCTGCTGTAGTAAGTGTTTATGAAGGAGGTGTGTATTATAGAAATAGGAATTATCCAATAGGACAAGCGCCACCCCCAGCTAGTATTAGTAAGAACAATTTGTTTTTTATATCAAGTCAAACTCCTAATGAGTCAATACTTGACAGAATAGATGCAACAGGCAGAACAAATGTCACTACACTTCCTGGCGTTCAATTCAATCTGACATCCATAAGATTTGGTGATAAATATTATAATAGTGAGCTGAATAATTTAAATACATTTCAGCCATTAAACACTAGATTTTATAGTGCCAATTACGGATTGATACATAAGCTACAGGTAGTTAATAACGACATTCTAAAGGTAATATTTGGGAATAGCTATCAACTAAGCATATATGTAAACCAAAGCGTATTACGTCAAACTCAAAATGCTGGAAATCTAATCAGTCTATCTGATGATGTAGCTGGTAATAGTCATTTAATACAGAGAACACTAGGCACTATTAATGCCGAGTCTGTAGTAGTAAATGACGAAGGAGACATGTTTGGTTATGACGAAAACGAGGGAGTTGTTTGGGTTTCTAGTGGAAATGGGTTGATTCAAATTAGTGATCGAGGGTTAAAGTCTGTTTTTCAGCAATATGCTAATGCTAGGAAAAGCACTCTAGCTCCTACACAGGCTCCATGCGTATATGATTTATATCACGATGAATACATTATTACCCTTAATACCATTCAAAACGCCCCTGGACCAACCAAGACTTTTCCTGGCTATACTATAGCCTATAATAAACAAAAGGGTGGTTGGACTAGTTATTATAGTTTTATACCTGATTACTATGGGCGTGTGCGTAATTATGTGGTAAGTTTTGTAAAGGGGCAGCTTTATCTGCATGACAGAAATAATACGGCCAAGAACTTCTACGGCACTCAATATACCCGTGAACTGACCTATACTAGCAATAAGGACTTCCCCAAAGTCAGGGACTTCAAAGCCATCAGCGTCAACGGTATTGGTCTGAACGATGTGCCTAGCATAAGGATTCTTCCTTTTGAGGGTTACCCCAACGGGATGTTCAGCCTATTGACCAAACGGTTCTTTAAGGTACTTGAAGGTGTGCAATACGCTTATTTTCAGAAAGATAGGCTTACACCAGGCATGCAGGCCAACCAGGTGAACGCCATGGCCAATGGCCGAAACCTTAAGGGTCAGGTACTTGAGGTGACTTTGGTCAATGACGATACTACCAAATCAAGCATATATAGCTCAGAGATTATATATTTTTACAGTGAACATTCATAAATCATGATAGCAAGCATTCTACTACAAGCTGCAGGGGCTTTGACCGGTTTGGCTGCAGTTTCTCCTTGGATAGCAGCTGGGGGTGCTGCCCTGCAATTAGGGTTGGGTATTGGCCAGCTGGTTAAGGCTAATAGACTCAAGGGGGTTAAACAACCACTCATGACCAGCCCACAAGCCCTGACTGAATTGTATAGAGCGAGAAAGTTTGGTGCTGCTAAATCGGGAATGCCTGGAGAACGAAAGTACTTGGCTAATATTGCTCGTCAGCAGGCTTCCAGCTTGGAGGCGATTAGACAATCAGGTCAAAGTGGTGCTAGCCAATTGGCATCAATCGCAGCTGTAGACCAAGCTGGAAAACAGTCCGCAGAAAGAATGGCAACACAAGAAGCTCAGTTTCAAGTAGGGCAAGAGCAGATGTTAGATCAGGCTAGAAGAGAGATGGCTGCACAGCAACGAGCTGAACAAGAATATAATGTATTGCAACCATTTAGAGATAAGCGTTTAGCGCAGGCGGCTGCTTATCAGGCTGGCTTTACAAATATTAATGATTTTGCTACCAACATGTCTAAGATATTTGCAAGTTTCAATAAGACAACTTAAGCATGGAAGACCTTAATCAAGTTCAGTGGCCGAAGGAGGTTAGCCAAAAGATTATTGACCATATCTTCGGCCAGCCTGTATCTCCTGAAGTAGCGGAAAGTATGGGTCTATATGAACCGGCAAATAAACTATTCACTAAAGTTTTTGCAAAAGAAGTCCAAGGTTTTACGGATAAGCAGCGAGCTGAACAAGGATTGTCCACCCGTCAGGGAGAAGTCCCTTATGACTTGGTTTACACCAAGGATGGATATTCGGCAGTACCTCCAGGCATGAGTCCGCACACTAGTGGTCAAACCAATCTTGAGTCACCTACAACTGGGCCCGGTTTTGCGCTAGACTACAATGAAAAGGGAGATGTCGTAGCTGTTCCAGTCCAGTCATCGCCTACCTTAAGTAGTGCTAGCATCCCCACGCAGTCAGCTATGCCTGCTCAACAAACAATGACAGCTGCTGCACCATCAAGGCAACCGCAAGAACGGGTACTATACGAAAGATTCAAAAATGCGCCTAGTCGTCCTGTGATGATGGAGGAAGATGAAGAGGATTTGCCTAGAAGGAAGCGCACTCGTAAAAAGAAAGCCAAATCAAAGAATAAGTTCAGCCTGAGAAACCTTTTTGGAAGAAGAGATAAAGGTTCAAAAGGAACCAAAGGCACACCACGATACCTATGAAAAAAGAACTCATCAGCAAAAAGCTTAAGTCTGCATTGGACGAGCTAGCCCAACTAGAGCTATACAATAGTCATCTATACAAGCATCTGGCCAACGTATGTCAGAAGATGGGTTATTTTGGAGCACAGAAGCACTTTCTAAAGGAGTCGGCTGAGGAGGTAGAGCATTACCAGAAGGTCGTTGATTTCATCAATGACGGTGGATTGCTGGCTGATATCGGAAGCATTGAGTCGGTCAACATCACTGCCAAGACCCTTGGTGATTTGCTTGAAGCTGCGTACAATCAAGAGGTGGTTACTGAAGATAAATACTCAGAACTAGCTAGCATGTGCATGGGAGACGACCATGTGGTATACGACTTTGCAATCCATGTTTTGCAGCATCAGCGTAAGAGCGTTGGTGAATACGGTGACCTTATAGCTAGGTATGAGACTGTAAAAGATAATACGTCAGGTATCCTGACCATTGATAAAGAATTGGGCGCATAATGGCTGAGACTATTGGTTCGTTAGGTGGTGTACCTCTTGGCAGAGCCGGGACGGGTGCTGCTGTAATGCTAGGTGAGAAGGACTACTCATACCTTAAGCCGAAGGAGGTAAAGGAAAAGAAGTACAATCCGCTCGTTTCAGATGCAGATGTCGAAAGGCTTTTAAAGGAAGCTGGTACTGTTTGGCGACCTGATCAAAAAGAGGCCAAGCAGAAGTTCGATGTAATATACACTAAGATTAAAGAAATCGAACTCAACAACAAGGCTGGAGAGAAAGAAAAAGCCAATATTCTACTTGACGAACTTCGTAACAACATATTAGTGGACTTTGAGAACTTTGTTAAGAACAGCAAGACTCAAGAGACCAACGGACTCCAATACGAGAATGATCGTGAAAGGCAGGCGTTGCTTTACGATGATGAGGATGATATGAATTATCAGGCATGGCTGGCAAAGCCCGTTGCTAATCGTGAGTTGAATCCTCCTATCCAAAGGGCTAACGATTTGAACTATGTCCCTTATGCAATCAACAACATGAGCAAGTTGATGGTGGCGGATAAAGAGACCGATGTTCGTGATAGCGGAGGATTTAGGAATACCAAAACCAATACGTACTATACTGAGGACAAGGTTCGTGATGCATCAAGGAAGGCTGCTTATAACATGAGCGGCAAGTACATGAATTTCTGGAAACAGAAAATGCTAGCCAAGGCTGTCGATGATGATCCTTCTACTCCTGAAGATGAGAGGGAATTAGCTGCTCAGATTGTATCAAACCTTGGCCCAGGAGGTCAGAGTCCAGAGCTGTATGACTTCATTGCCAATCAGAACTACATGTTGTTCTCTGGACGCATGGAGCGAATAGAGAAGAAGAAAGCTCCTGCTCCTGCTCCAAAAGTTGCCCGTGGTGGTGGTGGTCGTAAAAGAACAGCTACGGCAACTGTAACTACAGGCCAAGAAAACACGGTTTTAACAGACATTAATACGGGAGTTAGTAAACCTGTAGGAGGTGTGAAACCAAAGGTTGCCATCACATCTGGCTCAGCGGTAAAATTGCCATTTGTGGTTGACGCAGCTTATGTTGAAGGGTACCTAAAAGAAAATCCATGGGCAGCTCGTTTGTTTAGAAGTGAAAGCGGTGCTGGTCGTCCTGATCAGTTTGTTGTTACAGGTACTCCTCAATCTGTTTATTATGATCCTGAAACACAATCTGAATACCTGGCTATCAACACTAAGGTAGGTGATAATGAAAGGGTTGTTATGATTCCTTATGCAAAACCAGAGAATGAGGTTCAGATAGAAAACATTTTTGCTGATACTGAAGAAGGTATTGATAGAGGAATTACATTCAGAGAGTATTTCGAAGAGGTCAAGAAAAAACCGCTGGGTACTCCTGGTACAAAAACAGCTCCTGTTCAGAAGAGACCTGGATCTAAACCTACAACACCAGCACCAGCGGGTGGAGCACCTAAGCCAGCAGGAGGAGCAGGAGGTACAAGGAAAAGATTTAATCCAGCAACAGGAAAAATAGAATAAAACATGGGCAAAAAGCAGAAATTCAAGACCTATTTAGTTGATGGTAATCCAGTAGATGTCGATCCTGCAGATGAGAAGGCGTTTTTGGAGAATTACTCTGAAGCTATTCCGGCAAAGACATTTACTGTAGAGACTGAAGAAGGTGTTGATACGGTTGATGTTCCTATGGATGATCCCAAGAACTTGGAATTGTTCATGCAGAATTATTCTGGAGCAAAACCTCTCTATGAAGAAGAGGCTGTTGTAGCTGAGGGTCAAAAAAAAAGTCCATCTGGGACTGCTCCGGAAGCTACGGGTGGATTTGGAGAATCTGTTGCTAAGGCTTTTAAATCAGCTGAGGAGTGGACCAACGAGAAAGCTGGTGTTGTCGCATCAGCTGTAGAGTCAATTTACCCTGTTGCTAAGGGTTGGCTTGAATCCATTTTTGAATCCGACAAAACCGAATCCGGACAGAAGGCTGATAAGGCTGCTGGTCCTGCCGTTGCTAAGCTGAAGGTTACTAAGAAAGCCCAGCGTGCTGTTCTGGGCGTATCCGAAATCGACCGAGATTTAATTTTGAAAAGCGTAGCCGATATGCCCGAAAAGCTACGTGACAGCAAGGCGGCTAGGCGTGTGTGGATTAAAACTTACAGCCAAAGGTCAGGCATCGATAAGCGTGCCGTTGAACAGCTATATGATCAGGCTAGTAATGCACGTAAGGCCATCGATCAGCTAGAGATGGAATACTATGGTGAAGGTGTTCCTATAACTCCTGAAGGGCAAGTAACCACTCCAGCCGAGGACACTGCTAGTCAGGGTCAGATGAAGAAGTTCGCCAAACTGTACGAGCTTGCCCGGATGTATAATTACGTTGGAGACCATGAACGGGCCGAACGGGCATACTCTGAATTAGAGCGTGGCTTGTACGCCTATGGAAGCACTCAGATGAGAAATGAGGATTTCAGTAGCCGTGCTCCAAGGGATTATGTTGAGCAGCTTCAGGCACCGGCAACGCAAGGGTTAGCGTATACCAAGCATTTGAAAGGAGATAAAAAAGGTGCTGAGAAGATTACCAATATTCTTAAGGTAAAAGGGCTTATTGAGCCGGAAACCGAGCTGGCTCAAGTGGGTACTGGCGATATTATGCAGGAGACCCCATCAGTACGGTCTACCTATGGATTTACAGGTAAACGAGGGTATAAGCTTGAAGATGGCGAATGGGTTCAGGAGTCTACGCCTACGCCAGAGTCTCAATATCTTAATGATATAGCAGGAGCAATTGAGCAGTACACATTGTTCGGACCGATGGGCAAGATGCCAATTATGGCAATGCAGAAAATCGGCAAAGGTATTGAGGGAAAATCTGAAGCTGCGAAATTGCAGGCTAAAGGCGATCTCTTCGGAGCTGTAGAAAAAAATTTAGAGTCAAACTTAGCGATTTTTACTGGCGTTGTTGAAGGTGTTGCTGGTATTGCCGGTATGGCAACACCAGTAGGTGCTGTATTCGCAATGCCGTTTTTCCAAGCTTCAAACATGGTGCCCACCCAAGTGGCCGAATGGATGATGCCAGTAAGCAAAATGGTTCGTGATTACTACGCAGAGAAAGGGGAAGAGGCTCCTGAGTGGACAGAAAATATAGCTGTGCTTTCTGATTTTGCATTACTTGCGATTGCTCACCAAGGTATTAACAAAGGCATCAAGTACGGCAAAGTTCGTAAGCAAGCCCGTACGATGGATGAGTTCCTTAATGAACTATCTCCTGAAACCCAAGAAGCTGCCATAAACGACATAACAAAACGCTGGAAAGCTAGTGGCGAGAATGCTGAAGTTTATGCCGAACAAGTAAAAAATAAATTAGAGACTGAGATAAAGCCAACTGTAGAAAGGATACAGTCAGATTTACAAGGAATTCAAGTGCTAGAGCCTTACGAGCCCGTAAAAACTCCAGAATCTTTGAGTGAAATTCCCGAAGGCACTGAGGTGGAATACATGGGTGAAGTCGGCAAAATTGTTCGTGGGGAAGACATGAGTTGGAATGTCGTTTTTGATAATGGCAGGACAATAGAGTTACCTGTAAAAGACAAAACCAATGCAGTAGAAAAACCATCTGATCTAGGTGTATCTATTCTGCCAGAGGTCCCCGAAGAGCAGATTGCAAGGGCGACGGCTGATGCTGAACAGGTAGGTTTTGTGGAATATACAGGCTTAGATGGCAAGAAGAAAAAGTATTTTGTATCGTTAGACCGAACCGGCAATCCTAGGCCAAATGGCGATTTCGTTTTAGAAGTAATGCCAGACGGGAAACTGATTGATTGGTTTAGCATGTATCTTGATAAAAGGATGGCAGCGGACCGCAAACTAGCTGTCACTAATGCTTTTCTCGAATCCAAGGGGCTACCAAAGAGAACTAAAAACATTGAGCCGTGGAAGGAGGCTGAGCGGTATCAGGTAGAGGATGGCTCAATCGCCTACGAGCCTGAGACACCCAACGCATTTGGCGGCAAGGGACAATACGTCTTCTACGACAATGCCGGAAAAGCTAGAGTTATCACCGAGCAGGAATATGCTCGGATGAAAGAATACGGATCACCAGTAAAAACCAAACCATATGAAGGTAAGACCGAAGAGGTACAAAGACCAGGAGAACCGGCTGAGCAAAAAGCAGCTGAACCAACTACTGCAAATGCTGCAAAGCGGACAGAAATCAGACAGGGACTCATTGATGCCCGAAACAAAGGAATCCTCGTCTCCGTTGACAAAGGAATCATTGCCACAACCAAACGAGCCCTTGGCATAGAGACTAAGAAAGTCCCGATGTCAGACATGGAAATCGATGCTGTTATGGAGCTGACCGATGCTATGGCTGGCGTGTGGAAAGAGGCTACCGGCAAAGACAACTTCTACGAGGCATTTATTTCCGAGCTAGTCCCAGTAGAGAAGGCAGATACTCAGATGTATCTGCAGAATCTTAAGGAGGCTGGTGGTGTATTGTTTCAAGATGTGTCAAACCCTGTAAATGTACAGAGCAGGGTTACGCTGGCTGTCATGGAAACGCCTCAGTTCAAAAACTTCGAGGGCAAGCAAGTCAATCCTCAGCAGATAGCCGAGCTGATTAAAAGCCGAGGCAAGCAGATTGAGAAGGATATAATCAACTACGTTCTCAGTCAAGAGAAATACAGGGGACAGAAGCGTATTAACTACGATGAATTTCGTTCAGACGTAGATATGCAAGTGATGAAGTTGGAGAGGTTAAGGACTACGTCATATCACAATTACGGTATGAAGGAGCTTGGGGGAAATGAATACTACGGTGATCCAGAAACTGTAATATTAAATAGCCCTTTGAATCATGGTGAAATCGGCCATTTCCCTAATGATTTTATAGCTGAAAAAGGGGTTAAAACAGAATGGGAGATTGTTCAGCTAGAGGGGTCAGACACCTATGTGGCTATGGACAAAAACAGGCCCTCTGGATTAACAGCTCAAAACATACAGAACTATATTGGAACAGCAGGCCCTAAAGCATCTGTAGAAGCTTGGGTAAATCGACGTAATGCTGGAGCAAACGCACCTGTAAACAAAGGACTGTTCGGTCACTTCCGTGCATGGTTTGATGAGGCTAAACGTATTTTTCATATGGCTGAACTGCAAAGTGACTATTTCCAGAAGTACAAGGCTAGTGAGCACCTGAAGGAAAATTTGGTTCCTGAAACCGAAGTTGAGACGTTTGTGAATAAGAGAAAGGCTGATGTATTAAAAGAAAGAGATAAACAGCTTCAGGACTTAGGATATCTTAAGGAAAAAACAGAAATAGTCGATGGTGAAGAGGTCTTTGTTTTTGAAGATGAATATGGAAATCTAATTTACGAAGAGTCGTTGCAAGACTTAAAAGACACATTAGCAGATCCTGTATATGATGAATTTGGCATAAGTCCTTATGAGTACTATGCAATGCATGCTAGGAACAGGGCGTATCAACAATATCATTTTGGTATTTTTGATCGTGTTGCTGTAGACAATGGATGGAATATAATATGGCGATTAAGACGCAGAGGGGTAACTTATGAATATATTATAGAGCGTTTTGAGTGGGAAACTGGTTCGCAAAAGTCAGCAAAGGAAGCCTTTGACAAGGCTGATGAAAAGCATAGTGAGTTAAGGGATAGAGAAGCTGATCGTGATAATATAGTAGAAAAAATAGTTCAACAATACAAAGATCAGAACCGTGAAATAGATATTGTAGAGACAAAAAAATTCAAACAAGAAAGATCTGCAGAGTTAGCTAAAACTCAAAAAACAGATCTTGCCACAGAACAATTTATAGCCTCTCAGAAAATTCACGAACAGCGCATATTGCGTGAAGCATTAAATGATGCTGCAAATAAGGGAGCTAGAGTTTTTAGGTTTCCCACACCAAGGACTCTTGCTATCATCGAGCGTTACATGGGTTCCGATACGGCACCATATGATATCGTCAGTGGTAGCGAATATGGACTTGATGTAGGAGATGTCATTGAAATGGGTGGACAGCAATACTATGTATTGGAAGCGGACCGTACAGGCATGACGGTAGCGCCATCAGATAGGGTATATGTATATGATCGTGAAAGCTGGATTACAGATGAGGTGAATAATAGGGTAGGCGAGATAACATATTCTATTGAAAAAGAATTGTCTGATATGCGAAGATTTACCCGTGAAGAAATAGAAGCATGGGATGCTGATAATGAATGGATGGGATCAGATGCGAAGGATGCCATACTAGCAGAATTTGATAAGCTTGAAGATGGAGCTGTTCTTGACTGGAATGAAGTATACGAGTCAGTAGAGAGCGCTATTGAAAGAGCGTATCGAGATTTAGATTTCGGAGATGAAGTATCTCAGCTGGGGCATGAAGCGTTTTTGACTGATTATGGTGATGTGGCCTATGTAACAGAACGTGGTGGCATCACTGAAACTTTAAAACAGCCAGACCAGTATGCAGGTGATATTGGAGATGGTTGGAAAGAAAATCTTAGTAAAGATGAGTTAACTGTAGTTAACAAATACGAGGAACTCAACAAAGCGTTCAAGATAATGCGTGGCGATGTCGTTGAGGTCACTGACGGCAATGGTCATAAATGGCTGGAAACTAAGATTACCGAAGCTGACAAGAACAATCCCATCATCGCATTCCAGAAGTCAGGAGCCAAGGTCAAGGGGGCTATCGACTTCCTTAACGACAACAAGGCTACGGTTAGCATGTTCGATGGAGCTGATGTATCTACACTAGTGCATGAGTTCACCGGCCACTTGGGTCGTAGGTTCCTAGAGAAGCTGTCTGAGACTGACGGTCAGTTCGCCAAGGACTATGAAGCCATCAAGCAGTGGGCTAAGGTGAAGGATAACATGTGGAACACCCGGGCTGAGGAGATGTTCGCCCGTGGGTTCGAGCGGTATCTGCGTACGGGCAAGGCTCCCACTCCTGAGTTGACCCGTGTGTTCGAGATGATGGCAAAGTGGCTGAAAGGCATCTACGATAAGATAGAGGGATCCGATATCGACATCGAGATTACCCCTGAGGTACGGGATATCTTCGGCAGGATGCTTGGTGCGGAAAAGACAAAGCCCAAGGTTGGCGATACTGTGATGCTTGAGCCTTCTAAGAAAGGAGGGCCATCACGCAAGATGGTATTCACCGAGGAAGGGTGGAAGCAAAAAGTCAATGACAAGGAAGTTAAGGTCGGAACCACCGTTCAGGAGATGGCAGCTGATGCTTGGAAAGAAGGGCCGAAGGAGGAGGCGAAAGTTGAAGGTCCATCAGCAGAAGAGACAGCAAAGGCTTTGGAAGGTGTAGAGATAAATGCAGACTTCAATGTACCATTAGAAGTAAACACACCTAAAAAGCTTGCTGAAGCATATATAAAAGCTAAGGCGGACGGTAGCAATCCTAAGCTAGTGGAGGCTGTAGATAATGTTATTGGTGCAGCACCAACACCAAAAGCCCCCAAGCTGAGGAGTTTTGAGGAGGTGGGTGAAGAGACTATTAATCTGCAGGGCAGCTTAGGTCTTAGAGCTGGCAGCTTGCCGTTTAGAGTGCCTAAAGACTTGTGGAGAAAAATCAAGGCAGGATATAAAAGGTATTGGACTCCTCTTCGTGGCATGCCTAAAGATATATTCCTGCGAGAAATAGAACGCAAAGGCGGCATTAATGCTGCAATGACCGAAGTAAAGTTCACAATGAACGATTTACGTCGTGCAATAAAAGAGGACTTTGGAGTAGACTGGAATGAGCTTCCATTCGATTACGTTGAAGAGATAAACAAGTATTTATCAGGAGACAAATCTGCTACTGTGCCTAGTAATAAATTGAAAGCTGCGTTGAACGACATGCGTCAGCAGATTGATAATTTATCACGCACCATGAAAAGACTAGGGATGGTGGATGGAGATTTGGCTATTACATTTGATAAAAACATGGGTATGTATCTTACACGTACATATCGTCGATGGAGAGAGCCATACTGGGCCGAAACAGTTCCTGAATACTTAAAGAATCAAGCTGCTGCGTTTATCAGAAGTGAACATCCTAATTTGACTCCAGATCAAGTAACTGGGCTAGTAAACCATTACTTGACCGCACCGGGTGGTCCTATGGATGTTATCAGAGGAGCTAAAATTGGATCTAAGAATTTTGATATCCTTAAAGAAAGAAAAGACATTCCTGAAGCGTTACGATTGTTGTGGGGTGAATACAAAGACCCTATGGTCAACTACATGACCAGCATTCAGAAGATGGCTACACTTATCGAAAACCACAAGTTTTTGGATGATTTGTATGCTATGGGTGCAGGCAAGTATTTCTTTGATAAGCCTACTGGTGAAGCATATGAGCAGCTTGCTGGTCTTGGTAGCAAGGGCTATAGTCCATTGAATGATAAGTTCACTACTCCTGAAATCAAAGAGGCTCTTACAATTGTAAAGGACAATGCTGATGCAAGTTGGTTGTACAGAACTTACATGACTGTCAACGCTTATGTGAAGCTTGGTAAAACTGTAGGAGCACCTGCGACTCAGGTTCGAAATTTTTTATCAAACCAGGCATTTGTCATAGGTAATGGCCATTACTTATATCCAGCAAAAGCAAGGCAAGCATGGAGAACGGTAAAAGCCTTGTATACTGAAAGGGGTGATTTTGCTATACTTGATTACATTAAAGACCTTCAGAAAAGAGGTGTTATTAATAGCGCCCTTGAAGCTGGTGAAATCAAAGCAGTGCTGAGGGATGCGACTACTCGATACGATTCAATGAATGGTTTTGCTGAAGGCTCAATGCTTACTAAGATTGGCGAAAGAGCAGCAGATATATATCAATTGAGTGATACCGTTTATAAGGTATTCGCTTTCGAAGCAGAGAAACAACGCTACATGGATGTTGGATTTACTTACAAAGAGGCTGTTGACATAGCGGCTGAAAACGTAAGGAATACCTATCCTAATTATGAAATGGTTCCACTGGCGATTCAAAAGATTGGTAAAACCCCGTTGTTTGGAACATTTGTAAGTTTCCCTAGTGAAATTGTCAGGACACAATTAAATACTTGGGAGCTGGCTATAAAAGAACTTAAGGATCCTAGAACAAGACGTATTGGCTTAACTAGGATTGCAGGTCAGATATTAATTTATATAGGAATAAAAGGTGTTGCTAAGGCAACCAATGCGGTTTTTGGTATTGACGAGAAAGTGGAAAAAGCCTTACGCAGATTCCAACCACATTGGAGGGAGTATTCTGACTTTATGTTCACTGGTGAATTTAAAGATGGTGTACCTGTATTTATTGACTTTGGCAATACAGACGCTTTGAATTATATAAAAACTCCAATAAATGCATTGCTAATGAATGAAGACATTGGCAAAGCAGTTTATGAAGCCACATGGGCTATACTTAAGCCGTATTTCAGCGAGGAGATTTTGGCAGGAAGACTTCTTGATGTTTCTAGAAATAAAAAACAGACTGGAGGGGAAGTTTATTATGGTACCGATTCGATGGGAGATAAGGTAACCAAGTCTGTAAATTATGTTATGGAAGCTGCACAGCCAGGCTTCGTATCCACAGCTCAAGGATTTTATAAAGCATCTAAAGGTGAAGTAAGCTCATCTGGTAATCAATATGATTTAACAACAGAAACTGTAGGTCTTGTTACTGGTCAAAAAAGGGTAATTACAGATGTAAAATTCGGTTTCAGCATGAAATCCAGAAACTTCGCTAGAGATTGGGCTGAAACAAGCAAGAAGTATACTACAGTCCAGTATCAGAAGAAAGGCGAAGAGGAGATAGCAGAGACCAAGATGAGCGCTACTGAATCTAGGCGTGAACTGTTTGACGAGATGAAGAAAGATTACGAAGCTGCTCGGCTATTCGGATATAGCTCGTATGACCTCGAAGAGATCATGAAGAAGAGTCGGGTTCCTAGGAATGTCATAGACGGCATCATCTATGATGAAAGCTTCGAGAGCCTCAAGCCACTAGAAGAAATAGATATCGAGGATTAACCTTCAGCAGGCATCTGCTCTTGCATCTGGGCAGGGGCAGGTGCCGCAGCGGGTTCGGCAGGCATTTCGCCACCACCCTCTTGCTGCATCATCTGCTGCTCCATCATGGCTTGCTGTTCAGCCGCCTGTTGCTCTTGCATCTGGGCCTGAGCCATCTGCTGCATCAACATC
>Ga0315904_10007960_pt1 | contig 14102 bp, 14 predicted proteins | sample LakEriMetagenome_6_FD_203529 | JGI IMG/M metagenome (GOLD analysis project Ga0315904, IMG submission 203529) | Freshwater fungal communities from buoy surface, Lake Erie, Ohio, United States - Buoy 12 MA120 | ecosystem: Environmental > Aquatic > Freshwater > Lake | place: USA: Lake Erie, Ohio... | reverse complement strand
CAAGCCCATTGCGCCAGCTCTGCCCGCGATGCTCTGTAGCCTCTGCAAGCCGCTCACGGCACAGGCGTTTCTGGTGCTCGTCCAAGAAGGCAAGCTCCGCCTGAGTGACCCTGCGGCCCAGTGGCTGCCTTGCGACCCGCGCATCACCTTGCTCCACCTGCTCACGCATCGGAGCGGCTTGCCTGCCAAGTTCCCGGAGGGCCTTCGCGCCCCGACCGAGGCCGAGCGAGTCAAGCAGACCCTCACCGAGCCACTTCTTTTTGCCCCCGGCACGAGTTTTCTCTACTCCAATGTCGGCTACCAGGCTCTTGGACGGATTCTGGAGAGTGTCACCGGCCAGCGCTCGGATAAGTTCATCCAAACGCGCCTGCTCGACCCGCTGGGCATTAAGAGCTACTTTGTCGCAACCTATCTCTCTCCCGCAGAGCAAAAGCGCTACGACAGTGGCATGTCCGCGCTTCTCACCCCGCAGCACTTCGACAAAGAGACGGGAGCCCATACGCCCGTTCGAGATCGTTTTACCAGCCTTGCTCGTGAGGCGGTGGGAAGCGCGGACACCTGCGGCGCGGGCTGCATGAGCGCCCCCGACTTTCTCAAGCTCCTGCTCTCGGTCACGCCCGCCCAGCGCCAGCTTATCCGCCGAAACGCACAAGAGAGCTACGGCCCCGGCTGGATGCTCAGAGACGGCGGCCTCGCCCACACCGGCACCGGCTCCGGCGAGACACACTACGCCCTCACCCGCGAGTCGGGCATGAGCTATGTCTGCTTCATCCCCTCCAGCAACGACGATGCCTGCGAGAAACTCCTCAGCGCCGTCCAGAGCGCGGTAAAATACGGGGTATGAACACTGTTGTCCCTCTTTATCCTGACGGCCAGGTGCCGTTCGCACAAGGCACTGGCCCGGAAGACACCCCGACTCTCACGCTCTATCCCCCCGACAAGCCCAATGGCGCTGCCGTGGTCGTCTGTCCGGGCGGCGGCTACGGGGGGCTCGCCGCGCACGAGGGCGAGCCGATTGCCAAGTGGCTCAACACTCTCGGGGTCTTTGCCGTGGTGCTGAAGTACCGGCTGGGCCCGAAGTACCACCATCCCGCCGAGCTGACCGATGCCCTCACTGCAATCAAAATGGTGCGCAGCAAGGGCCGCGAGTGGGGCGTGGACCCGAAGCGTGTTGGAATTCTCGGATTTTCCGCAGGCGGACACCTCACCAGCACCGCCGCGACCCACTTCAGCGGCCCAGAAGACCGCCCCGATCTTGCCGTGCTGGTCTATCCGGTGATCACGATGGAAGGCAAGGCGGCGCATGCGGGCTCCCGGCGCAATCTACTGGGCGACAATCCCCCCGCGGAGCTTGTCAAAGAGCTTTCCAACCACTTAAAAGTGACGAAGAACACGCCGCCCTGCTTTATCATGCACACTGCCGATGATGCCGTGGTGCCCGTGGAGAACGCCCTGCTCTTTGCCTCCGCGCTGGCCGCCAACGGCGTCCCGTTCGCGCTCCAGGTCTACGAGCACGCCCCGCACGGCGTTGGCCTGGGCTCGGCGAAGTTCCCCGAGACCCTCGCCTGGCCCGAGCAGTGCGCCCGCTGGTTCAAGCAGCGCGGCTTTATCTAGCGCCAGATGGCGGCAAGGGCTTCGAGCTCGGCGTACTCAGGCTCTCTCAGATCGGCAAGGGGCGGGCGAACCGGGCCACCGACAAGGCCAATCTTCTCCATGAGGCGCTTCATCACCGAGACCTCGTAGCCCTTACGGCGAGCACGGAAGGCATAGAGCGGCAGGACGTAGTGCGCCATGAGCTGCGCAAGCGTCGCGCTGTCGCCTGCGGCTGCCGTCTCGTGGAGCTGGCGGGAAATTTTGGGCGAGAGGTTGGCAATGCTGGACGTGTAGGTGCGAATCCCGATGCTGTAGTAGCCCGGCACCGCATCGTCGCCTGCCCCGCCGATCCAGAGCAAACGCTCCCCCACTTTGTGCATGATCTGCTGCAAGCGCCGCGTGTCGCCTTGGCCGTCTTTGAGCGCGATGAGATTGGGAATCGCGTCGGCGAGGCGCTGGACAAAACCTGGCGTGGGATTGAAGCTATCGCGTGAGTAGATCAGCACCCCCAGCGGCGTGGCATCGGCGAGGGTTTTGTAGTAGGCAAGAAGGGCATCCTCATCCGCCGTGGGATAGTACGACGGAAAAAGAAGGAGCCCATCCACGCCCAGCTCCCGTGCCTGCGCAGCAAGCTGCACTCCCAGCGCCGTATTGATCCCCGTCGCCGCGAGGACGGGAACGCGCCCCCCCAGCTCCGCAACCGTCACCTCGATCACCTGGCGTAGTTCATCCGGCGAGAGCGTGTGAAACTCCCCCGTTCCGGCGGCGGCAACAACCGCGCAGATGGGGGCATCTTTCAGGGCTTGCAGGTTATGTCGCAGGCCCTCTACGTTCAGAGACAGATCGTCGTGAAAGGGCGTTACCGGGAAGGCAATCACCCCAGAGAGCTGGGCGCGGAGCGCATCAGGTGTGGTCATGTTGCAATTGTACTCCAAAAATAACTACCAGCGACGGCGCTCCCAGTTTGGGTCGACGTGCTGGCGCATCTCGGCGACATCGTCGCGGGCGCGGATCGGGCTTTTTGCGTAGCGCTCTTTGAGCTTCTCTAAGTTGTCGTAGTTGAGTGTGACACCAAGGCCAGGAGCATCGGAGACGCGGACATTGCCACCGACAATCGGAATTCGGCCCTCCGCGACGATCTCGTCGGCGGCGTTTTGCCAGGGGTAGTGGGTGTCGCACGCATAGCTCAGCTGGCGCGTGGCGGCGGCGACATGGGCCATGGCCATCAGCGAAACGCCTAAGTGGCTGTTGGAGTGCATCGAGAGTCCGATGTCTAGCGTCTCACAGACCCGGCCCAGCTCTAAAACCGCACGCAGGCCGCCCCAGTAGTGGTGATCCCCCAAGACCACCTGGCAGGCATCGGTTTTATACGACTCCGCGAGGGTCTCAAACGACGTGACGGCCATGTTGCTGGCCAGTGGTGTCTCGATTCCCTCGGCGAGTAAGCCCGCCCGAACCGCGGCCATGTCGGCCATGCCCTGCGCGGGGTCTTCCAAGTAGCCCCCACCGCTTAGCTCTTCCTGAAGTTCCTTCCCGGCACGAATAGAAGTGGCGACGCTCCAGACACAGTTCGGGTCAATGCGCAGCGGCACGTTTTTGCCAAACGTCTGCCGGAGCAGCTTGATCGTCTCGATCTCTTCGTCGGGCTCTAAAACCCCCGCCTTGAGCTTCACCGAGCCAAAGCCATAGTCGGCGATCAGCTGCTGAACTTGCGTGACCAAGCCCCCAGGGGTGAGCGCCTCGCCATACTTGGACTCGCCCCAGGCATGCTTGTAGAAAGCGTAGGCAGAGAACGGGACTTCGTCGCGGACTTTCCCCCCGAGGAGCGCATGCACCGGCAGGCCAACTGTCTTTCCGATCAGGTCCAGGCTTGCCACTTCCAGCGCCGCCAGTGCCATGCGATACTCACCCTGGCCCCGCAGATCCATCAGCGAGACAAAGAGCCGTGTCGCATCTTGGCCGATCACCCGCCCGCGCAGGCTTTCGAGGGCTTTGGCGGGTCCCTCGCCGCCATGAGTCTCCGCAATCCCAATCACTCCCTCGACACTCTCAAGCTCGATCACGGTTCGGAGCGCCAGCGGGGCATGCAGGCCAAACGACGAGCGCAGCGGCGGGTCGGAGATGGCGATAGAGTGGATACGAAAGTCTCGGATTTTCATAGGCATAGTGTACAGAAATAAATAGTATCAAATTAACCTTCACATCCGCAAAATAATCGTCGTATAATAACCCTATGAAGTTGTCGCTCTTTGCTTCTGTTATTCCCGTTCTGGGATTGATGGGCCTTGCCCTCGCTCAGACCCAGCCTAGCTCCACCAAGCTTTCACCCGCCCAGTCGGCACATTTTGAGGCAAAAATCCGTCCTCTGCTGCTCGCAAAGTGTGGGATCTGCCATGGTGGCTCAGCCCCACAGTCAGGGCTGGATCTGACCAAGCCTTTCTCAGCAGCAACGGCCCACGATGCGCTCAAGCGCATGCGTGCCGAAGGTGGACTGCCCGTCATGCCACCCAAAGGCAAGCTGAGCGACACGGAGATTGCCAGTGTGGAGCAGTGGGTCAAAGAGGGCGCGGGCTGGCCTCTCGCCGCCCCTGTGGCTCCCAAAAAGAACGAGCTGCACTGGTCGTTTATTGCGCCCAAGCGGCCCTTGGAGCCCCCCGTAGATCGTAGTGGCATTGATGCTTTTGTGCTGGGCTCGCTGGCAAAGGCGGGGATCGTGCCGGGGCCAAAGGCAGACAAGCGAACCCTGCTGCGACGCGCGAGCTTTGACTTAATTGGCCTGCCACCAACACCCGCCGAGATGGCTGCGTTTCTGGCGGATGCCTCGCCGAACGCCTTTGCCAAGCAAGTGGATCGCTTACTGGCTTCCAAACACTTTGGGGAGCGCTGGGGACGACACTGGCTGGATGTGGCGCGCTACGCGGACTCTAACGGCCTGGATGAGAACACCGCGCATGCCAATGCCTGGCGCTACCGCGACTGGGTGGTCGGGGCGATCAACCGCGACCTGCCCTACGATGCCTTTATCCGCGAGCAGCTTGCGGGCGATCTGATGGCCACAGGTAACGAAGAGGAAGATGCCGCACGCCTCACCGCGACCGGGTTCCTGGTGCTCGGCCCAAAGGTCTTGGCAGAGCCCGACAAAGCCAAGATGGTGATGGATATCGTGGATGAGCAGATCGAGGTGGTGAGCAAGTCCGTGATGGGCCTCACCGTGGCCTGTGCCCGCTGCCATGACCACAAGTTCGACCCCGTCTCCACCAAAGATTACTACGCCATGGCGGGGATTTTCAAGTCCACACGGACAATGGAGACCACCAACACCGTGGCCCGCTGGTACGAGCGTCCCCTCTCTAGCCCTACTCTCAAAGCCGAGCTGGCTTCTTACGAAAAGAACATTGGCCCGACAAAGCAGGCGGTAGACGAAGCCAAGAAGCAGCTTGACAGTGCGCTGAATGGCAGTGGTAAGGGGCTCTTTGCCGATGCCTCAGCCTACGTGCGCGGCGAGCACCTCGCCAAGGAGCGCTACGGCCCCAAAAGCATCAACTCCGACGGCTCCCCGAGCGTGGCGGAGTGGGATTTTACGGTTCCGACCGCCGGGCGCTACAAGATCTACCTGCGCTACGCCGCCGAGGAAGCGCGCCCGGTGGTCCTGACCGTGGCGGGGAAAAATGTCGGCAAGAAGATCGCAGCCGGCGTGACGGGTGGCTGGAACGACGAAGACCAGCGCTGGGAGCAAGCAGGAGTGCAGCTACTGGAGGCAGGGGTATGCACCGTGCGTATCGAGCGCAACGGAGCCATTCCCCACTTTTCCCGTATCGCCTTGATTCCGGCCAACGCAAACGCCGCTGGCCCTGATCTGGCACAAGCGGAGAAGGCGCTCAAGACGGCTCAGGACTCGCTCAAGGCTCTTGAGGCCAAGAAGCCCACTCCGCCGAGTGTGATGTGTGTCACCGAGGCGACCAAGGCGGAAGACGTGAAAGTCCATATCCGGGGCGATACGCAAAACCTCGGCGATGTGGTTGAGCGTGGCTTTCCTAGCGTCCTCTGTGGCGGCAAGCGTCTGCCTTTAGAGGACACCAAGTCCAGTGGTCGTAAAGAGCTGGCTCTCTGGATGACACGGCCCGATCACCCGCTGACCGCGCGTGTGGCAGTCAACCGAGTCTGGCAGCACCTGTTTGGTGAAGGACTCGTCGGAACTGCAGATAACTGGGGGATTCGCGGCGACAAGCCCAGCAATCCCGCGCTGCTAGACTATCTTGCGACCTCGTTTGTGACAGATGACAGCTGGAGCCTCAAGAAGCTCATCCGCCGCGTCGTCCTCACGGATACCTACCAGCGCACCAGCCGCTACTCCGATCCCGTCGGGCAGAAAAAGGACATCGAGAACAAGCTCCTCTGGCGACAGAACCGGCGGCGCTTGGATGCCGAGCCGCTTCGTGACAGCCTACTCTATGTGGCGGGGACACTCGACCCCACCATGGGCGGTTCGCTCCTGGGAAGCAAGAACTACGACTATGTCACCAACGACCAGTCGGCCAACAAAGCCCAGTACGATGCCCCGCGCCGCGCGATCTACCTCCCCGTGATCCGCAACGCTGTCTACGACTTTTTCGGGACATTTGACTTCGGCGATCCGAGCATGGTCAATGCCAAGCGCACGGCCACCACCGTCTCCCCACAGGCGCTTTACCTGCTCAATAGCCCGCTCGTGATGGCGCAGGCACAAGCGTTCGAGAAGTCACTCACCGGCGACGATGACGCAAAGATACGCGCCGCCTACCAGCGTGCGTTCCAGCGTCTCCCCCTGCCCGGCGAGCTCATCACTGCCAAGCGCTTCCTGGCCCGTGCCTCACAAGTAGTGCCCGTTGAGCGTGCCTGGGCCGCCTGGTGCCAGACGCTTCTCGCCGCCAACGAGTTTTTGTACGTGGAGTAAAAATAATGCCTACCACAGCTACCCTGACCGAAACGTTCTGGAATCCAACCCCAAGTGGTCGTCTCCATCTGACGCGCACCGCCTGTGAGTTTCTGGAGAACTCTGGCTTACTAGAAGGTCGGTACGAGCTGATTGAAGGTGAGATTATTTCTAAAGTGCAAAACTACCCTCATTCTGAGTCTGTATCTCTTGTTTTCTCTTATGTACTTTCTCTTGCAGAGTCACCGCGCTATGTTCGCTCACAGGCGACGCTTGAGGTTCGTCAGAGTGATCAAAAAGTCAATCGGCCAGAACCCGATGTTTTTTTGTTGCGTGAGCCCGTCCGACGTATTGCGCAGGGCACCGATATTTTGCTACTCATTGAGGTTTCAGATAGCACTCAGGAAACAGATTTGAAGCGCAAGCCAGCTCTCTATGCTCGTGCCGGAGTGACGGAGTACTGGGTATTAGATCTGGAGCGGGGCCAGCTTACTGTCTTTCGCGAAAACAATGGCGAGTCCTGGGGAGTCGTTCTTGAGCTGGCTGAGGACGAGAGCATTGCCCCAATATGTGCCCTCGAAAAGCCTGTTCTCGTAGGGAGCTTACTGGTGTAGCCCTTCAAGGCCGCGTGTCGTTACGCGTCCACCAGCGCTCAGAGCGCTCTGGCTTTGGAGCAATCGTGGTCTCAGCGACGGTTGCAGCTGCCGTAGAAATGGCTCCATATTGTGTCTGGCGTAGTCGTCGGAATGCACCACGTGCGGCAAGGCCAAGAAGTATCCCTGCAACTAAACAGAGAGGGGAAAGGAACCAAGGGGCTCCCCTCGTGATCGCGCCCAGCGTTAACAGTGCCGCGACAAGAGCAATCACACTAAAAGCAGTCGTGAAAATCGCTGCAAAAGCCCAGACGAAGATGATCGGCGTCATTGGCTTCGTCGCAACCAGAACCGTCTCCCCGCGCCAAACTCGCCACGTGTTGCGAACCGCCCCGAGTGTCTGAGCAAGATACATCGCAAATAAGACACCATTCATCAGTGCCATAGACCAGCGATTCGTCCCCGAGAGTAGCAAAAAGCCCCACAGTGAAGCCATGCAGAGTGGAAAAATGATACTCAGACATGCCTCTTTGCGAGTCAGCGTATGCTGTAGCATCCGTTTTTCTTGTTGCACTTGCTGCATAGAGGTATTTTACCGCCACGCCGGGAATGTGGCGGCATGATCTTCGAGGATTTATTTCCGCTGGGCTACGGCGCGGGCAGTTTAGGGACAGTGCTCACGGGCGAGGCGGCAACGCGCCATGTGGCGGTTTATTTAGAGGCGGGTGGGAATGTCTTTGACACGGCGCATGTCTACGCCTGCTGGACTCCTGGCGGTGTGGGGGCAAGCGAGCGGGAGCTGGGGCGCGTCTTGAAGCAGCTCGGGGTTTTAGAGAGCGCGTTTATCGTCACCAAGGGCGGCCATCCGGCGTTTGGGACGGAGTACCCGCGCCCGGAGCACTTTCTCGCCCCAGAAGTCATTCAGCAAGATATTACGGAGAGTATCGAGCGGCTTGGGGTGGAGCGCATCCCGCTCTACTTGCTCCACCGTGACGATGGCAAGACGCCTGTCGGGGAGATTCTGGAGCCTCTCCAAGACCCAAGACTGGGTGCGATTGGGGTGAGCAACTGGTCGGTGGAGCGAATAACGGAGGCCAACACCGTCGCACGGGAGCGAGGCTGGCGTGGTTTTGCCACGAACCAGATTCAGGGGAGCCTTGCCACCCCGACCTGGGCAATTACCGACGATCCCACCACGCGCTCTCTTACGAAAGCAGAGCTAGACTTCGGTCTGCCCCTGATGTTCTACTCCGCGACGGCAGGTGGCTACTTTGCCGGAAAGACAAGCAAGCCCTACGACACGCCGAAGAGTGCGGCAAGACGCGAGCGGGCGGAGCAGCTCGCGGAAAAATACGGCGCGACGCCCACGCAGATCGCGCTCGCATGGCTCCGTAGCCTGCCCCTTCCGACACTCCCGCTGTTTGGGACGACGCACGAAGCGCACTTGAAAGAAGTCTTGGGCGCGGCGGCGCTGACACTCACGCCAGAGGATGCGGAGTGGCTTGTTGCATATCCGTAGCTTTTTTTGTATACTTTTTTGCAGACAAAAGGAAACACAATGGCTACTCTTCGAACCTCGGACACAACCCATAAAAATCTGAAAGGGCTCTCGATCCTAACAGGATTACCCATGCAGACGGTTTTGGATCAGGCGATCTCCGCGTACCAGAAGGATATTTTTCTGGAAAAACTCAATGAGGATTTTGCAGCCCTACGTGCCGATCCCAAAGCCTGGCAAGAGGAGCAAGGGGAACGCGAACTCTGGGAGCAATCTCTGTCAGATGGATTGATCTCCCCGGAGTGGTCCGATGCCGGATAGCCTTTCTGCACCCCTGCGAGGTGAAATCTGGCTGCTAGACTTCGATCCCACACGTGGACATGAACAAGCGGGAACACGCCCCGCACTGGTTCTCTCGGTGAATCGCTTCAACTCTGGCCCAGCAAACCTGATAATCGTGTGTCCTCTCAGTAGCAAGAACCGTAGCATTCGCTCTCATGTGGAAGTTGAGCCACCCGAGGGCGGGCTTGCCACGACCAGCTACATCCTGACGGAGCACATCCGGTCAGTCTCGCGAGATCGCCTAACTCGACGGCTGGGCGTGCTCAACGCTGAGCGCCTAGAGGAAGTCGAGGTGCGCCTACGTATTCTCACGGGGCTGTGAGCGACTTACTGCAGACGATACCAGCGCACCAGCTTGACGGGTGTGCTGAACCAAGCATCTTTTTCATCCGGGGCGGTTTTTGTGACGACGGCAAACTGGCCTTTAGGATCGGCGTTGATCCAGGTATTTTCGCCAAGATACGCCAGAATGTGCTGGCCACTCTCGGTGACGGCCAGGTCGCCGGGGTGAAGTTTGGTGTAGTCGGTCGTGTTGAGCTGCTGGTTTTCTTTAAAGACATAGGTGCGCCCGTTGTAGCCGCGCCCGATCTCCAGTGCAGACGCATCGTACCACCAGAGAGCGGCAGCGGTGCGGAGCAGGCTCAGGTCTTTGGTCTTCCAGCCCTCGGAGAGGCACGCATCTATCATTCCACAGCGGATCAGCCCGGAGCAGTCCATGCCCCACTTGCTCTCGCCCCCCCAGACATAGCGGACACCCTCGTAGCGCTTTAGAGACCCTGTGTAGACGCTCTGGAGGCGCTCAGGCTGCGGCGCGCGATAGGGCATCATCGCGAGGCCAATCGCTCCGGCCAGCGGCAGTAAAAAGACGATTCGGCCCACAATCGAGCCCCAGAAGAGGAGCAGGCCGCCGCCCCAAGCCAAAAAGACACTCGCGACGAGCAGCTTCCGGGTGCCCCCCGACGATACCGGGAGCAGGGCCAGCACGACTGCGAGGAGCACCACAGCTCCCCACACCATCAGCTTAATCCGTCGTCGTTGCCGTCTTGTTGCCATGCTTTCTTACTTCTCCTCGATACTTGCCAGCCGCCGCCTCAGACCACGCTTCCAGACCGCCGCGAGCTCTGGGATTTCCAGGGCACGCTCCATCAGCGCCCTGTCCACCTCTTTTCCCAGAAGCGCTTGGTTGGCCTCGTCCACTGTGAAGCCATGTGCGGGACGACTCTCCAGAGCCAACATCGCCCCCGCCTCGACAGTTCCCGGGGTGAGCACTCTTAGATACCAGCCCGACTTGCCCGTCGCCATCACCGCCTTCAAGAAGCCCTTGATTCCCAGCTTGCGCTCCTGCTTGCTACACGGGAAGCGAGGCTGCGAGACTTGCACCCGCGCCGTTCCAACCGTGTAGATGTCTCCAATGCAGACCACGGTCTCAGCATCGCCCGTCAGAGTCCAGTTCTCCCCCACCGCGCCGGGGCCAAGAACCATACCGTAGACAGCACTCCAGTGCTCAAAGTGCGCCAGCGGGTGCACACAGACCGCTTGATCTTTCGAGCCATGGTGCTTCGTATCGGCCACTTTATCACCCTCAAGCCCACGCAATCCCAGCGTCACCGGCCCAGAGACCGCAGTGCGATAGATTGCCGTGCGCCACTCGCCTTTGGCATCGGCGTGTGTCTGTGGTTGACCAATCAAGAGCGTGTGGATTGTCTGGCTCATGTGCCCAATACTACCATAAATTACGGGCTAGACCCTCTGCACAGCCACCGCAAACGGTAGGTTTTCATACCGCGCCTGGGTCGTCACCAGCTCAAAGCGCACGTCGCTGGCATAGCCTTGAAAGGCGGCATGGACACGTCGGCTATCGTCTTTTGTGTAGAAAGGGTGCTTGAGAGTCACGCTCCCCGAGAGCTGAACTACACCCCGAGGGAGCTTTTTGGCGCTCCACTCCAGCGCCTCAATCACGTTCTGAGCCAGATTATTGTTCTCGGTGGGGGGATAAAAGTAAGTGACCAGCCGCTCGGCCACACCGCGATCCCCCTCCCAAAGCGCTTGTAGCTCCGCTGCCGCAAAAACGGGCCAGTCTTCCCCCGGCAAGGCACTCCAGTTTCCTCCCCCACCCGTCACGATCCCAAGCGAGCCATCGGGCTTGTTCTCAAGATACCGGGCGAGGACATGGAGCCGACGTTCATTTTTTGATACGGCGGGTAGTGGGGGTGGCTGGGGGGAGATAAGCGGCTTGCCAGAGAGGATTTTCAGCTCCTGTGCGCCTCGCTCGAGGATCTCCAAAATGCGTGAGGGACTGGCTTTTGCCACATGAATTGTGTCGAGGAGCGTGCCGTTAGGAGCTAGGAGGAAGCAGTGCACCGTTCCCACTGAGAGCTTCTTTGCATAGCCCTCTTGATGAATCCTCGTCAGTGCTGCCTGCTCTGCCCCCTTCACCAGATCGTTGGAGAGATACACGGGCACTGTCAGAGAGTTCAGCGCCGTCACCACGCGGGAGTCATTGAACGACACGGCCCGTGTCGCAAAAGCCCCCCCTCAGCAGCGTCCTCGCTGCATACGGCCATCCAGAGTAAAGAGAAATACCAGGCGCTTCTCTCTCTTTACTAACATCAGCGCGTCTTGGAGGCTTGCGGCCCAGCCGATTTTCTCCCACGTGCGCTCCTGAGCCGTGGGCTGCCAGGCTTTAACGGTCGTGGTTACTTGCTCCGGTGAGAGTTCCATAAGCACAGTATAACAAAAAGAGCGACAGGCACGCAGCCTATCGCTCTTTCATTTTCCACCTTCAGTAGAGGGATTCTTGCGCCGCTTCACGAGCGGCAGTACTTAGAGCCCTCAGCCAAAGGCGCGGGTCTGGGCGGTTTTCACCGGCTTGCCCGCGAGAACTGCGTCTAGCGCATCAGGGACGTAGTTGGGAGCACTCCCATACTTATCATAGGAACCGAAGTAGCGCAGTTTGCTGTCTTTATCAATCACCACGAAGGTCGGGGAGCAGTTTGCCCCGACGAGCTTGAGGAGAGCCTGGTCTTTCTTGTCGTCTAAGAGTGGGATGTTCAGGTTCTTGGCCTGAAGATCGGAGAGCATCATGTCATCGGTCTCGCCGGTGCTGCTGTGGATTCCCACCACCTCAACGCCCTTGGCCTTGTAGTTCTTGATGATCTCGCCCATCTTGCCGTAGTACTTCCAGGTGGTGCCGCAGTTCTTCTGCATGAAGATCCCTACAACCACTTTCTTTCCCTTGAAGCTGGCAATGTCCAGCGGTTTATCGGTGGTGATGTTTCGTAGAACGGGGGCCTTGACGACCTCTCCGATCTTGAGCGGGCCGCGCTTGGCGGAGGCAGTGATCACGAGGACGAGCGCCCCCGTTAGCCCCAAAGCGAGCCCGAAAGTTGCATTTCGGTTCATAACGATTCGTAAACTCCCTGAAGTGGATATGAGTGGCGCACCTATTGCGCCACGTCATTATACATCGGCATGTTGGAAAAGTTCCTCCACTCGTGGCCTCAAACCATTGCAGGAAGCGTAAAATCTGGTAGAATACGGGCGCGACATCGAAACAGGAGCACAAATCCCATGATCAGGAGAGTTGGCTGAGTGGTCGAAAGCGACGGTTTGCTAAACCGTTGTAGGCTTAACCCCTACCCCGGGTTCGAATCCCGGACTCTCCGTGCGGGTTTGCTTCTGTTCGGTGTCTTCGCATTTTTCACGGTTTCTTCGTCCGTGCAAGCTCAAGAGCCGACTAGTAGCTCCCCCACGGCTCAGTATCTCTCGCTGCGCCGCGCTGCACCTCTGATCTGGGGCCTGACCCTAGAGAAGCTTCGCCTCACTCCTGGAGCCTACAAGGGTAAGGCCGTTGAGATCGAGGGCACGGTTGTCGGAATCTCCCCCTCCAACGATGGCGGTGGGTTGATTATCCTCAAAACCGTCGGGATCAGTAGCCACACCCTCAGGATGCCTCTCCTGCCACGCTGGCTCCAGACGGGGGCGGAAGTGCGCGCCCTCTGCATGATCGTCCAAGGCAACGACGACGACTCCACCGTGATCGGTCTGCCAGAGATGGAGCTGATTGCCGTCGCGTCGGCACTGGACATTCGCTCGCTGGAGGCCCGCTGGAAAGAAGAGCAAGCACAGCTCGCGGCGCAGCGTGCGGTGGCAGAGCAGGAGCGCCAGAAGCAAGCCAAGGCCGCCATTCAGGCGGCGCCCCCGCCGCGTGCCACGCTCTCATCACGCGCCACGCCCTCATCACGCGCCACGCTTTCGTCGCGGAGCATGCCGATAAAGTCCACCACCTTTAAAAAGCAGATCGTGATCGGCCCCGCGCGCTACGAGGATCTCTCCGCAGGTGCCCGTGCTGTCTTTCCGATCTACCGTGACTTCATCCGAAACCACAATAAGCGCCTGAGTGAAAACGAGGCCAATCAGATCACCTACGCCATCTTGTCCTACTCGGAGCAGATGGACATGGAGCCGCGCCTGATCGTCGCCACGGTGATCGCAGAGTCGGACTTTAAGGTTTTGGACCGCTCTCGTGCGGGAGCGATGGGGCTGATTCAGCTCATGCCCGACGAAGTGGCGCGCCTCAAGCTTACCAACCCCTACGATCCGATCCAGAACATTGCGGCGGGGATATTTCTCCTCAAAGAGCGCCTGAACAAGTACAGTGGGTCGTCTAACTTCGCCGATGCCACCGATCAGCAGATTATCCTCACTCTTGCCTCCTACAATGCGGGCGAGGGTGCCGTCAAAAAACACGGCGGCGTCCCTCCCTACAAAGAGACCCAAGGTTATGTCAAAAAGATCATGCGCCTCTACAAAGAGCTTCGCGGAGTGAAATAAGCAATGATGGCCTGGGTTCATGCTGCTGTCGGGGCTGCACTGGGAAGGCTGATCGGGCATCCCGCAAAAGCATTTGGTGCGGGAGTCGCGTCGCATGCGATCTGTGATCTCATCCCCCACCGTGATCTCAAGCCAATCCAAGAAGCGCCGCTTTTGGCACTGGCATTGGGCTTGATTGTCTGGCGCAAGGGGCTGACTTCACCTGAGACCCTGGGAGCCATCGGAGCCGTCTCGCCGGACACCGAGAATATCGCCATGCATCTTGGTGTGATCCCGAAGAAAGCCATGATCTTCCCGACGCACCAAGGGCCGCACACACACGGGCGCGAGG
>Ga0315904_10007959_pt1 | contig 14103 bp, 11 predicted proteins | sample LakEriMetagenome_6_FD_203529 | JGI IMG/M metagenome (GOLD analysis project Ga0315904, IMG submission 203529) | Freshwater fungal communities from buoy surface, Lake Erie, Ohio, United States - Buoy 12 MA120 | ecosystem: Environmental > Aquatic > Freshwater > Lake | place: USA: Lake Erie, Ohio... | reverse complement strand
TTTCGATCGTGACGGTGTAACGCAAATCGCTTCCAGGTTCGATATCTCTTTTGCACCGATCACAGCAATAACGTATCACGATTGAACTCCAAGAATAGGGAATGAAAAAGAGGACTCGGGAGTATCTTTAATCGTACACCCTAATTCACCAAGCTCGCAACTATTTTCAAAGAAAAGCAGCTCGTAATAAAGAGATCCGTTTCTCGCTCATTGCATGCGAGATGTGACGTCTCTGTCGACGGTAGAGACTGGAGAACATGAACGTTGCCCTGATCAATGAGCCTTCCATTGATCCTGGAGCAGATTGCACGTTACCAATTCTATCTGCCCATGTTTCTTGCCTGGAAGGATCGCCAACATTGCTGTATCTGGGTTGGACTGGCAGTAAGCGATTGCATCCTCAACACCCAAGACATAGAGTCCCGTTGCGAGCGCGTCTGCCCAGCCTGCTTGTGGATGCAATACGGTAATACTGAGCATCCCATCCGTAGGCCATCCCGTCCTAGGGTCGATGATATGCCCGTAGCGTTTTCCTTTCAAATAGAAAAACTGGTTTGCTGGTCCGCTGGTACCCAGCGATTGGTTGTGCAATCGCAGCGTTCCGAGAATACGCTCTGATTGTTCTGGGTGTCGAACCGCAATGGCCCAGCCCTCATCTGGACAATATAGTTTTTGAAGTCCCCGGCAACGAATACTGCTTTTACCTCCATGGAGTGCATAGTGTTCCACACCTGCGTTTTCTAGAATCTCGCCTGCGGAATCGATTGCCATCCCTTTGCCGATGCCCCCTGGATTGATTTCAACTCGGTTTGACAAACTTACGTAGGAACCAGCACAGTCGAGAGCGATATGTTTTGTTCCGACCTGCAGCAACGCATTGGCAAGATCGGTTTCGGATGGCATCAGGCCTTGGCGGCCATGAAACCCCCAAGCCTTAGTTAGTTTCCCCGAAGTTACATCGAAAGCTCCTTTCGTCCTTTGCCAGATCTCAATCGCTTGCTCTAGCAATTGAATGGTGGAACTGGATACTTTCACGGGAACTTCGTGAGCGCGAGCGTTTACGATACTCAACTCGCTCGATGGAATAAAGACACTCCAGAGCTGTTCGAGAAAGCTTATCGTCTCCAACGCCCGGCAAGCGGCTTCAGGTCCATTCTCTGGATAACCGCGATGCAACAAAATTTCGAAGCGACAGGCCATGGCGTCGCGAGCGAATTCAAGAAAGAAATCAACTGGGAGGTAGTCTGAAGGCACCATCATAGATCACATCCAAAGTGATTAACGCTTCAGTTCGACTAAATCAGGCTCTTTCTCGCGCAAGCGTCGAAGCTGCCCGCAAGCCGCTTGGATGTCGTCCCCTTTTCTTTGACGAAACATTACATTGATCCCAGCTTCCATCAATATGCGTCGAAACTGATGAATCACCTCCGCCGTTGGCGTTTCGTATGGGAGGCCAGGAACAGGATTGTAGGGAATGACGTTGAGCATCGCGGTTCTTCCACGAAGCAACTTTACAAGCTGTTCAGCGCATTGCTGAGAGTCATTCAGATCCTTCAACAGTACGTACTCAAAGGTAAGTCGCCGGCCGGTAGCATCAAAGTATCGATCAGCCGCTTCGAGGATCGATGCAATGCCGATCTTTTTGTTGACAGGGACGAGTTGATTTCGCAGAGTATCATTTGGTGCGTGCAGACTGATCGCCAGATGATAAGGAGATTTGTCTTCGGCCAATTTATCGATCGATTGAGGTAATCCAACGGTGCTAATGGTGATTCGCCGCGGACTGATACCGAGACCGATCTCTGAGTCCTTTGCAACCGACAATGCATCCAACACTCGTGGAAGATTCGCTAGAGGCTCTCCCATTCCCATCATGACAATATGGCTCAATCGTTCTTCGGCAGGAAGCAACCTCTGCAGTTTTAGCATCTGCTCAAGAATTTCTCCACGCGTTAGATTGCGTTCTACGCCATCGAGCCCACTGGCACAAAAGACACAACCCATCGCACAACCAACCTGAGAGCTAACACAAATCGATCGACGAGGACCGTCTCTTAGAAGCACGCATTCAATTCGTCCGCCATCCGGTAGCTGGAGAAGTAGTTTCTGCGTACCGTCTTCCGAGTTCTGTGTCGCAATGGTCTTCGTGCGATAGAAGTCAAAGGCGGCATCGAGTTCCGATCGCAACCCCTTTGGGAGATCTGTCATCGCTTCAAACGATTCGGCCCGACGTTGGTAGATCCAGCCCAGTATCTGTTTGGCACGATACTTCGGCAACGATCGATCTTGGAGCCAGGCAGCCAAAGACACGATACTCTGATCGAGGATCGAAGGCTTTGAAGCGGTGGAAGAAGTCTCGTTAGACTCTAAATGCATAGGGATTTCTAGGAAAGGACAGGAATCGAATTCCTGTTATTGTACCTTCCTTTCTACAAGTCGGCACAAGATTCTAAGGACGAGAAACTACATCTGACACAGCCAACAAAAGTCGCAGGTACGTTCCGCCGTGCCGTCCTCTCATGGATATTTGCGGCGATTCTAGTTGGACGGCACATGGAATGTGCCTACTACTTTGCCTTCTGTCGGTTGCAATACAGTCGGTTGCAATACATCGGTCAGCAAATCGCCGATTACGTGCAAGTTGCTGTCACGTTTACTCCGCGAAAAATAAAGCAGATCGACAGAGTTCGCCGATGCCATGGGTGCATCGTGTTCTCGATGTCACCCGTGGTCGCTTTCTACCAGCGATTACTGAACTACACGAGCCCCAATCGTTCCTTAGGGTCCTTCAGGGCATGGTGCAGCCGATTCAGCGCCTCGGTTTCAATTTGTCGTACTCGCTCCCGGGTCAGCCCGAGTTCAGCACCGATTTCTTTAAGCGTATGGGGTGGCGTATCATCCAACCCAAAGCGCATTCTCAACACGGTAGCCTCGCGTGCATCCAGCGTAGACAATAGCTCGATAGCCGTCTTTAATACATCATGATCGATGAGCTCTTCGTCCGGGCTCTTTAATCGCTCGTCCATGACCATTTCGCCAAGGGACCATCCGGAGTCTGATTGATCGCTTTGGGGAGTCGCGTTGTAGACTTGGATTGCCTTCTTGATGATGGGTAACTTTTTCTTAGGAAGCCCCAGAACTCGCGCGACTTCTTCTTGCGTTGGCATTCGTCCCAACTCTTCGCTGAGTCGTGCCGTTGCTCTTCGCCATTTGCTCAGCAGTTCGACCATATACGCAGGGATGCGAATCGTCTTAGCCGAGTTGATAAGAGCTCGTTTGATCGACTGTTTGATCCAGTAGCTAGCGTAGGTACTGAAGCGAGTGCCCATATCAGGGTCAAATCCCTCGACGGCACGCAGCAACCCCAGATTGCCTTCCTCGATGAGATCCTGGAGCGCTAGCCCTTTGCTAACATAGCTTCTCGAAATATTGACGACCAATCGAAGATTGGCACGGACCATTCGGTCGCGGGCCGCTGCGTCTCCTAATGCGATTTGACGTGCGAGCTGTTGCTCATCTTCTGCGGTCAACAACTTTGTCTCGTTGATTTCACGCAGATACGTTTCAAGAGGAGACTGAAGCTGTGCACCATCCTTGGGACTTCGACGACGAGAAACCAACTTGATTTCTTCGTCCTGTGGCTCCTCCACATCGTCTAAGTATGGGCCAGATTTTGCCATGAAAACTCCGAACAGGGTCAGGTGGCTTCGGGATTGCCGAACGGGGGTCCGAAACGAGAATGCATCCCACTCGATGTTTATCGTCGCCGAAATGCTGGCATATCCAAAGAAAAGCCCGATGGCCAGCGTATGCCGATTATTCTCTATACGACAAACCTTTCCGCCATACAATCCGCTTGGTCGGAAAATGAGGTACGGGACATTTTGATGACCCATGACGCCTCCAGACTCAAAAAGAAACTACTTTCTCCAACTCGAAAATCATCTTCAATCCATAAATGCTATCTCCAATCATTGAAAGTTCCTCCGATTCACGGTGGCATCATTTGGCTAACAATGTACTCGCCGGAAATGGAGTCACGCGGGAAGACGCAGTTTCGATCCTAGGGACTAGCGATGACGAATTCTTGAATCTGTTGTCCGCAGCCTATCGCATTCGACACCAGTACTTTGGAAAGTCGGTACAACTCTACTTTCTGATGAATGCCAAGAGCGGCCTGTGTCCGGAAGACTGTCATTACTGTAGTCAGTCCAAGGTTTCGGATGCTCCTATCCCCAAATACAACATTCTGAGTCGCGACAAATTGATGGATGGCGCAAGACTCGCAGCAGAAAGACAGAGCAAGACCTATTGTATCGTGATTAGTGGCCGCGCTCCCAATGAACGGGAAATGAAGGCTGTCGAGACGATCGTTCCTGAGATCAAGAAGACCTTTGGTTTGAACATCTGCGCTTGTTTAGGTTTGCTGAGCGAGGAACAGGCTCTTCGACTGAAGGCTGCTGGAGTCGACAAGGTCAATCATAATCTGAACACCAGTCGCGAGCATTATGCAGAGATCTGCACAACCCACACATTTGACGACCGAGTGGAGACCCTCAAAAACGTCCGCAAAGCAGGCATGGAGCTTTGTAGCGGTGGAATCATTGGCATGGGGGAGAAACACGAAGACATCGTCGAGATGGCTTTTTCCTTACAAGATCTACAGGTGGAATCGATACCTCTCAATTTTCTGCATGCGATTGACGGCACTCCGCTGGAGCAACAGGAGTACCTTAACGCACGGGATTGCATTCGTGCTTTGTGCATGATGCGTTTCGTGAACCCGCGGAGCGAACTGCGTATTGCTGGCGGCAGAGAGCGACACTTACGATCGCTGCAACCGCTCGGATTGTTTGTTGCAAATAGCATATTTGTGGGAGACTACCTTACAACACAGGGACAACCGCCCGAAGAGGATTACAACATGATTCGCGATCTGGGATTTGAGATCACGGGAAGTTGCGTTGGGCCTGCTCAACCTCAATGCTAACGCCATCAGGCACTACTTCCTCTCTAACCGGAAAAGTCCTCGATTCGTGACATCGCTTCGCTACTCGTTGAAGGTGGACCCCTAATTGCTCTATTTTGAAGGGTTTTGGGAACAAAAACTATAGTCACCTAGTCCTAAGTGCTACGTTTGCGGGCCCGAAAAACGCATTGGTACACCATCGACTGGAAAGGACATCCCAGAATTTATGCTCATGCGGCACCCGCTTCCACATCTTCAATTTGCCTACCGTCTTCCATACGGCGCAAACGTTCACGAGCGTGGCGTTCAGTTCACGATCTTTAGTCGGTCCGCCACGGCGATGCGACTGTTGCTTTATAAGCATGTAGACGATCGGGAACCAGATGAGATTATCGACTTTGATCGAAAGTCAGACCGATGGGGCGACGTCTGGAGCATCTTTGTACCAGATGTCAAGCCAGGGCAACTTTACCACCTCCAAGCCAACGGACCTTTCGATCCAGAAGCCGGTCAATGGTTCGATGGAAATGCTCGTCTTGTAGATCCGTACGCAAAAGCATTGGCGGGGTGTTTTCAACACACCACCGATGGGGTCATTCGTCCTCCCAAGTGTGTTGTCGTAGACGATTCCTTTGACTGGGAAGGAGATCGCCATATTCGACGTCCCTTGAGTGACTCCGTTATTTACGAAATGCATGTTCGAGGGTTTACCCAACATGAATCGTCCGAGGTGGAGCACCCCGGCACCTATCTAGGCGTCATCGAAAAGATTCCATACTTGAAGAGTCTGGGCGTCACCGCAGTCGAACTCATGCCCGTACACGAGTTTCCGATTCGGGACGTTCACGGCAATACACCTGAACGACCCAATTACTGGGGTTACGACCCGATGAACTTCTTCGCCCCACATCGTGGATACGCGCATTCGCGCGAGCCAGGCGGCCAAGTTGACGAGTTCAAGCAAATGGTAAAGGCCTTGCATCAAGCAGGTATCGAAGTCATCCTGGATGTGGTATTCAATCATACCTGCGAAGGAAACGAACGAGGCCCCGTGCTTTCCTTCAAAGGTCTAGAGAATCAGGTGTATTACATCCTGAATTCTGGCGGTGCGCATTACAGCAATTACTCGGGTTGCGGCAACACTTTCAACGGCAATCACCCCGTCTGTCGGGAGTTGATTTTTCACTGCCTCAGACACTGGGTACACAACTACCATATCGATGGATTTCGCTTCGATTTGGCGAGTATTTTGTCTAGGGACCGTTATGGAAACCTGATGCCTAACCCACCTTTGGTGGATCTTATTGCCGAGGATCCTATGTTAGCCGATACGAAAATTATCGCTGAAGCGTGGGACGCCGCCGGTGCTTACCAAGTTGGCTCATTTGGCGATTTGCGATGGGCAGAATGGAACGGACGATACCGAGATGACATTCGCCGTTATTGGCGAGGAGATAGCGGATTGGTCGGAGCTATGGCCACGCGCATTAGTGGATCTTCGGACCTGTATGAACATGCAGGTCGAGCACCCTACTGTAGTATCAACTTTGTAACCTCGCACGATGGTTTCACCATGAACGATTTGGTGAGTTATCGAGACAAACACAACGAGGCCAACGGAGAAAGCAATCGGGACGGCGACAACAATAATTGCAGCGACAACTATGGAGTTGAAGGCCCAACCAAAAAGAAGAGCGTCGAGCAACTACGTGTTCGACAAATCAAGAATATGCTTTCGACTCTGATGCTGAGCCAAGGGGTACCCATGCTCGTCATGGGAGACGAAGTACGTCGCACGCAACGTGGAAACAACAATGCATACTGCCAAGATAACAGTATCTCGTGGTTCGATTGGAAGAATGTCGACTCGCATGAAGAAATTTTGCGATTCACACAAGCGCTGATCGAGTTTCGAAAAACACAACCGTCACTGCGACGCGAACAGTTCTTGACGGGCCGCCCACAGGATCAACGCGGGATACCTGACGTGAGTTGGTTTGAATCCACCGGCAAGCCGATCCACTGGGACGCTCCCAATGGAACATTGGTTTGCTGGCTTAGCAAACCATCCCCTGCTGAAGATCCTGAGGGCCTCGGTCGCGATATTCTTATCATGTTAAACGGCACTCCAGAAACAAAGCATTTCGTCATGCCCTCGGTGACTCGTGGGATTCGTTGGCGCCTTTTCATGGACACCTCCAAGGAATCCCCGAAAGATGTCTATCCCAATTACGATGGTCCGTATGCGCCCGCGAATCGGCAATTGGACATGATCTATCGTTCGTCAATCGTATGGATCGGCGATGAATAGCTAGCCAATAGATCGGTAATCTAGCGAAGAGATACCGGTTTTGACGAAAGCTCTGAGGATTCTGGTATTGACGTCTCGATAACTTCTACTGAGTCAAGTGGTCCGAATTCGTTAGCTCAATGCATGCTAACGAAATCACCTTTTCAGTAGAAGACAAGGCGAATCCAGTATGCGAAAAAGTATCACTCAGGCAACCAAGCGTAATGAGTATCAACAACTCGCTCGCTCTATAGCTATTGGCTGCACTATGGTTTTCTCTTCGCAATGGTCTGCCATAGGCCAGGAAGCGACCTGCGGTTGTGAAGTTTCCGTTTCCAATTGCGATGGAACATGCTCGAAGGGAAAAAAGGCGAAACAGCTCTCTATTGCCCAGCAGTTCCTCCAACAGTTCGATCGTATTGGGGATGAGATTGAAGCTCAAACACGATTCAAACCTGTAGCGATTCGCAAAGGAAAGTCGGCTTCTGCGACTTGCGGTGTCGAGGCCCAAGGCCCTTCTTGTGGCACGGAAATCTCTGTACCTACTTGCGGTTCAGAATTGTACGGTCCTCCCCAAGGATTGGAGTCTGCGAAACCGAGGCCACTCTATCAATACGAACCGCCCTCGTTTCAGACCGATCCCCCTGCATCCCCAATCAAGAAGAGGCCTCCATCAACTCCGATGCATCCCCATGCCCCGACCAGCCAACAAGCCATCGGCAAGATCATCGACAAACCAGGAAACCCGTCGATTCCGGTTCGAAAACAGGAACCCGCGAAAGTATCGGAACCTGGGAATGTAGCGGAACCTGCGATAGTAGCGGAACCTGCGAAATTGACAGAACCACAAGTGAAGTACAAAACACCAGAGGCGCAGCAAGATGCACCTGATGCAATGCCGAAGAGCGCTACAGAACCATTCGCGCCACGGCTACCTCAAGTACCACCAAAGGCTGAGGGACGCGTAACATCACCATCTCCCAACATGCCGCAATCGTCTAAATTGCCATCGTTGCCCGGAGTGCCCGTTGGTCCTACAACTCCAGTTCGATCACCTGAATTGCCACAAAGCCAAGATGAAATTCCCGACGTGCTTGTTGATCCATTCCGAGATGACGTGAGATGGAGAAATCACAGAGATCAAATGAATGGCGTCTTACAAACAGGTGGTTCCGTCATTGAACGGTCAGAACCATCGACACCCGCCCCGTCTCCTATTCGATTAAGAGCGGTTCCCGCTCAAGAATTAGATGAAACATCGACTGGGACCGTCATTTCGATCGGTCCATCGTTTGACTCTAGTGACAGTTCGGTGGTGACATCATCTCACCTACAAAGAATCCCTGCACGAGTCCATACTGTGAAACGCAATGTTCCAGCTCTTGATGAAGAAGTACACCCAGTCGTAAAACGGACGATGGTTCCAACAAGAAAATAGAGCCTCAGGTGCCTATGCGACGGGCATAGAGTTTTCTGGCTTCGTCGGGATCCTCGGTTCCAGTCAGTATTGCGCGCCCATCATGAAAGACGGTCCACTGGATTCCATCCAGTTGAAAACGCATCATGTACGGATTGACGTCAACCGTACACTCAGCTCGCAAACGTTGCGCGACCGTCTGTAGATCGAGCGGTTCATTGCGGGAGGTTTGAATCTGAACTGCGTTTCGACCGCACATGGGCTTCGCACGCGTTCCTTGCTCACCCGTCAGGAACTCATACCGATGTTGAACACACGCAATGCACCCATCCTCTTGCGTCGTGGCTACGCGTCTCGCGATAGAAAGCTTTCGTACATCTCCACGCCATAGATCAAACACACGCAGGGAACCATCGATTGCAGAACTGCCGCCGAGGATGAACTTCATCACTTCGAGCGCCTGCCAATTGGCAATCATCCCGACTGCTGGGCCGAGAACACCAGCGGAATCGCAGGTTTGCATTTGCTCCGCGGGAGGAGCGTCCGGCAACAAACAGCGAAAACACGGGGTTGCACCTGGAACAATAGAAAGCGATTGACCCGAGGCACCGACGATGCCAGCATGGAACCATGGAATCGATTGCTTGCATGCAAAGTCGTTGATCAAGAACCGCGTTTCAAAGTTGTCGGTCCCATCTACGATACAATCCGCCTTCGAGAACAACTCCTGAATGTTCTCAGATTGCAGATCACATACGTGGGTTAGCAGGTTCGCTTCACTATTGATCTCGCGCAAGTGCTCAGCCAACGCGATGGCTTTGGGCTTTACGGAATGAGCATCCAATTCCGTGTAGAGCGTTTGGCGAGGGAGATTATCCCATTCGACCCAGTCGCGGTCGACCAAAATCAAAGTACCGATTCCCGCGCGACAGAGCCTCTCTGCCGAAGCGGATCCTAATGCGCCGACACCGCAAATGGCGACGGTCGCATTAGCAAGTTTCTTTTGACCTGGTTCACCGACGCCAGCAAAAGCAATTTGTCTTCGGTAACGGTTCACGCCACCGATTACTTCTTCAATGCCTTAGCGACCGCTGCGCCCATATCGGCCGGCGAATGAGCAACAACAATGCCGGCAGCTTCCAAGGCGGAAACTTTTTCAGCGGCTGTTCCTTTTCCACCCGTGATGATCGCACCAGCGTGCCCCATACGTTTACCAGGAGGTGCAGTTCTACCCGCAATAAACGCGGCAACGGGCTTCGTCACATGATTCTTGACATACTCAGCCGCCATCTCTTCCGCATCGCCACCGATTTCACCGATCATCAGAATCACTTCCGTTTGATCATCGTTTTGGAATCGTTCAAAGATATCGATGTACGATGTTCCAACGATCGGATCCCCACCCAAACCGACGCAAGTCGATTGACCGAACCCGAGTCCAGACGTTTGCCAAACGGCTTCGTAGGTCAACGTTCCGCTTCGTGACATGATCCCGACCTTGCCAGGATTGTGGATATAGCCAGGCATAATACCGATCTTGCATTGGCCAGGAGTGATGACGCCTGGGCAATTCGGACCGACCAAAATCGACTTGCTTTTCTTTACGCGTTCGTAAACGTGAACCATATCGATCACCGGTACACCTTCGGTGATAGCGCAGATGACTTCAATACCTGCATCGACCGCTTCCAAGATGGCGTCGGCTGTGAATGGAGGTGGAACAAAAATCATGGTTGCATTGGCACCAGTTTGCTTTACCGCTTCTTCGACGGTGTCGAATACGGGCAATCCCTCGACCAACTCGCCGGATTTGCCTGGGGTCACACCACCGACCATTTTAGTTCCGTACTCTTTGCAACCTTTGGTGTGAAAGGCGCCTGCTTTGCCCGTGATTCCCTGGCAAATGACTCGCGTATCGCTATTTACAAGAATGCTCATATTTTTATTGTTTGATAGAAATGAAATGTCGGAACGCGCAACGAACTACGCGATGGATGCAACAACCTTTTTCGCTGCATCGGTTAAGTCATCTGCGGAAATAATAGCCAGACCGCTTTCGCGAAGCATTTTCTTTCCTTCGTTCACTTCCGTACCTTCGAGTCGAACCACCAAAGGAACGGAAAAGCCGACTTCTTTGGATGCGTCGATGATCGCTTGTGCGATCGTTGTGCATCGTGCGATACCGCCGAAGATGTTGACCAGAATCGCTTTGACGTTTGGATCCGAAAGAATGATTCGGAACGCTTCTGTCACTTGCTGTGTATTCGCTCCACCGCCGACGTCCAAAAAGTTAGCGGGCGCTCCGCCGTGGTGCTTGATGATGTCCATCGTCGCCATCGCGAGTCCGGCTCCGTTCACTAAGCAGCCGATGTTTCCTTCGAGCTTGACATAGCTGAGTCCGGTATTCGCAGCGCGGATTTCCGCTGGCTCTTCTTCATTCAGATCGCGTAGTTCTTTGAGGTCTGGATGACGATACATCGCGTTGTCATCAAAGGTGATCTTCGCATCGAGAGCGATCATCTTGTTCTCTTCGGTGATGACCAATGGATTGATCTCGGCCATCGCGCAATCGAGTTCGACGAAGAGACTGCAAAGCTTCTTCATAAAGAAGTCTGCGCTCTTGGCTGCGTCACCGGAAATACCGAGCTTCTTGCAAAGCTTTCGGACCTGAAAACTCTGCAAACCATACGCAGGATCGAAATGCTCGCGAAGAATCTTTTCTGGGGTTTCTTCGGCAACCTTCTCGATTTCGACGCCACCTTCACTGCTCACCATCAACAGTGGAAGTTTTGCAGCTCGATCGACGACGACCGCCAGATAGAGCTCGCGAGCAATCTTGCAGCCTTGTTCGACAAAAACTTGGTTGACCACTGCCCCTGAAGCACCTGTTTGGACGGTAACTAAGTGATTACCGATCAAATTCTTGGCCACGGTGGCAGCTTCGTCTCCTGACTTGACAAGTTGAACACCGCGTTGGCTAGGCACTTCGGTGACGGTCCCTTTTCCCCGTCCGCCAGCGTGCACTTGGGCCTTTACAACAGCGATCGGGCCACCTAGCTTTTCAAATGCCGCCTTTGCTTCTTCAGGCGTCCTGGCCACAAACCCGGCCAGAACGGGCACCTGGGCCTTTCGAAAGAGTTCCTTGGCTTGATATTCATGGATTTTCATGGAGATCCCAGAGCAATCGCGATACGAGTTTACAACAATTGAAAAGCACTAACCAACAATCAGTAAATGATTTAGGATTGTTGGTGTCTGTCAAGCCGAGATAGGCTCAATCTCATTTCTTCATGTTCGTTGGCGACCAAGCCAAGAATCAAATAATGGCTACAATCGAGCGAACTGAATTAGGGACTGCGAGCAGATTCATTCCTCATTTTCGCTGAGTCAACATAGATGGAACCGTGGAAATCGAACCCGTTATGGGAAAAGCTGGTCGTCGATACCTACGCCGAAGCGTTCCGCAGCTTGTACTCGCGGGTTTTGGTTACCGCACGCGACCAGAAGTGGTTAATGGCTGCCTGTACAGCCGCCACCGGCCACGCGAGCAGCACGATCCTTTGTGATTGCGAGGCTGGCATCGAACGGGTCGTCGATGGAACGAGCCCTGGTCAGGAAACGCCCGATGGTAGAATCGGGGCCTATCTTCAGTTTCATGTACCACGTTTTCGTAAAGATCGAGTCGAACATCTAGAACGTGTCCTTCTGGCCCGCCTAAGCCAAAACGTGCTCACTTGTCCGACCACTCGCTGCTTCAATGCCCTCGAGACAGACCCCTATTTCAAACTTGGTCGCAAAATCGCATTCTTCGGAGATGGCCATCAGACTCGGACCGAACAGTTCGGATGCAAAGGTTGGACGATCCCCACCCTCGGCGGTGAGTTCTTTTTGTCCAGACGATTTGGATATGCGGATGGAATCATGGGCGGCAACCTTTGGTTCCTTGGTTATTCCGAAGAATCAGCGATCCTCGCTGCCGAGAAAGCAGCCGAGGCTGCCGATCAAACTCAAAATGTTATTACGACCTTTCCCGGTGGAGTAGCCGCGAGCGGGAGCAAAGCAGGCAGCAGTTACAAATTTCTGATCGCCAGCACATTCGCCGAGTACTGCCCAACGCTGAAAGTCAAGCTTGGAGAAAAGTCGCTCGTACCCGAGGGTGTAACCTCGATCATGGAGATCATCATCAACGGCTCGACGCTCGAAGATGTTGCTTTGGCCACATACGATTCCATCGCCGCTGCTCTTCAAGTGGACGACTTGCACAGCATTAGTGCCGGAAACTACGGCGGACGATTAGGGAAATCGTTTATCTACTTGCACCCCGACAAGCACAAGTCTTGAGAACGAATCTATGGCAATAGATACTACTTGTCCAAGTTGCTCCCGTGCACTGAGTGTGGACGATTCCTTCGCGGGCCGCCAAGCGCGTTGCCCAATGTGCAAACACGTCTACACAGTAACAATTCAAGATTCCACAACAATTCAAGATTCCACAACAATTCAAGATTCCACGTCACGACAAGATTCCACAACACTTCAAGATTCCACGTCACGACAAGAATTCCCTGCGAGCTCCCATTCCCCGAACGTATCCTCGCTGAGACCGCTTGACGACTCTTGGGACAAATTTGACCCGCGTCAAGAAATGGCCCCACATCCTGGACTGCAACCAGCCGTTAGCAACGATAGTCCAGTCCTAGAGCCATTGCCCGACAACACCGAGAGGCTCTTTTACATCAGGGTGCCCGATGGTCAAGTCTATGGGCCATCCAATGCTTCGACACTCAAGGAATGGGCATCTCAAGGGCGGTTGAATCACACCTGCGATGTTCGTCCTTCAAACACAGATATCTGGATCTCCTATTCCGCGTGGCTGATTCAACAGAACGAGCGAGTTGCCACCCCAACTTCCAATACAGCAACTCGCAATATCTACGGCGACAACTTTGGCGGAGTCGCCACGCCGATGAACCAGACACCGGTCAAACCTTCAGGACTCGGGGTATTGATCTGTTGTTTGGGCGTTGCGAGTTGGTTCCTATGTATTTCCTTCATCGGAGCACCCATTTGCGCAGTAGCCACGATCATCATGGCTATGGCAGAACTCAAGAAAATCAACGAGGGACGATCGCCTCGAGAAGAAAGAATTTTGGTTCATATCGGTTTATGGCTTTCCGTTGCGAATCTTGTGATTAGCTTTGGATTGATGATGTTATTCTTTCTGCTAGTCGCAATCTCTCCTTAGGTTATCTTTACATTTGGTTTCTGTACGCCTGCTCGGTACTCCTTTGACTTCTAGGAATTTGCTGTGAAGCTAATCATTGCGATCGTTCAACCCACGCGACTTGAGGAAGTCAAGGAAGCCCTCACCGAGGTCGAAGTGTTTCGATTGACGGTTTTGGATTGCTTAGGTTTCGGTAGACAAAA
>Ga0315904_10007953_pt1 | contig 14107 bp, 14 predicted proteins | sample LakEriMetagenome_6_FD_203529 | JGI IMG/M metagenome (GOLD analysis project Ga0315904, IMG submission 203529) | Freshwater fungal communities from buoy surface, Lake Erie, Ohio, United States - Buoy 12 MA120 | ecosystem: Environmental > Aquatic > Freshwater > Lake | place: USA: Lake Erie, Ohio... | reverse complement strand
ATACCGCCAGCCCGAGATGCACCCAGCGCCCGAACTCGTGGATCAACTGGTCAAACTTGATCGCGTCCACGCCCATGAGTTTTTTTGCAACCTGATACGGCGTACCGAAACCCGGCGCGATGAAGTCGCACGCAAGCCCTTGCAAGTGCATGCTCGTTGCCGCGCCGCCGACATTCCGGTTGACTTCCGGCGACCGATAACCGCTGGTTACGATGATCGGGCAGCCGAGCGAATATCGAACCAATTCCATCGTCGCCGCCAAGCGCTTGAGGTTGTCAATCTCTGTCGGCCCGGGATCGTTTGGAACGCCAGCCCGAGCAGCCCATTGGCTGGTGGTCATCTCGGCCAGCGTGAAATGGGGACTCAGGATCATGCTTGCACCGCGTAGGAGGAAAGCCTCGCCAACTGGATGGCGATGATCAGGACGGCGAGTTTCATGCTCCAATCGATCACCGCGCTATCCATCCGAAGCAGTCGTGCGATGATGCTGAACAAAATCAGCAGAGGGATGAGCGCATACCAGTTCATTTATCAATCCGCCCAGCAATGTGCGCCACTTGGCTTGCGATGGTGTTAAGCGTCGAGAGGATGGAAACCTGGTTCTGGTGCATCTCGTTTCTGATCGAGGCGTCCTGAGCAAACAACTGCGTGATGTTGTCGCGCTGCCGCCCGAGTTCTGCGTCATCTGCCTTTGCTTTCAGTTCGTGGGCAAGCATTCGCATTTCCTCCTGGTTCGCCTTGCGGTGCGCCTCAAAATCGGCCTTGGTCGCGGCTGCGTCAATTTTTGAATCCATCTTTCGCATGATCCAGGCACCCATCCCGATCAACAAACCAAACACCCATTTCACTGCGTCGGTGAGGAAGTCGAGCATGTGTCACCTCAATTCAGACCATGAGAGAAACGTAGGGGAGTACGTCGCTGAATACGAAGCGCCAGGAGGAACAATTGCCGATGCGTTCCACTGCCCAGACGTTGCCGCGCCGTTTGCATAACTAGACGCAACAACACCGCCAACGGTAAGAGTGACGGCAGAACTGGTCCCGCTCGCGGAAACTACAACCATGATCGGCTTGCCGGTGTTGTTGTAATAGGTCGTGCCGCTAACCCGATTGCCGCTTGTGAATGCCTGCCATGTCTGCCCGTAGCCAAGCGATTGCATGGACTCTGCCGCGTTTCCCCCCGTGCCCTGCACCAGCGCAAGCGAACCCCAGCCCGTAGCCGTAGTGAACGTCGCATCAATTAGCCCGATCACGCGATACGCCACGTTGCTGCGGGCGGTGGTTGATTTGATCTGCGTGCCGGTGGTCGCCGCCGTGACCGTTGTTATGACGCCGGTCTCGTCAATTGACACGCCACCAGAAAGCGCGGTAGCGGCGAGTTCAATCGTGCCCGCGTTGTTGATCGCAAGAACGGCAATCCGTTGACTGCCCGCCGCCGTCACTAACCCAAAACTGTCGGACGCTGCAATGGTCAGGTTTGCTGGCGTGCCCGATACGGTGGTGACAGCCCCGTTAGTCAGCGTGGTTGAGCGGAAATCCAGCGTAAGCGCCGACGCGCTGATTGTGATGGCATTGGCTGCGACGGACGCGGTGATGGGTTGTAATTGCGCAATCGCAACGGCCAGCGTCCCACTAGAAAGCGTCAAACCAGTGCCCGCGCTGACTTCCTCAACCGCGCCTACGCCTGCGGTTGTGCGCCCAAGCAATCGAGCGGTGTTTTGCGTCAACGTGCCGCCTGTGATGGTCAGGGTCGGTATGCTTGGATTGGTGGCACTCAGCAGCCCATAGCTGACCGCCGACAGGCCCGAGTCAAGCGTCCCAGAGTCCAGCACCACCGTCACCGTCGTGACCGCCGCAAAGGCAGACACCGTGATGCGCCCGTACACTGTGCCCGCCGTTACCGTCGCCTTGATCCTGCGCCCGACTTGGAAGATTGAGGTCTGATCGCCAACCAGGCTAAATTGCGTGGCGTTGATGAAAGTCGGCGTCGGGCCGGATACCCACTGATCAATCGTCACGCTGGTGTCGTTAATGCCCCGCAGATTGTCCACGCTCCACACAGGCGAGGTCGGCGGGTCGGTGTCGGTCGAGGGGGCGAGGACACATTTGTACGAAAGCCCCGATGAGAACCACAGCTCGGTAGTCGGCTGGCCGAGCGAGTTCAGCACAACCGGGTTCGTGTTCGCCACGGTGCCGGTGCTGTCGGTGTAGGTGGTCTGCTTCGTGTTGACCGATCCGGCCACGTAGAAAAACAGCTTGTAACCGACTGCCGGAGTTCCTGCGGCAAGTTCGATCTGCGGCTTCGGGCCGAAGGGGGAGCAGTTAACGGTAGGCATGGTATGCTTTCTCTATGGGTACAGTCGTGATTGCCATGTTGGTCAAGCCGTTCGTTGCTCTGTTCGTGTTTGGCTGCATCTGCTTGCCCGCTCGCATTGCGGTGCAAAAGTTGCCCGATTCACGTTTCAAGCGCCTATTGCTTACCCCCGTTCGCAAGGACCGCCTGCGGAGCGCCAGCGGAAAGTAGGGCTTTCAGGATTGGACTGTTGGCCGCATTGGTCAGCAGTTCTTGAGTCGCGCCGGGACCGTAGGACGAACGAGCAAGCGCGTTTTGCACCGGGCCAGATAGCGCGATATTCCGCGCCGCAGGACGCGCCAGGGCAAGCGCAGCAAGCGCCGGATTGACCGCGCCACCAGCCGCGCCCGCCACAAGGTCCGTCATGGTGAACATTGGCACGCTGCCGATCGTTTCTGGCGACTGCGCTGCCTTGCTAAACCTGTTCCCAAACTTCGCCGCCGTCAGCAAATCACCTTCCAGCGGTGCGCCTCGATTCAATGCCTGCGCCAGTTTCTGCGCAGATACGTTATCCGCTCCTTCGCGGATGGCGTTCTCTACCGTGTGCGATTTGGCAATCAATTGCCGCGCCTCGCGGAAGTTTTTCACCACATCAGCCGGTGCGTTATTGGCCCTGAGGTTGCGTTCGGCCAAATCCTCAAGCATCGCCGCCGCCTTGCTTTGTGCTGCGGCCAATGCTTCAGCGCCCACATCGGCTGTCTTGCTGGCGGCGTTGTAGTTCGCCTTTGCCAACTCACGCAGGTTCTTAATGTCAGCAATCAACGCTTTTCCGTCAACCTGCGATAGCGTCGAGAGTTCATCCATCAATTGCGTGATCTTGGCGTCTGCCGGATTGCTGGTCACGCCGCCAAGTTTTTGCCGCGCAAGGCTTTGGATGCCCTGCGTGAATGCCGCATCGCTTTTGATGGCCGGGATTGATTCAAGCGCCTGGTATGCCGGTGCAGCCGACTGTCTCACGGTCTGCATGGTGGCTTCGTTCAATGGCGCATCAGGCGGCAATCGAAGCGCCCGCCGTGCCGCGTTGTTCACGGCTTCCGCATTGCGCACCGAGGCGGTTTGCTGCACGTTGATCTTGTTGGACATGCCTTCAAGCGCCCGAGTAGCAATACCCGCATTTGGGCTTTGCGAAGGGGGAACTACAAGGCCAGCCTGCCGGAAAGCTTGCATATCAGCGTCACGTGAGGCGTTTGCCGCCTGCTGTACCGCGCCCTTTGCTTGGTCAACGCGCAGCTTGTTCCCGAGATACCCGGCAACCTTATCGCCAATGACCTTGCCCGCCGCGCCTGCCGCGCCGCCTATCGCCATGTTCTGCAATACGGACTCATCCTCAGCCGTAGGCTGTAGCGCGCCCATGCCAGCCCCGACAGCCGTAGCGCCCGCTAGCGTGTTTGCGCCTGGTATCAAAGCCACAGGCAGCGCGCCTGCCACTTGCCCTACCTTGCCGCCTACCGTGCTTGTCAAGGCTTCGTCCCGCGCCTTGGCTTCGTCAATGTCCGCTTGCGTAGGCAGGCCGAGCGAGTCCGCTGCGCCCTGTGGCAGCACCGAGCGCAAGCGCTGGCCTGCACCGCGCGCCATGTCATATAGGGTTTTACCCGCGCCTGCGGCTACGTTGTCAAGGAATGAGCCGGTCGGGTTGTTCTCACTGACTGCCATGCGGATTTTGTCCCGCACGGTCATGGGCTTTGGGGCAGGTTGCGGCGCTGCCTCAAGCGATTGCGAAATCATTGATTGCGCCTGTTCAGGCGTCGTTCCTTCGGGCACCTCAAAACGGCCTATGCGACCGTCTGGCATCTGGAAGCGGGCGACCGGCATTATTCAAACCCCAAGAACTTGACGCCGCTTGGTTGCGCAACAGGTCCAGCCCTATTTGCGCCGGGCACCATCTGGGCAGGTCGATTAGGCAATCGAAGATCAGGCGCCCGTTTTTTCTCCGGTACTTCTTGCGTAATGCTGTCAAGCGCATTTTTTCGGTTTGCCGCTTTTTGAGCAATGATTTTTGCGCTCTCACCAATTTGCGGAAAGTATTGCTTTTCAGCATTGGCAAATTCAGAATCTGCAATCACCGCGCCCGACTCTCGGCGCAGTACGGCATTGATAAAGTCGCGCTTTGCTTGGTCAAGACTTTGTTGGCTTTCTGCCGACATGGCATTTATGGCCGGGCCAAATACGTTAGAGCGAGAACCTGGCACACTTACATTCGTGCCTTTGCCCGCAAGTTCCGTAATGATTTTGTCGGATTCCCTCATGCGGTTTGAGAACAAAAGCGCTTTTGCTTGCGCATCGTTCAGCGGTTTGTCTTTCTCTCCGATGGGTTGCCCGCCCAGCATAGCCGGTCGCGCCTCACCCGTTGCGCGATTGACCAGCACACCGCGTTCCGGGTCATAAGTGACCGCGTTTGCTTCCCTTGTTGCCGCCGCCTGATCGCGTGTTGCCGCTGCCTGCGCTCGCGCAGCCGCCGCCATTTCCCTAGCCCGCAAATCCCCCTGATCCTGCCCCGGCGTGGTCAGCATGGCAATGGTTTGCGTTCCGGCCCCGGGATTGGAGATGGCATTGGTATCCACGAAGCGCGTTGTTTTGCCGTCGTTGATTTCTTTGTACTGCGGCAGCAAGTCTTTTGCCGCCAATGACCACCCCGCCGCTATTCTGCGGATTGCGTTGGGGTCACCGCCCGCCGCTTGGATGGCTGCGCGTTGCTGTGCGGCCTGCTGGCCCAGTTCCGGCATGCCGAAAGACGTAGCCATGCGCTCAAACTGATCGACCGCCGCAAGCGCGTTTTCCGGCGTCGGGTTTGCCATCAGTGCGCCCGCGCTTTCTTTCTGGAAGCCAAGCAGCTTACCCATCGTTTCTGCGCGGGTCTTGTTGATCGCGCCTTCCTTCTCCCGCGTTTCAAGCATGTTCTTCTGCAAGGCTTGCGCAGGCTTGTACTGGCCCGCACCCATCAGCCGGTCAATGATCGCTTTCTGATCGCCGCCAGCACGGAATGCGTCCCGCGTGGCCATGTCATCGGCTTCCGCCTGCTGCGCCTGCCGCATCTGCATTTCCTGCATGTCGCGCTGGCCCATTAACCCTTGTAGGGCAAGAGACTTGCTGGCCGACTCAAGCGGGTCAGCCATTTGAAACTGCATCGGCTTGATGCCAAGAATGATGTTTGGATTGATGGGCATTTCAGATCCCCGAGAACATTCCGCTTACGTCGGCCATGTTGTATCCACCACTCCCACCGCCTCGATTGAGCAGTCGATTGAGAATCTGATTGTTCTGGTAGCCCTGAATCGCCGTCCCAATGCCTCCAAAACCTTGCGCCATGCTATTGGCACCACCGACGATCCCTGCGGCCCTGGCATTTGCCGCATCCGTGATCAGATTGTTTTGCGCCGCCGTTCCTGCCATCGCGGCATTGCTGCTGCCGCTTGCTGCGTTTATGCCCATCGCCTGCTGACCGGACAGCATGTTGTATTTCTGATTCTGCCGCCCGGTAAATCGGTTGTACGACTCGCCCGCCTTTGTGCTGCCGTAATCATTTCCAAACCGGGTCAATGCTTTGAGCGTGGCGCCGCTGTCGTATCCACCGTTGGCAATGGCTCGCTCGTTGATGCCTCGCGTGCCCTGATCAAGACCGAATTGCAATCCTGACTGATACACCGGATCAGCGTTCAAATCATCGTTGGTAAACAAACGAGTCAGCGATCCGTACTCCGCATCCGGCGCTGCGTCGGCGGTCGGCAATCCCGCCAGATATTGGTCGTAACCTCGCCGGATGTTGGACTGCTCATGCCCGAACCAGCTACGATTTTGCGGTTGGTCGTATTGCGCCATGAACTGCTCAAGCGACATGGGCGCGTTCAGATAATCTTTTCCACCGCCAGCAGTGCCGCCTCTGTCCAGGCCAAGAAGCACCGACAAACGCTTGTTTGCAACCTCGCCGGTCTTGGAATAGGGCGCGAATGCGCGTTGCGCTTGTTCGGTTGCCCAAGCCTGATTTCCGGCGGCGATGTTTGCGGCATCAATTTGCGCTTGAGACGCCCGCCCGCCAGCGTTTGATCCCATGATTCCGCCAAGGATCGAACTGCCCGCTTGTAGCAATGATGCGCCCGTCGCCATATCAATCATGTCTCGCTCCTTATGCTGCCGTTCCGTCTGCCTTAACCCATCCCGGCCCCTGGTAGAAAATAGGGAGTCCAAGAGTCGTGTCGTAATACATGCGCCCCGTCCAGAGCAAAGTGGTCGGTCTTTGCGCCGTGGTCCCGCTCTGCGTCATCGCCGTAAGCAGCGCAAAGATTGCCGAGAAGAACGGACTCCACCCGGGCGTGGCCGTGCCGTCCCGGTTCACGACCGCGCCTTGTGGAGGCTGATTCAAGAGCGCCATTAGGTCACCGGGTTAACAGAGGCCGATACCAACGTGATCGGCACGGGGTCAGTAAGGCGAATCTTGGGAGTGAACACGCGAGGACTTCCGAGCCTGCGCCACTCCACCCGGGTCTTGTACTCACCGATGGCCCCGAGGTCTTTCCACATATCCGGCCCCCAGGTCTTGCCGTTGTCCCGGCTGATCGACAAAGAAATCTGCGGGTTGCTGCCCTGCCCGCTCGTCAATCCTTGCCCAACCTCGCAATCCAAACGCAAGGTGTTGATGTTGATGAAGTCGCCATCCGTCGCACGGATTGTCTCTCCGATGACTTCGCGCTCTATCGTGTCGCCATTGTCGGTCTGCGCAGTCGGACTCAGACGATACAAACGCCCGACGTTGTAATCCGCAACCACAATTGCAGAGAGGAAGGGAAACGCAAATTCGCCGCGATACCGGGTCAGCCCGTAGGATTTGAGCGATGACCAGAAACCCGTCGAGCCGTCATACATCCACGTATAGCCAGCAGACGGGAAACTGATGACGTACATGGCATGCCCGCCCAGCATGTAGCTGTAGGCGGTCGCGTCTGCCGTGTTGGTGTAGCCGTTGATGATCGAATCCATGTCCGGCGTGCTGATTTTCTGCGGGACATAGCCTTGAATGCGGGCGACGATCACTTGGCCCTGCGCGTTCTTCATCAAGGCGGCCATCGTGTTGTCGTACTTGGCAATTGACCATGTAGCCGCCAAACCCCATTCCGTCGCCGTGCCGGAGATGAGCGAGAACGGGAAATCCACGGCGCCGGACAAGCCCCAGTATTCAGTTGTGAACGTGCCAAGCAGTGCGAGCTGGCCGTTCGATGTCCAGACCGCTTGAATCGGATCCGGGTTTGTCTCGGCGCTGGCGAAGTTGAGCGCATCCCACGAAAGCCCGTTATCCACATCCGAACAGTAGAAACGGCCCGAGCCCTGAAAGTTACAGACAAAGCGTCGGCCAAGGTAAGTCACCGTTACCGGATTGGCAGGGAAATCCACATCCGTTACTTGAGCGAATACGTTTGTGCTGGTGTTGTAGATGTAGCCATACGTGCCGTCCACGATCATTACCTGCACGCCGTTGTCGCTCATCGAGACGCGCCCGGTGGTGGTTAGGAGCGTTCCCCGGTTCGTTGCGACTCCCGCATTGTTGACTTCCCACAGCACGCCGCGATGTACTACGTAGCAGACCGACAGCGACGGAAACTCCCTGCCGCCCCGGATCGGAGTCGCACCGAAGTCCACCAGCGGCGCGGACAATCCCGGCGTGCCGTATGCGACAAGCGCAGACTTCTCCCCTTGCGGACGCACCTCGGCGTACAGATTCGTCATCTGCTTGGCCGTCACAAACGGCGACTTCGCCGCCTGGCCGAGTCCGAACAGAGAAATCTGGCTCATCAATACCCTCGCTGCCAAGTGGCCGCGTTGCGGGTCACCAGCGCCGAGTCGTAGAACATGGTCGGGCTAGTGCGGTTTGACTTCTTGACTTGCGCATACGTTTCCCGCGCCATCTGCTGAACGTCTTGCGATGCGCTTTTTCCGAACAGAGGCGCAAGCCTCACGGCTAACCCGTACTCGAAAGCCTCTTCGTATCCTGGCGGAAACGCAATGTCGGTTGCAGCCGTCGCAGGGCCCACCAGCAATGTTTGATAGTTGAACGACATCGTAATCACAGCGGCGGGAACGGGCCACAAAACAACAATGCCGTTTGTAATGTCGTTGATGTAAAGGAACCGCTCAACAATCTGTTGTTGCTGAGACTTGAGGCTGATGGTGTTGTACTGTTCCTGCGTCATGCTCCACATCGGGAAATCAAGACCCTGATAGGTACAGAACGCGGGCGAAACAATCGACGCAGGACGCGAGGTAACCCACGTGCCCGTAGGGCCGATGGTGTACGTGGATTGACCCGCTACCGTGTTGAAGGTCTTGAAATTCGTGTTGTAAACCGCCAACGTATCGGCGTTCCACGAATCAATCAACCCGTTAAACTTTGCAAGGCAGTCGCTCGTTTCCAATGCCGTCAGCGTTTGATCCACGCCCACCGCGTTGGTGAGGTTCAATCCCCGGCGAATGATATCCAGTGCGGTAGTCACGCGAGTGCTTCGAGCAGCCGGGCAACGCCCCACCGCTTATCGAATTCGATGCCGCGCTCGTCACACAGCGCTTGCAGTTCTTCCTTGGACAAGTCCGAAACCGCGACGGGTTCTGCGAGTGCCGCCAGCCCGCCGTACTCCGCAGGCAGTGCGCGTTCCTGTTCCTCGTTCGCCACCACAACCGATTGGTGCGGTCCTGCGGTCATGACTTTTGGATACATGGCTACTCCTGTAAATGGGGCGGCACCTTGTGAGCGCCGCCCCGTTTTGCGTTACACCGTGTACAACTGGCAGACGCAACCAACCGCCGTGGTAAACGTGGTGGGAACAGTGATGGTCGCCGGAATGGTGCCGAACGTACCGGCCACGGTGGTGGTCAGCACGTTGACGCCGTTCGCGGTAACCAGCTTGTTGCTCGTAGCCGTGGTGCCGTTGGACTGAACACCGCAGAAGTAACGACCCGGAGCCAGCAGAACCGGCGACAAGAAGTCACGCGCCTGGAACGTGGAAGCGCCAGCAGACAGCGTACCGGCAACCGCCGAGTTCGCCACCAGTTGCCCGGTGGTGTTGTAGAGCGCAACCAGCATGTTGTCCGTGCCCACAACGGTGCCATTCAGGACCGAAAGGCCCTTCCAGACGTTCCAATGCGGGACGAATATTTCGCTAATGTTCATCGTTCCGGCCACATGAACCGACGAGGTTCCGGCAGCAGTCAGGGCGGCGGTTCCGAGACTGATGTTCGGCAGGATCGAAGGACCTTGCATCACAACCGGCGTTCCCTGTCCGGGGATTTGGAACGGGGCAATGTTGCCGCCCTGGTTGACGAACTGGATTTGCGACTGATCGCCGCCAACGGAATCCGCAAGGCCAGCCGTCGAAACGGCAGTAGCAAGACCTTGAGCGACAAGCGCCGCTTCGGTGTCGTTGGGCAACATGACAGTTGCGCCGGATGCAAAGCCCCCGTAGGGGCGAAGAAGAGTTACGGCCATGATGTCGGCTCCTTAAATGCTGTAAATCTTGGTCGCAAGTTCCGGGTAGGTCGCAGCCCATCCGAAAAGAACGTCCAAGCGGGTGATCGGCTTGTCGTTGATGCCGTCGTAGAAAGTCGTGACCTTGATCGTGAAGCCTTCGTAGGACTCCTGAGCAACATCAATCACGCCTTTGCCCGAGGTCGGCGCCCACAAGGGAGCCATCGCCAGGGTGAACGCATCGCGGTGGTATGCGACGTTGCACTGGTAGGCGGTCGAGGCGGCGCCGACGATCAAGAACGGCTGCGCGTTTTGCGGGCTGGTCGTGACGTTCTGGAACGCACCGGAAGTCACAATTGCCGGGCTGATCGGAAGGGAAGTCGCGCCCACCGCACAATCAGCAGTCACCACGAACTGCGCTGCCACGCCGGTCGATTGCCGCGATTGCGGGTTCACGGCAAAAACCGTATTTGCTCCACCAGAACCGGGGAAAGTAATCACGGTGCCCCGGGTGATCGTGCCGGTCAGGGCCGCGATGGTGATGCTTGAGCCGGTCTGGTTCGCGCCGCTGATGTTCACGCCAGCCACAGCCTGCGTACCGTTGGTATGCGTATCGACGTTCTGATCCATACCAGGCTTCAGGCCGAACGAGTCCTGCATGTAGCCGGTGCGGTACTGGCCGTTGATTTTCTCGCTCTGATTGAACAGGCCCGAGAAGCCAGCAACCAGCGAGCCGTTGAGGCCGGGTCCGGTGATGATGTTGCGGCGACCGTCACGAACCGGGGCGCCCATCTCATCCAGTCGGCGATTGGCGTCGGTCAGGATTTGCACGGCAGCGAGTTGGGTCGCTGGCAAAGCGCCGGTCGGGTTCAGCGCGTTGAAGGTGGAAAAGCGCGCCAAAGCCAAACCTTGACGGTCGATTTCGTTGCAGATCGGCGCGATGGCCGCAGCAACCTTGTCTTCCATCCTGGTCAACGAAAGCGTCTTTTCCAGCGAGGTAAACCCGAGATCGACACCGCCCTGCGAAAGGGTCAGCGGGACGCTGGTTTCGACGGTGGACTGAGGCACCGCGACAGCGCCAGCGCGATAGGTGTAACGCGGCGGGCGCTTGATGTTGATGGTCTGGCCGGGAGCATAGCCGCGAGCCATGTTGCCGGTGAATTCGTCCTCCCAATCACGGTTGACGTTCTTGGAAAAAGACAACATGTTTTCGAGAATCGGAAGGGCTGCCTTCGCGATAATCGAACAGGTAAGCAAAGTATTGGTCACAATCGCCTCGCAAGAGAATTAGAGAAAAGGTCGCTGTTCTTTTCTTCCGCTGCGAGGCGGGTTGCCGGGTTGCGTCCACCCGGCGAGGGTCCTCTACTGCTTACCGAATCCAGGCGCTGCTGTTCTGCCGGTACGCCTTGTATTCGGCTACGGACATCTTGGAAACGTCCTTGCCGCCACTACGCCCCGCGCTGACGGGGTTGATCGGTGCCGGAGCTTTTGATACTGCTTTGGCTGGCCTTTGCATCCGATCTTCCAACTTGCCGAGTTCCGCAATCTGCCGCACTGGCGACAAATCTGCGATGCGCTCGGCGTCCTCTGGATGGGTCGCAAGGTGATACAACAGTTGCGGCCCTACCTCAGACTCCACAATCAGCCGTTTCGTTCCGTCGCTGAAATGGCCCAAATCTTCCTGCACGAACGGTTCAACAACGTCGATGTAATCCTTCGCGTGCGCCTGGAACACGGCTTCCCGCTTCGTCCACGACTCCGCAACCTTTGCGTCTTCTTCCTGCTGCTTTGTCTGCCGTTGCTGCCATTCGCTTTCCTTGCGATCAGCCTCTCGAGACTCTGCTGCTGCCCTTCGTGCGGCATGGTCGGCCCGCGCTTCAAGGTATGCAACATCATCGGCAAAGTCTTCCCGCCTCGGTGCTTCTGCCGGTTTTGGCGCGCGTTCTGCTTCCAATGCCGCTACTCGTTCACGCAAGAGTTTTGCTTCCGCAGCCGCTTCAGCCGCGCGCCGGTTGGCGTTGGCGATGCGCCTTTGGTTCTTGCTTAACTCTTTCTTCTGCTGCTGCTCCGGCGTTTCTTCGACTACTTCGGGTTGTTCGCCCTCTGCAACCGCTTCGACTACCGGCGCTTCCGTCTTGGGTTCTTCCGCGACGGGTGCGGGTATTTCTTCGACTGCGGTTTCGTTCTCTTGCATGTCATCCTCGTTTGAGGGTTTACAGGCATCCGGCCTGCGCGGTTATCCAATAACGTGACTGTCGCAGCACCCGGCCCACTGCTCGGACTGGCCGTTGCGAGTGATGATCGCCACGCGCCCCGCCTTATCATGCTCGTCGGCTTCGGCTTCGGAAATCGTCACCTCGCCGCTGGTGACAATTGCTCCATTCACCACGATGGGTGCGAGAACTTGTACTGTGCATTCCATGATGTTCAATCCGCTAGTTGGTTAACCAGGTCGTCAGCCGAGACAAAATCAAGCTGGCCTGACGCTTCCAGCGTGGCCAGATAGGTCATCAACTTGCGAAAGGTAACGCGATACCACCACAACCCTGTAGACAGCCCTGGTGCTGCCGGGTTGCCGTTCTTTCCGGGCGGACTGTCGGGATCGACCACGGCATCCAGCGCCTCATTTCGCAAATAGTGCCCAAAGATGCAAATACCCTGCCCTCGGTTGATCGCTCCCTGAACAGCATCGACGATATTGGCGTAGGTGCTGCCAGTGCTGCCGCTGTTGAGCTCGACCGAGCCAAGAGCAAGCGGGTTGTCCACCCCAAATTCACCTACGCGCACGGTGCTGCCAGCAAGACCTCGCGCCAGCTTGATGCCAGCCAATTCTGCGACCGTTTCCATAATTCGCATGTCTGGATAGCTGTTGTTGGGGTAGGCCATAAACCTTGATCCACGCAGCCACCCCTTCATGCGTCCGTAATAATTGATGTCTACAAACTCGTGTTTGAGCGCCGCCAGTGCGTTGCTGGCCCCCAGGATGATCGGCTGGTTGGTCACTGCGACAGTGTTGAAAACGTCATTCAGGTACGTGCTGGCCTTCACGGTCCCGGTCGCAGTGCCGTCAGTGCCGCCTGCGATGACGTAGGTCACTGCCGTGGTTGTCGTTACCAGCGCATCAAACACGCCGTTTGCGTTGGTCGAAGATGCGCCGGTCGCCCCAAAGACAGCGATCAATACGCGCGTGCCAATCGTCCAACCGTGTGCGCTTGACACCGTGAGCGTCGCCAACGTCCCGGTGCCGCTAACAACCAGCGAATTTCCGCTTGCGTACAACACGCCCGGAACGCTTGCGCCGTGGCTCCATGAGTGGTTGATCGCGTCCCACTTGTAAGTGCCGTACAAAGACTGTCGCCGGGTGTCATCCTGCGTACCCATGTAAATCGCGTCATAGACTTGGGTCATCGTGAAGTAGGACGGAATGCCCAACGACTGCATGAAAGGCGCGGTATTGTCGGTGAACTCGTCGTCCGTCAGCGATGAGCCGCTGGAATCAAACCCGACACACACAAACGGCTTGATTTTCGCGGGGATGCGGATTTGACTGTCCAGATAGAACTTGCGCAGATTCACAGAGCTGCGGGCGAACACAATCTGAATGAACTTGATCGGGTTCGACCAAACTAATGGGGCTGCACCGCCAGTTGCTCCGGCCTTGCTCATTCCATAAGGCAGGGTTCCGGTGCCCCGAACTCCATCCAGCGCGCCATCAGCATCCAATCCGCACAGCGTGATCTGATTCCAGCCCTGCCGCAGATAGTTGCTATTCACCACCCACAGCGTGCCGGGGGCTGCATAGCTGGTCGCGTTGCTGACAAAGATGTTCATGGCGACCGCGCCACCCACATTTGCCTGTACGATTTCCGGAATATAAACATCAAACGATAGAAGTTGGTCGGTCGGGTCAGCCGCGACGCCCGTAGCGTTCGACCATTCAAGCGTCGCATCCGCCGATGCGCTCGTCATGTCGATTTCCATCGTGTGCGAACTGCGGCGGCTGTACAAGCTGGACGCCCGAAACACATTACCAGCGCCGCTGCGCGTCCATCCGGTGCTGATAGTGGTGTTGATGAGATCGCTGCCACGCTTGACGATGCGGTTGCGAGCCATGCTGGTGCGCAACTCCTTGACAGGCAAATTCTCACCCGCCCCCACCAGCCCGGTGATGTTGCCGGAGGCGTCGGTGGTGTATTGCGCCTCTGGCACCAGCGCCGTGCCATTCGTCCGATACCGTGTAAACGGCGACACATCCAGCACGAACACGGTGCTGTAACTCGACAACATCTGCGCAGTCGGCGCAGCAA
>Ga0315904_10007952_pt1 | contig 14109 bp, 13 predicted proteins | sample LakEriMetagenome_6_FD_203529 | JGI IMG/M metagenome (GOLD analysis project Ga0315904, IMG submission 203529) | Freshwater fungal communities from buoy surface, Lake Erie, Ohio, United States - Buoy 12 MA120 | ecosystem: Environmental > Aquatic > Freshwater > Lake | place: USA: Lake Erie, Ohio... | reverse complement strand
GGTAATTTGGTTTTTGAAATAATATTTCTTATTATATCAAGAAAAGGTTTTGTATGACAAGAAAATTAGATAAAGAACATGTAGATTCAATACAAGAATTGCAACAAAAATTTGCCGAATTAGTTTCCATAGTAGGAAATATTTCCATCGAAAAACAATTTGCTAAACAACGTGTTGAACAGTTAGAATCCCAGGAAGCAGATGCAATTCGTAGATTCGATTCATTAAGAGAACAAGAGCAAGAACTATTACAGAAACTAAAAGATCGCTACGGCGAAGGCGAAATCAATATTGCTGATGGAACATTCACTACTGCTCAATAAGGTTTGGCTTGTTTAATCCATATTTATTATAAAATCATAGGAGTATATTAATGGCAGAAAGAATTGTTTCGCCCGGCGTATTTACAAATGAAGTAGATCAGTCATTTTTAGCCGGCGGTGTTGCTGCAATCGGTGCAGCAGTAATAGGACCAACTGTAAAAGGTCCTGCATTAATCCCTACCCAAATAAGAAACTACTCAGAATTTATTGCAACATTTGGATCATATACTGATGATTCATATGTGCCTTTTGTAGTACAAGATTATTTGCGTAATGGAAGTGTAATCACAGTAACACGTCTTCTCTATGAAGATGGATATAAATTAACCAATGGTGCATTAGCAGTTATTGCTAAATCTGGATCCGGTGCAGGTAAGGTAGAAGTTGTAACTCACGTATTACATCCAACACAACCAGTAACACAAGATGGCACTAGTCAAATATTTGAAAATGCAGTATTATTAGATGGTGGCTCTGGTTCATTTGCAATTAAAGTATCTGGATCGTTTACTGCAGCACAGGATGATGCAATTGGATTTGATGGTTCATTTTTAGTAGCAAAAGATGTTGCAATCTCAGCATCAATCAATCCAAATGCAAATAACTATGTTAACAAAGTATTCGGTACTGGTCCTAAATCAGTAGATTATCCAGTATACGCATTATATGCAAATCCAACTGCGTATGCTGCATTTGCTAATGCTGGTAATATTACTACAGAATTAGCTTTATTATCAAATTATGAATTCTTATCAGACTATTCAACTGCAGCCACTCCATGGATTACTTCACAAAAAATTGGAAGTGTTGCAAAAGATCTTTTTAAGTTTCATACATTATCACATGGTACTTCTGTAAACCATGAGGTTAAAGTTGGTATACGTGATGTGAAAACATCTACTGAAGTATCTGATCCAGCTGGATATGGAACATTCACTGTAGAAGTTCGTCGTGTTAACACTACTAACATTCCTGGATCTCCATATTCATCAGAAGACACTGATAGAAATCCAGATATCGTAGAGACATTCTTAAATGTAAACTTGAATCCAGATTCGCCTAGATATATTGCTAGAGTTATTGGTGATCGCTATCAAACAATTTCTGACAATAACGATATCATACCTAATGGCGATTATCCAAACATTTCAAGATTTATTCGAGTACAAGTTTCTACCGGGGTATCTACTAAAACCAATGAAAATACTTTGGTACCGTTTGGGTTTCGAGCTCCAGAAGCTCCAATTCCAATGGCATCTGGTTCATTGAATTTAACAGCTGCTACATATCAAACATCACAAGTCGTTGTAACATATTCGCCAAATACTTATTTTGGATTTAATTTTAGCACGGTTAACAACTTAAATTACTTAGCACCATTACCGTCATCTGGTAGCAATACAGGTAGCAACACTGATTTCTATCTAGGAAACATTAATCAAGATGCTGCAGCAAATTTCCCAACATCGACTACTGCTTATTCCGGGTCTTTGGAATCTGCATTGACTGGAGGTACATTCACAACTAACGTTGCTATATCAACTAGAAAATTTATTGTGCCATTCCAAGGTGGATTTGATGGAGCAAAACCAAATCTTAAAAAGTATTCTGGAACTAACATAACTAGTAACAATACATTTGGATTTAATTGTTCCGGTACAACTACCCCGGGAACCAAAGCATATAACAAAGCATTTACATTGTTAAGCAATACTGATTATTATGATATCAATATGCTTATTACTCCTGGGATTATCGATAGTTTGCATAGTGTAGTAACAACCGAAGCTCGTAACTTAGTTGAAACACGACAAGATTCATTTTATGTAATGGACTCAAATGCATTAACAGATTCGTTAACCACAGTAACAAGCCAAGTAGCTACCATTGATAGCAATTATACATCAACATATTGGCCATGGTTAAGAATTCTTAATCCTGCAAAGAACGTTCCATTATGGGTACCGCCTAGCGTAGTAGTACCAGGGGTATTGGCATTTAATGATCAAGTAGCAGCACCATGGTACGCACCAGCTGGTTTGACGCGTGGAGGATTGACTACAGTATCTGATACTTATATCAATCTTAATCAATCAGCTCGAGACACCTTGTATGAAGCCCGTGTTAATCCTATTGCCAACTTCCCTAACGAAGGAGTAGTTATCTGGGGGCAAAAGACATTGCAAGGTGTTCCAAGTGCATTAGACCGCGTCAATGTGCGTCGTTTGTTGCTTACGGTTAAGAAATTTATTGCTTCCTCAACTAGATATTTAGTATTTGAACAAAATACCGATGCAACACGTTTGAGATTCTTAGCAATTGTTAATCCATATTTAGATAGAGTAAAAGCACAGCAAGGATTAAATGCATTTCGTGTAGTAATGGATCAAACAAATAACACACCAGACTTAATTGATCAAAACATTCTATACGGTCAAATATTTCTTCAACCGACCCGTACAGCTGAGTTTATTATTTTAGATTTTAATATTCAACCAACTGGAGCAAGTTTCCCTGATTAAAATTCTAAAATAAAATTGATTTAAAATGGCAGGACTTCGGTTCTGCCTTTTTTACTTTGCGGATATTTATATAAAAAGAAATGAAGGAATAAAATGGCATTAACACCTACCTTACCTGATATTAGTCAGAATGATTTATTTAATAGTGCGTTTTCGTGGGAACCGAAGTATGCTAACAGATTTATTATGCAATTGGCAGGTACTAACATTCCTGCATACTTAGTAAAAGCTGCAGCTCGTCCTACTATTGCAAACGGAGAGATTGTATTAGACCATATTAATATTGACCGAAAAGTTAAAGGAAAGTCTAGATGGAGCGATGTTTCTATTACAGTATATGATCCTATCACAACAGAAGGGGCACAAGCAGTAATGGAATGGATTCGTTTCCATCATGAATCAATAACAGGTCGAGATGGATATTCTTCAGATTATAAACGAGATATAGAATTCTATGCACTTTCTGCATTAGGTGAAAAAATTGAAAATTGGTCATTAAAAGGAGCATTTATTTCAGATGCAAACTTTGGCCAAATGGATTGGGGAACAGAAGAAGCAATGACAATCGAATTGACTTTGAAATTTGATTACGCAATATTGCAATACTAAAAAATATATAACTATGGGGGTTTTTGCCCCCATATTTTATGTTCGCACATATTTATTATTAAATAATAAGGAGTTATAATGGCCGGTATGACTGATAGAATTACCAATCACGATTTAATACAATTAGCAAAAAAACAGTACGAAGAAACAAAACGTAATAATATTCCAAGTGAAATTGTTCGTTTAGTTAGTAAAGGAATGGTATATCCTAAAGATCATCCATTACGAGATGGTACAATAGAAATGCGGTATATGACTGCATATGACGAAGATATTCTAACAAATCCATCATATATACGAGAAGGAGTTATGTTGGATAAGTTGTTAGAAGCATTAATTATAACACCGGTTGATTATTCTACTATTACTAAAGTAGACAAAAACGGATTAATTATATCCGCACGTATTCTTAGTTACGGAAAAGAATATCCTGTTAAGATAAAACACCCAGCAACAGGTAATATTTTAGATCGGGTTGTAGACTTATCAAAACTAAAACATTCAGATTTTAATTTAGTTTCTGATGAAAATGGAGAATTTGATTATAAAACAGAATCTGGTATTCAGATTAAGTTTAAATTTTTATCAAATGATGCTGTAGATGAAGATAAAGTTTCAAAATTCCTAGAACAGACAATTTGCGAAGTTAACGGTGTACGTGATATAAATGAAATACAAGATTTTATACGTTATAAATTTTTAGCAAAAGAATCTAAGCCATTTAGAAAATATATAAATGACAATACTCCTAGTATACTATCAAGTTATGAGTTTGAAGGTGAAGATGGGAGCACCTTCATTGCCGGGTTTCCAATTGGCGCAGACCTTTTTTGGTTTTAAGCCAGAGGACCGAGTACAACTTCATGACTCTCTTTTTAATTTAGTATGGCACGGCGCTGGTAGATGGTCATGGCATGATTTATATAATATGCCAGTGTATCTACGTAGATTTTGGATTCGTAAAATAAATCAAATATACGAAGAAGCCAATCAACGAGCTGAACAACAAAAAGCTGCTAGATCTATAACTAAAAACAAAGTAGTAAAATCTCCATTGTAAATATTTATATAAAAAGATATTTCCAAATGACCTACGAACATCAAATACAACTAATTAAACGTCTTAAGCAACAACCTAAACAAGGTCAATCTGCTGAACTTGCGTCAATCGAAGCACAGTTACGCAAACTATTTGAGTTATATAAAACCGAAGGTGGTGCTGTTGTAAAATTAAATGTATTTGGTACAATTGGCGATGAAATAAAAAAAGTATCAGATAATTTAACAGTTTTAGAACAGTTAAATGCAGGCTTACAATCTGGATTTAACTTAAATGCAAAAGACGCTGCTAATTTTGGTATAACTTTACAAAATTTATCTAAAACCCTTAACATTAATTCAGCAAATACTAAAAAAAATGTAGAAGAAAATAAAAAATTATTTGCTACAGTTGGCAAAAAATTTTATGAAACAAACTACGGAAAATTTTTAGTTGAACAGAATGAGTTAGCATTAGAACAAATGAAAATAGGCGAAGACGCTTATGAAAGTTTTACTAGCGCGCAAACTGCATATGCAAATGGTAGTTTAGCCATGGCTAAATCATTTCGAGAACAAGTTACAGATGTTGCTGAATTATTTAAAAAGTTAGGGTATGAATCCGGTACATTAACAGATATTAGTAAAGAGTTTGCAAATTTAAGTGCTGAAGAACGAGTAGTATTCGGTGCAATGCCTAAACAATTAGCTTTAGCATTAGGAAAAGCAAAAATGTTAGGTGTAGAAATGTCTACTATTACCACCGGCGCAAAAGGATTCCTGGATTATAATCAAATGATTACTAGCGAGTATGAACTTCAAGCATTAGCCGGTGAAGATATAACTACGTCAGCTGGTGAAAATTTTGGTGTAGCAATGCAACAAGCAGTACTGCAACGTGATGCAAATAAACAAGTAGAATTATTTAGTGACTATATTTCTAAATATTCTAGCAAATTAAAAACAAATCCTTTTTTCTTAGAAAAATCTGCAGAATATTTAGGTGTTAGCGCTGAACAAATATTTGAAGGACTCGAAGGACAAGCTGCTTTAAATACGGCACATACAAATGCTAATAAATTATTAAATGCAGAAGTTACTAGCGCAGCATCATTGAATGAAACATATAAATCAATGGCTGCTGCAGAAGATCAACGATCTACTGAGGAAAAATTGCAAGCTAAAGTAACAACTGAGGCAGAAACTTCTGCGTTTGAAGGAAAAACCGGGGCAGACGTACAAAAAACCAGTACTACTATATTAGAAAATGCCGATCGAGCATTGGTATTAACCAAAGAAGCAGCAGACATTGCAGCTACAGTTTCAACTAGCGCAGTTGCAGCAGGAATTAGAAGTTTGATGTCTGGTATTAATTTAGTTGGTACAGTTGCTGGTAAAATTGGTAGTGGGGATATATTAAATCAAGGACAATACGAAACAATAACATCGCCAGAACCACAAAAAGATGTTTTTATACCAGCTGGCCCTGGTACTGTTGTAAGTGGGCCATTTGGGTCGTTTTCATTAGATCCAAAAGATGATATACTAGCAATGCCAGGTATACGTGAAGCAACTGCACCAAAAGCCGGAATGAATGGCGACGCTATTGCTAGTGCAGTTGCTGATGCGATAAAAGGAATGAGTTTTCAAGTAACAAATGTATTTGATGGTCAAAAAATTAGATCTTCATTGCGTATATTAGAACGGTCCAATCTAAATAACACAAGTATAATGTAAGATGTCAACGTATCAAAATCCATATGGTAGTACTATTTTTCCTATAAGTACTCCAACGCTTTCTAGTAAAAATCCACCATATGGTGTTACGGTATTTCCTACAAGTACAGTTAACTATCCAATACTATCATCAGATATTCCATCGCCATACAGAATATGGCTAACTGATAGTAATTCATCGCTACGTGCTACATTTAAAACTTATAATGAATCCGAAGGAATTTTTAAACCAGCTGGAATTCCGTTGGGATTAGGTCAAGTAACATATGCAAGTCCATTTAATACACCTACGATTGAACAAGGAAAAAATGTAAATACTGCTACAAACCCAGCTGGATTTACGTATAATACTAGAGCTGATGTTGTTAATAATATTGGTAATGTATCTCCCGGGTCTATATTTTTAAGTGTAGCCAGAAATGCAGCAGTAGGTGCAGCAGCTGGATTAGGCACTGCAATGACTCATCAAATTACAGGCCCTGGTATAAGCAACCTATTTAGTTCTAATAAAACAGACGATACCCGATTTGAAAATTTAGGACAACCATATTCCATGATGCCGTTTACTAGAAAAGCGACGTTAATAAATTGGAGTGCTACTAAATACAAAGATTTTCGAAGTTTTAAAGGATATTCTTTTAGTATCGATAATGTTCGATTAGATGGTACTGCTGCAACTGTTAGAAATCTATTCAACAATGATGTTAAAAATTCTATTGTTAGTGGATTATATGCTGCAGCAACAATTGCACCGCTGGGTGGGGTGTATTCTATATTTAATTTAGAATCTGTATATGGATTTGGAAATCATGGAGATGCTAATGCATTACGTCGAGATTTTACACAACGATCACAAGTCGCAACCAGATGGAAATCTTCAGAAACCGCCGGCCCAGATAAAAAACCAGGAAAATGGGTTCCAACTATTAATCCTACTGAATTAGTAACTGAATTTAGAGGAGATAAAATAAATGTTGTTGATTTTGGACAACGATCATTAAAAGAAGTTTATAGATGGAAACCTAAATTATTTAGTTTTAGTAGTCAAAAATGGAATAACGCTATTGATTTTGCAAATCAAACTGATATAACAAAAGACTTTATAAAATTTTATTTTACCGGACCTAACTTATATAATGGCGCCGAAGATGAAGATGATATCATAGTATTCCGTGCTACAATTGATTCATTTTCAGATACTCATGCACCGCAATGGAATACTGTACAGATGATAGGTCGTGCTGACCCAAATTATACATATCAAGGATATAGTAGAGATGTAAGTTTGTCATTTACTGTTTATGCAACTTCACGTGATGAAATGAAACCTATATACAGAAAATTAAATGCATTGGCATCATACACTGCTCCTAAATATGGTACTAGTACATTGGCAATGAAAGGTCCATGGATGCGAATGACATTGGGAGATTTATTAGTTCAGCAGCCAATCGTATTAACTAGCGTAGGCTATACATTTCAAGATCAAGAAACAACATGGGAAATTAATATAGAAGAAGATCCTACCATGATGCAAGTGCCACATAAAGTAGCTGTACAGTTAGGAATGCATATAATACCAGATTATTTGCCAGAACTACGAGGTCGAATGTATACGTTAGCAAAAACATTTGGACCTGATGCAATTCCTAAAGAAGGTGGCGATAATTGGTTAAGTGATTTTGGAACTAATGATATAAATGAAAATGCTGATAAAAATGCAGCAGAGCGAGGTTCTGATAAAGGTAAATTTAAAATAGCTGGCGAGGCAAATGTACCGGCTGCCAATGCAGCTGGAGGAATTACTAATAATTAAGGATAGCTATGAGTAACAGATATAGTAATGCTAATATACTTAATGACGCATCTGGTAAGCGAAAACAAAGCACCATGATTATACCAGTACCAAATCCATCGTTAAATGATGTATATATTCAAACATCTAATATTGAACGATTAGATTTGTTAGCATTTAAGTTTTACGGTGATTCATCAATGTGGTATATTATAGCTACCGCTAATGGATTAGGAAAAGGGTCATTAATAGTTCCTATTAATAGTAGATTGCGAATTCCAAATATGTCTAACATGCAAAACCAAATAGAAAGTATAAATTTATCCAGATGAGTCTTCCGTTTTATTCACAAGTTAACAATGCGTTGCAGCGAGAATTAATAGCCCGAGGGTCTGCTGGAACTGCAAATCGAACAACGGCTGCTATTAACTACATGGTTGGTAAAGTAGCAAATGTAGAATTACTTGCATACGGAGAAAAACCTAATGTAAATTCTAAACCATTGCCCGGATTTGGTGTATTAGGCGGACAGACAGTTTTAAAAGATTCATATATGCCAACTGGCCCTGTAGGCTTTTTAAATGATGCAGTTCGCCCATCATATCGAATACCACCGGTACTTACTGCAGTATCATTTAATTTTAATGATACATCAAAAAATTATATTAATAAAGCTAACATAACTATTCAAGTACCCGATGCTACTACAGACTTAGATGAAATTGAAGAAATATATTGTTCGCCAGGCCGATACATACGAATAAAAATTATGCATGATGAGTCTGTTGTATTAACCGGTGAAAAACTAGAAAATCAAGGATTACCAACCACTGGTACTATTCAGAGTTTCTTTCCTAATGTTAATTTAGAAGATTTACGTAAAATGAATGAAGCATTTTTCACCGGAAGAATCGTTTCATTTACATATTCATATAGTGCCGATGGTAGTGTAGAAGTTTCAGTTGAAGCAACAGGTGTTAGTAATATATATGCGGATGTTTCTACTATTATTAATAATAAACCTAAAACATCTGGTGCTGGCACTAAAATTACAAATGAGGTTTCTAACATATATACAGACATAAGTAGTGTAGTGGATGCTCGTATACAAGAACAAAAAAAGATTAATCCAGATATAGTAGATTTTGAATATGCTGTTGCTAATTTGACTGATCGAGCTATACTGGTAGGCACTCCATATACATTAGAAAACACACAAACAACGCCGTCTACCGAACGTATGGTGACATTAGGGTTTTTAATAGATTTTTTAAATGAAAATTTATTAGCAAATATAAGTGCTCCGTTAATATGCACAGACACGGCGTGTCAGAGTAATTTTTATGAAAGATTAGTATCTGCAAATCCAATGGAAATATTGTTATGGTCTGGTACGTCTGACATTCCCACAGATGTATATACATATAATATACTTCCGGCGCCGTCTGGGATTCGAAAAGCCGATCTAAAAATGTTCCCTAAAGTTGAACGTGTAACACCAGGATTTGCTGTTCGTACAACTGAATCTGAACGAGCGTTCCCTTCAAGAATTTATATAAATTTAAAAACAATTGAACGTATATTATCAGCAATTCAAAAAACACCTGAAAACGGAATAGTTAATCCAACTGTAAAAAACTTTTTAAATAAACTAAGTGAAGTAATACACTATAATACTGGTGGAGCTATAAATTTAGTTTTAGTACAAGATCCGTTAATACCAGACGCATTATTATATTATGATGCTAATTTTGTTAATGGAGATATAAGCGTCACCGAATTTACACTCCCGGCGTTTGCATCAAAAACAGGTACGTCTGTTATTCGAGAATTATCATTAACGAGTCAAGTACCTGAATCAGTTACTAGTATGGTATTTGCAGTAAGTTCTGGTGATGCATCCGTACAGAAACAAGCAATTTATAATCCATACTTATATGCAGATACGAAAACTAAAGAAAAATTAGCAGCAGACTGGAATGCTAGGTATGAAGATGTAATTATAAATTTGGCTGAAACTATAAATACGTTTGGATTGCGACCTAATGATACAAATAACATTGAAAAATTGCAAAATGTATTACAACGGTATATGATATATTTTACTCCGGATATTAAACAATCTATTAATAGAAATAAATCTGTGTTTCCAATGGAATTAGAATTTACATTAGATGGAATTAATGGGTTTAAATATGGAGATGTTTTAGCAGTAGCCGGATTACCTAGGCGGTATCGTGAAGCCTTTGTTTTTACCATTATTGGTGTTGATCATTCAGTATCAAATGATGGCGAATGGACTACTAAAATTAAATGTAATGCAAGGGCTCGAATAAAATGAGACGTAGACTACATTATACTCCGAGCCAAATTACAAAAAATTTATATACTACTGGCTCCGAATGGATGACTGACGATCAGAAAGAATACATTGGACCATATCACACATATATTACAGGTGAGATTTTTACTGAAACATTTTGGAATCCCAATAAATCTAAAAAGTTACAACCTTTAGTTAAAGAATCAGAATTAACTAAACGATATAAAGAATTAAAGACAGTTCAAACTCGTTTTAAAACTCCAAATGTATATATACCTATAATTACAGAAACAGACCGATCTACTGGATTTATTGTTAGATATTTTTTAAGAAAGAATAATCAACGACAATTATTAGAAATTGATTATGAACAATTTGCAAGTTGGAGATCTGGACAGATTGATAAAAATTTATATTCGGGGTTTCAGTTGAATTGGACTATTACCGGACCGTTGCAAGATACGTTTCAAAATGGCGTATTAACAAAAGGAGTTGCTACTAAAAATGTTGAAGCTATGCGAACCGTAGAAAGCGAATTCCCGGAAATATTTGAAGTATTAACTAACCCTATTCAGTATTACTCAGATACAGATTTTGTAGTTCCTAAAGATATTAATTCATAACTAGGATTTCTGCATATTTTTTCTTATATTTAATGTATGATACTAGATGATGCAGATGAAATTGATACACTATTTCAGTGTATTGAAAATAAACGCACTCTAGTTATACCTATTTTAACAAACAATTTTTTGCATGTATCCATAAATCGGGTATGTGCAATATACATTTATACTGAAGATGGTGTAGAACGAATTGTTCCGATGAGACATACCGAACAGTTAACCGGCTTTTCAGAACATTTGTCCCGGTTTCTGCAACTGCGTGATATCTTTGTATATGATAAGAAACAGTGGCTGCAAATCGGAGGAAATGATGCCGTATGGGATGTTAAGACGTTGTGGTGGTATACTTATGCAGAAGCATATGATGAATCTCATTATCCAACCGCAGCTCATACATTTTATTGGAGGCGACATACGGCTTTTCAGTATGTTAATACTTTGATACCAATGCAACAACATTTAGCAATGTGTCAGAAAATACGTCACTATGCCTGGCCTATGTGTGTTAATGCAAAATTAGATGAATCATATTTAAAATTTAATGCAACATATCCTGCAGTATTTTCAAGAATTGAACAATCAGGATTGCGAGTAACTGAAGAATTTAGAATGCCAGAATTGGTAACCAATGGATTTGTATATTCGCAATACAACTATCATACAGTCACCGGTCGACCTAGTAACGCAGCCCGCGGTTTTAATTTTGCTGCCATGAACAAAGAAGATGGTACTAGGTCGGCCTTTTGTAGTAGATTTGATGATGGTGCGTTAGTAGAGATGGATTTTGATTCATATCATGTTAGATTGATTGCTCGTATAATTGGATATGAAATGCCTGACACATCAGTGCATGATTATTTAGGTCGTTATTATTTTGGCGATGCATTAACAGACGAGCAACGAGAAGAAAGCAAACAAATAACATTTCGATTGATGTATGGAGGCATTGATTCTGAATTTTTATCTATTGAATTCTTTCAACGAGTTAATAAGTTTGTATATGAATTGTGGGCACAATGGAAATCAAAGAAGTGTATCCGGACGCCAATACTAAACAGACCAATTTGTTCGGATGCTGTTAAAAACATGACGGCAAACAAACTATTTAATTATTATTTACAAGCAGTAGAAACCGAAGTATCTGTGCAAAAGTTACAGCAGGTATTAGACGCATTAACTCAAAAACAAACACGTATGGTGTTATACACGTATGATTCAGTAATGTTTGATGTTCCGATGACCGAAGCTCAGACCGTTTTACCAGAAATCAAACATATATTGGAATCCGGTAATTTCCCGGTAAAATGTAAAGTTGGCAATATTTATGATAAAATGAAAACTATTTCGATATGAACATAGATTCTATATTAACAGAGTGGTGTTTTAGACTCCCAAATGGATATCCTTCTAAATCAAAAGATTATGAAGTGTTATATGATGTGCTCATAGAAACTTCAAATATATCTCCTACCGAAGCCCGGGCTATTGTAAAACGGGCACAGGGTACATTAACAAAGATGATTACTGAAGCAGTTCAGTTTGATTCTATTGAAAATACAATGTTAATCAACGCAATTAATCAAGCTGGTAAAACAGAACAATTTACACAGTTTTTACGATTATTGCCAACGGAAGCTGATGCATTGACATTGTCATTTTTAAATAACTGTACAGCAGAACAATCGGAACAATTTGCAAATTTATTATATTCAAAAACAAGTGTTTCAGAAGAGGAATTAAATAGTATAAATTTTCGAGCCGGCGTTGCTTATGATTTATTTAAAATAGAACCTAAGGGATTGGGAAAAGGTGAGATATTCCTTGCTGCATTAATTGAAGGTGCTAGATTAAATGGATCCGGAGAAAGTTTTGATATGACATCCAATGGTCAGCCATATGAGATAAAAGATTATACTGGTGGAGCTGGTAATGCAAAATCAATACGACTAGGAACTAAAGCAACTGTAACTCGTTTCAAATTTTGGGATGAAATTGTAACTACTTTAAAACGACTCGATCAGCTTCGAGGTACATTTGAAAATCCAAAATTTAACTTTCATAAATATTTTAATGAAACATTGTTAGAAACGATTGCGTATTTAGATGACCGAAGATCTTTTATTTTAGGCGGCAATCTAAATATGAAAGATAAACAATATTTAATGCAATTCTATAGAGAAGCTAATGCATTGAATACAGAAATAACAGGTTATACTAATGCTATTTTGCGAGGGCCCAATGCGACACCTATAGAAATGTCAATTGAACCAATTAAAAAAATGAAAGATGGTTCTATAGTTATAAAACCGATTGATGACGGAGACCAAGATATAACATATATTAATACTGAATTACGAAGATTAAAATACGTAAGAAATCCTAATGAATTAGATATTGATTTACAAGGCGCAGTTGATGAAATACTAGGAACTGATTTACAATTTATAGTGTTTCGTAAAGATAGAATTCGAGTTACAAGAGATTTTCGATATGTAGTAATTGATGCAGGTAAAATCCGGATCATTGAAAAAGCAATTGGTACAACTAATATTGATTTAAGTGACATACAAATAACTGAGGAAAATGAATGGTAAAGACACAACTACTTTGCACCTTCGCACACAAATCGGATTTAAACATCATAACTGATTACATACAAACAAGCTACGAAATTCCAGAACATCGAATCTTTGTGTTTAGCAACTCAGAGACAACAGATAATTTGTATTGCACATACAATGCAATGTCTACTTCCCGGCGAGGTCAAAACACAATAAGCATACATCGCAAAAAAGAAACTAACACATTATATACGGTGAATGCATTGAATGAAGTTATAAAGAGCGTGAATAACGGTGTTTTAGATAAAACATATCAATTAGATTGGATGAAGTATCGCAATTCATTTATACTTACAGATGATGCAGGATACCGTGTTATTAACTTGATTTTCTTTAAAAAGATTTCTTGGTAAGTTCATATATATAAAAGTATAAAGGATTACGAAATGATTAAATTAAAACATATCCTAGCAGAAAATATGCGTCGCTTTGGTACTAAAAATTTACATGAAGCTGGCAATGATGAAGATGCAAATAAAAAACTAGCAGATTTTTTAAAATCAGTATATTATGAT
>Ga0315904_10007951_pt1 | contig 14111 bp, 14 predicted proteins | sample LakEriMetagenome_6_FD_203529 | JGI IMG/M metagenome (GOLD analysis project Ga0315904, IMG submission 203529) | Freshwater fungal communities from buoy surface, Lake Erie, Ohio, United States - Buoy 12 MA120 | ecosystem: Environmental > Aquatic > Freshwater > Lake | place: USA: Lake Erie, Ohio... | reverse complement strand
ATTGAATACCGAACTTTTTGAAGCCGCCTTATCGCTTCCTCAAGTAAAGATCAGGCAGTGTCTGGTTCCAAGGAAAGAAGTAGAAGCCATTGATGTCAATACACCGATCGAACAATTAGTTGCTAAATTCACTGATAGCAAACTCAGTAAAATTGTGGTGTATGAAAAAAATATCGATAACATCCTGGGATATGTTCATCAACTGGCTTTATTTGGCAAACCACGAGATATTCAATCCATATTATTACCTATACCAGCTGTACCGGAAAGTATGAGCGCCTCTGACCTGATCAATAAATTCACCAGGGAACGCAAGAGTATTGCCTGGGTAGTCGATGAGTTTGGTGGAACGGCAGGTATTATTACGATGGAAGATCTGTTGGAAGAGATCTTTGGTGAAATTCAAGATGAACATGATACCGAAGAATTTATTGAAAAACAGATTACCGATAAGGAATTCATTTTTGCCGGACGATTAGAGATTGATCATCTTAATCAGAAATATAATTTAGATCTACCTGATTCAGATTCTGAGACTCTCTCAGGCCTTATCATAAGCCATCATGAAAAAATACCAAAGGAAAAAGAGAGAATTATAATAGGCAATATGGAATTTGAGATCCTCAGCGTCAGCGACACCCGAATAGAGATGCTCAGGGTTCGTTTACTTCAATAATCTTTATCCCCCGCAATTCCCTTAATTTTGTCTCTAAATTTTTACTGTGGCCGGCGCTGATAATGGAAGAAAATCATTTTTTAAAAAGATAAGAGGACAAGAGTCTGAAGAAGCTGAAATGAGCTTTATAGATCATCTTGAAGCTTTGCGGTGGCATATCATGCGTGCAGTGCTAGCTGTTTTATTATCTGCAATATTCTTCTTCATATTCATCGATTGGATATTCGACAATGTTATTATGGGACCAACCCGTAATGAATTCATATCCTACCGCTTATTGTGTTCCTTGAGCCATTCATTGGGCATGGGTGATTCTTTATGTTTGCCTCCTATGCAATTAAATCTTCAGGTTACCAGTGTTAGCGGAACATTCATGTCCAGTATAACTATAGCTTTCGCAGGAGGCTTCATCGTTGCGCTTCCCTATATACTTTGGGAAGTCTGGCGCTTTATAAAACCCGCTCTTCACCCAAGTGAATTGAAATATACAAGAGGGGTTATTTTCTGGGTATCGCTTTTCTTTTTCATCGGAGCTTGTTTTGGCTATTTTCTATTGGCTCCATTCACCTTTAATTTCTTGTCCAATTATAAGATCGGATCGGCTGGCATACTGGAATATCGCCCTATGTTGAGCGACTATCTGGAAAGTTTGATCGATATCACCCTTGGTGCAGGAATTGCCTTTGAATTACCTATGGCCACCTGGGTTTTATCTAAAATGGGATTAATTACACCCGCTTTTTTACGTACATATAGAAAATATGCTTACGTAGGACTTTTGGTAATAGCTGCTGTTATTACCCCTTCACCAGATTGGGGAAGCCAAATGATCGTTGTGGTTCCTTTAGTCTTTCTTTATGAAATATCCATTTTGATCTCTGCTCGTGTACGGAAAGATCAAGATAAAAAATGGGAAGAATGGCAGTAACCAGAATCGTAATGGTATCTTAAACGTGTAACTCTTAATAATTTGTGTTATGAATCATTCTCCGTTCAATTTATTTGTCCCAATAGCTATAGGTTCAGACCATGCCGGATTTGAATATAAAGAAGAACTTATAAAATTCTTGCAGGGAAAAGGACTGACCGTTCGCAATTTTGGTACGTATAGTCTTGATTCAGTGGATTACCCAGACTTCGCACATCCTTTAGCTGATGCAGTTGAAAAAGGAGAATGTTCTTTTGGAATTTTATTATGCGGGTCAGCAAATGGGGTTGCTATGACGGCCAATAAACATCAGGGTATTAGGGCAGCTATTTGCTGGAATCAATCCATTGTTGAGTTAGCTCGCAAACATAATGATGCCAATGTCCTCTGCATCCCCGCACGATTTGTATCTTTAGAAGTGGCTCAACGAATGATTGAAGAATTTATTTCTACTGAATTTGAAGGAGGCCGACATGCCAACAGGGTCAATAAAATCGGCTGTATGTAATCAACGCCATTTATCCATATTTTAAGCCTGAAGTACTTTCAATTGCCGTCCTTCAGGCTTTTTTATTACCTTAACAACCTGATAAAACAAACTTACATGATGAGATTAATGTTACTAATGGTGGTGCTGATGATAGGAGCACTACAAGGATCAGCCCAAAAAAAAGCAGATCCAAAAAAATTCGCAGAAACGATCACAGAACAAGATCTGCGTACACACCTCTACATTATAGCCAGTGCTGAAATGGAGGGTCGTGAAACCGCAACGGAAGGCCAACGTAAAGCTGCTGCCTATATTGAGAACTATTTCAAGACTATCGGACTCAAGCCGGGTAATCATGAAAGCTTTCAGCAAAGCTTTCCAGTATTCCGAGACAGCTTGATGTCCAGTACCATGTTAGTGAACAATGTGGAAGTCCCCTTGAATCAAGACTACCAGCCCATGATCCAGATGTCGCGCACTGCCGGACAATATTTCTCTGAAATCGTATTTGCCGGACATGGAATTGTAGATGGCGACTATGATGATTATGCAGGTGTGGAGGTAAAAGGCAAAGCAGTATTAATCCTTGATGGAGTACCGGCGGCTTATAAATCGGATAAGCGCGGATTCAGAGCACCAGGTTCTGTTTTTGGTAAAATTGCTGCTGCAACACAAAAAGGAGCCGCAGCAGTTTTGGTCGTAAGCCCCGGCTTCCCAAGACCCGCAATATCAATGAACAACAACAACATGTATGTAAACCTGTATAGCCCAGCTCAAAATCCAAATGTATATAGCATTTCATCAAAAGCAGCAGAGAGTATAATGGGTAGCGAATTCACAGCTATGGCTCAGCGGGCAAAAAATGAAAAGCTTCAGAATAAAACAGTTAAAGTCGATCTATTCCTAGAACTTAATAAAAAAGTAATACGAATGGAGAGTACTAACGTATTAGGTTATGTTGAAGGTTCTTCCAAAAAAGATGAATGGCTGATCATTACGGCTCACTACGACCATATAGGTAAAAGAGGCAATATCATCAACTATGGTGCTGATGACGATGGATCCGGCACTGTTGGTATTATGGAAATTGCACAAGCATTTGTTGCAGCAAAAGCTGCCGGAAACGGACCAGAGCGCAATGTAATGTTCATGGCCGTAAGCGGTGAAGAAAAAGGACTTTGGGGCTCAGACTACTTCGCTTCACATCCTACCATTCCTATGGATAAACTTACGGCAGATCTGAATATAGATATGATCGGCAGGATTGATACAGAGCGTATGCTTGCGGATACATTGAACTATATTTATGTAGTTGGCGATGATAAGTTAAGTACTGAACTCAAACCGTTGAGCGAAGCAGTAAATAATAAATACATGAAGATGACATTGGATTATAAATTCAATGACCCAAATGACAAAGAGCAGATCTATTTCCGCAGCGATCACTACAATTTTGCCAAAAATGGCGTCCCCGTAATTTTCTATTACGATGGCATGCTGAAGGCAGATTACCATAAACCAACGGATACGCCTGATAAGATCAATTATACTTTACTGAAAAAGCGTGCGCAATTGGTATTCTACACTGGCTGGGAAATGGCAAATAGACCTACGATGATGAAGAGAGATCTTCCCTTACCAACCATGACAAGAAGATAATGTCAAGCTATTTCAAACAAAAAACCGGGTTCAAAAATGACCCGGTTTTTTTTATGACCTTACAGTTGATTTACCAACCTAATATATAGGCAAAGATCAATGGTGCCACAATGGTAGCATCACTTTCCACTATATATTTAGGAGTATTGATATCGAGCTTGCCCCAAGTAATCTTCTCATTAGGAACCGCACCGGAATATGAACCATATGAAGTTGTAGAATCGCTGATCTGACAGAAATAGCTCCAGAAAGGAACATCATGCCATTCCAAATCCTGATACATCATCGGTACAACACAGATTGGAAAATCACCGGCTATACCACCACCGATCTGAAAAAAACCAACTCCTTTACCTGCACTATTTGCACGATACCAATCGCTCAACATTACCATATACTCAATACCACTTTTCATGGTACTTGCTTTCAATTCTCCTTTGATCACGTAAGAAGCAAAGATGTTACCCATAGTACTATCTTCCCATCCTGGAACAACAATCGGAATATTCTTTTCCGCAGCAGCAATCATCCAACTATTTTTAGGATCGATCTCATAATCTGCCTTCATCACGCCACTATTCAGGAGTTTATACATGTATTCATGAGGAAAATAACGTTGGCCACTAGCTTCCGCATCCTTCCAGATTTTCACGATATGATGTTGTATTTTACGGAACGCTTCTTCTTCAGGGATACAGGTATCGGTAACTCGATTCAATCCTTTTTCCAGCAGATCCCACTCTTCCTGTGGCGTAAGATCGCGCCAATTGGGAATGCGTTTATAATGCGTATGTGCCACCAGGTTCATGATGTCTTCTTCCAGGTTAGCACCAGTACAGGAAATAATATCTACTTTATTATGACGAATCATCTCAGCCAGCGAAACACCTAATTCCGCTGTACTCATGGCCCCAGCCAGAGTGATCATCATTTTTCCACCTTCCAGAAGATGCGTTTCATATCCCTTTGCCGCATCCACTACTGTCGCCGCATTGAAGTGGCGGTAATGATGCATCATAAACTGAGAAACGGGTCCTTTTGCCATGTCCGTAAATTTAGGAGGCAAAATTAGTGATTTGTGATGGGTGATGGTAGATTTTATTTGAGATTAGGGACTGGTCAAATGAATCTGTAAATTAGCGAATTAGCCAATTAACCCTTTTTTGAACTATCTCGCTCACGCATATCTGTCTTTCACCCACCCCGGTATCCTCACGGGAAATATGATCAGTGATTTCGTAAAAGGGAGAAAAAAATTCGACTTGCCGCCGGATATTCAAAAAGGGATTGCCTTACATCGGTTCATTGATGAATGGACTGATCAACACGCTGTTACCAAAGAACTGAAAAATATTTTTAAGCCTAGGTATGGCTTATATAGTGCCGCCATAATGGATGTAATTTATGACCACTTTTTAGCAACAGATCTTGATCATTTTACCACGGAGACATTGGAAATATTTTCTACACACACCTATGATCAACTTGAAAATTTTACAGATCACTTCCCTGAACGCTTTGCCCGCATGTTCTCATTCATGCAGGAGCAGAATTGGCTTTTTCATTATCATAGTTTTTATGGGGTAGAAAAAAGTTTAGGCGGACTAAAAAAGAGAGCTCTCTATTTAGATGATATACATCCCGCATTTGAGTTGTTCCAGCAGGAATACAAAACGATTAAAGCAGGATACTCCATATTTTTCCCCGACTTATACCAGATAGCCTATGAAGAATTTACTCGCCTTACCGGCAGGGAAAATGGTTGAAGCGTTCAAAGCAGGCCTTTTCCAGCATATCTCGATCTTCAGGATGGGCAATATCGATTAACGCTTTAGCCCGCTGGCGAAGATTCTTACCAAATAAGTAAGCTACCCCATATTCAGTTACGATATAATGAGCGTGGGCACGTGTAGTCACTACACCTGCACCTTGTTTCAAAAATGGAACAATTCGACTGATGCCTTTTGCCGTCCTGGATGTTAAGGCAATAATCGGTTTCCCTTTTTCAGATAATGCGGCTCCTCGCATGAAGTCCATTTGCCCACCTACACCAGAATATTGATATGTTCCAATGGAATCCGCACAGATTTGCCCGGTGATATCTACTTCAATCGCACTATTAATGGCGCACACTTTAGGATTACGACAAATCACATGAGGATCATTCACATAATCGATATCTAAAAAAGCAAACGAAGGATTATCATCTATAAAATCATATAAATTACGAGAACCCAGCGCAAAAGCAGACACAGTTTTATTTGGATGTATATGCTTATACTTGTTGTTGATCACATCCCGCTCCACTAATTCAATAATACCATCAGAACACATTTCGGTATGTACACCAAGGTCTTTATGATGGATAAGTGATTTCAATACAGCATCTGGAATGGCACCTATACCCATTTGGATAGTACTACGATCTTCAACAAGATGCGCTATATGCTCACCGATCTTCCGTTCAGATTCTCCAACTTTATCACTAAAATGAACTTCCTGCATCAGATCTTCACAAAATACCATGGAGTGAAAACTTGAAAAATGAATCAGTCCATCTCCATGCGTACGCGGAACGTTTGGATTAACTTGAGCAATCACTACTTTAGCTGTATTCACTGCAGTTCTGGCTACGTCAACAGAAATACCCAATGAACAATAACCATGCTTATCCGGAACAGATACATGAACGATCGCCACATCCAATGGCAAAATATCTTTTTTGAAAAGCTCAGGTATCTCACTTAGAAAGACCGGTATATAATCTGCCCAACCTTCATGAACTGCCGCTCGAATAGAAGCAGAGACGAACATGGAATTTATATGGAAATGTCCCAAACATTCAGGTTTTACCACATCCAGATCACCATACAAAGAGATAGAAACGAGCTCAACATCCCTCAAACGATCTTTCTGTTTTGCCAGCTCATTTAATAAATATACTGGGGTATGAGCACTACCCTGAATGAATATTCTATCACCCGATTGAACGACCGAAAGTGCCTCCTCCGCTGATCTGTACTGGCTAACATTCATAATCAATAGTTGTTTACTCTAAATCTAAATGCCGTACTTCTAAAAATCCGACCAAAACTTATTTCCAAGGCAATTTTCATCAGCGTATTTTTGTCAAAATTTGTATGTATGAAGAAATGGGTCGTTTTGCTGATTAGCTGTATCACGTTGGTTCAGGTTGAGGCACAGAATAAATCCATTCCAGCCCTGGATAAATCAAGTCTGGATATAAGCTTTTATCCATCTAATTACCCAATTCTCAAGATTCAGGATAAAGTTAAGGAACCACTGGCGATACGAGTGATCTATAGCCGTCCGCAAAAAAACAGTCGTGAAGTATTTGGTGGCATTGTAGAATACGGACAAGTTTGGCGATTTGGAGCAAATGAGGCAACTGAAATTGAATTTTTTAAAGATGCTACCATCGGGAAAGTTAGAGTTAAAAAAGGACGATATACACTGTTTGCCATCCCTCAACCTGAATCCTGGACACTTATTCTAAATAGAGAAAACGATACCTGGGGTGCGTTTAAGTATGATCCCAAAAAAGATGTAGTACGGACTGAAGTAAACGTTCTAACAACAAGTGAGATCACAGATGCATTCACCATGTATTTTGATTCTAGTCCGAATGGGGCTCTCCTGAATATACTATGGGATAACAAAAAGGCAACACTACCCATTATTTTTTAATCACTTTAATTATATATATGCATCGCAATACCCTTTGTATTCACGCGGGTTCGCACCCAGATCCTTCTACTGGAGCGATCATGACCCCGATCTATCAAACCACTACATTTGTGCAGGAAGCTCCTGGAGTTAATAAAGGATATGAATATGCCCGCTCACTCAACCCCACACGTACTGCACTTGAAGAAGCATTTGCTGCTTTGGAAAATGCGAAATATGGTCTGGCATTTTCATCAGGCGTAGGAGCAACCGATGCTGTGATAAAACTTTTATCACCCGGTGATGAGGTGATTTGTGGTAATGATATGTATGGGGGTACGTATAGATTATTTTCCAAAGTCTTTGAGCGCTTTGGGATCAAATTCCATTATGTGAATCAGCAGGATATCACCCTGGTTGAATCGCTCATCCGAAAGGAAACCAAGTTGATATGGATTGAAACGCCTACCAATCCACTAATGAATATTGCTGATATTTCAGCAATCTGCCAACTCGCAAAGAAACATAGCCTACTTACTTGTGTTGATAATACTTTTGCTTCACCGTACTTACAGAATCCACTTGATCTTGGTGCTGATATCGTTATGCATTCAGCTACTAAATATTTAGGTGGGCATAGTGATGTGATTATGGGTGCATTGATGATGAATGATCAAGAGCTTCGGGATAAATTATATTTCATTCAAAAAAGTTGTGGAGCGGTTCCTGGACCAATGGATTGTTTTTTGGTTCTACGGGGAATCAAAACGCTGCACGTCCGCATGCAACGCCATTGCGAGAATGGTAAAAAGATAGCAGCTTTTTTGAAAATGCATCCTAAAGTAGCAAAAGTTTACTGGCCAGGTTTCGAAGACCATAAAGGACATGAGATCGCTAAAAAGCAAATGCGTGATTTTGGAGGAATGATCAGCTTTGAATTAAAAGATAATTCAATTGATGTAGCGAAGAAGATGATGTCATCAACCAAATTATTTTCATTAGCGGAAAGCTTAGGTGGTGTTGAATCATTGATCAATCATCCAGCCACGATGACACATGCTTCAATTCCCAGAGAAGAAAGGATTAAGAATGGATTGAACGATACGCTGATACGCCTGAGTGTTGGCATTGAAGATGCACAGGATCTGATCGATGATTTAAATCAGGCGATTGGATAATGATGTTATGATCTCCACACAACTGAAAACATTTCTTGATCAGCGAGTCATATATTTCAATCAGCCTCGGTTTATTGAACAGGATCCTATTTCCATACCCCATCGATTTTCACGAAAAGAAGATATTGAAATATCTGGCTTTTTAGCCGCAACCATAAGTTGGGGGAACAGACGCTCCATCTTGAATGATGCAGATAAGATGATGCAATATTTTGGCTCAAGTCCATTTGACTTTGTGATGTCGGCCAAAAAAAAGCAGTTGGATAAAATCGAAGGTTGTATGCACAGAACTTTTCATGCAGAAGATCTTCGCTTTTTTATTCTTTCGCTAAGAAATATTTATTTATACCACGGAGGTATGGAATTTCTCTTTGCAAAATATGCAGAGAGAAAAAATCTTCAGCCTGCAATAAGTAAATTCAAAGAAATATTTTTTTCCATCCCGCATCCAGGAAGAACACTCAAACATATTTCCGATCCAGGAAAAGGATCATCAGCAAAAAGGATCAATATGATGCTGCGGTGGTTTGTTCGGCAGGATAAAAAAGGGGTGGACTTTGGTATCTGGAACTCACTTAAACCATCTCAACTTTCTTGCCCACTAGATATCCATTCAGGTACAATTGCACGAAAATTAGGATTGTTAAGCAGAATACAAAATGATGCCAAAGCAGTAATTGAATTAGATGCGGCACTACGCTCTCTTGATCCAAAAGATCCTGTGAAATATGATTTTGCCTTGTTTGGCATGGGAGCCTCGAAAGAGGGAATCAACAATTTCTCTTGATGATTTTCCTTTGATTTACCGTTATCAAGATCGGTTTATCCCTATTATGTATTGAGATATTTGACTCATCAAAGCATCTATTATGCATGAAGAGTATAAATACATTTCGCCGGAAGAAGCGATGAAAATGGAAAATGATGTGCTCAAATTAAAGCTAATGCTGGAGCATGGAGCTTCATTTTCACATGCAGGAAATACTTCGTTGATTTCTCCTGAAACGGAAAGAAATTTTTTACAGTATATCATGGATTTTGAGCAGAAAGAAGCATTGGCGAAAGAGATGACGGTGTTTGAAATCCTGGGATGTCCGCAGCACTTTCCGGATTTAGCAGATATGGAAGAAGCCAAAATCGGAGAGGTGCTGCAAGAGATCCTTCAGTTCATGAAACAGAAGGGCATTCAGTTAACCGTTTTCAGTCCTAATATAGCCGAGAAAGAAATCTATCGATTCATAAAAGAAGAACTCTTTATTCATAGAATGCTCCATATCAATGTTCCTGGTATGATTACGCATTTTGTTTATGATGAATTTCATCCGGATTTTGCATATGAAAATTCCCGAACGGCCGTCTCTGAATGTCTGCAGGAGATCCTACAAACGAATGAAATGCAATGGACTTTTCAGTTTGAACAGAATTTAACGATTAACCAGCATCGAAATCTAAATATAGAGGGATTTCGAAGATGTATGAATACGTTTAAGAATAGATATAAACATATTGAAGCATTAAATATTGAAAGTAGAAAATGCAGTATTGATGGAAATAATTGTGTCGTTACCGGCTGGCATGAGACTTGTTTCACTACTGAACAGGAACATATTTTAAAAACAGGTATATGGAAGGTCTGGTTCCGATATTGGTCAGAATTACGGATATGGATGATCTATGAGATCGAGATCGATGGTATTGATTTTTAAAATTTCAATACATTCGTTTCTGAAATTATTTTATGTTCAGGATAAACACGTTGAATAAAGATGGATGGGAAGTAGTGGAATTAGCTGATATGGGATCAGGATTACGTGCAGAAATCATTCCATCGGCAGGGGCTATACTGAATGGATTATTTATATCTGATGATATCAATATCCTTGATGGATACTCTAATAAAAATGATTTCATCAAAAGAGTACATGATGGATTTAGAAGTGCTAAACTCTCTCCTTTTGTTTGTCGATTGAATCAATCCACCTATAGCTGGGAAGGGAAACCATACATACTGGATAAGTTTGTTTTAAATGGATCTGCTTTACATGGAATCATTTATGATGCATCTTTTGATATCATGGAAACCATTGCAGACAATACGCTTGCTGCTGTTGTATTGCGGTATCAATACGATGGGCAATTATCAGGTTACCCCTTTCCCTTTAATTGTACCATCACTTATCGTCTATCCGCAGGGGGGAATTTAAAGATCACCACCCACATTTCCAATCCGGCCGCGGCTGAGCAAAGTTTACCTATCTGTGATGGATGGCATCCGTATTTCAAACTTGGTGGCAAGGTTGATGATTGGTTCCTCGAAATTTGTTCTGATCAGATGATGGAATATAGTACTGAACTTATTCCTACCGGCCGATATATCACCAATAGCACCTATTACCCTGGAAGATTAATCGGATCTGATACATTAGATAACGGATTTTTATTGCAGGAAGCAAAGTCACCTTTTTGTACGTTAAAAAATGATAAAGTGAAAGTTGAATTTATAGCTCAGCAACACTATCCTTTTCTTCAGCTTTATATTCCTGAAAGTCGAGACAGTATAGCTATTGAAAATTTAAGTGCCGCACCGGATGCTTTTAATAATGGTATGGGATTGATGGTGTTGAACCCAGGTGATAAAATTGATTTTATTACCGATTGGCGAATTACGAAGATTGGCTAATCAGCTAATTCTATACAACTCATCCCAACGAGTTGTAAATTTTTTACTACACATTTCCTGTTTCATTTTCCATTGCCGTGCTAAACCAGACGCCATAAAACGGACCATATCATCTCGCATACTGAAATTAATATTATCCATTGCTTCCATCAGTTTTTTATTTTCTGTTCTGGGAGTTTTTGAAAAAAGATCTGTTTGGATGGCTTCATCTGGTACCAGGTGAGAAAGGATTACACCTGCTTTTAGATATTTGACTCCTGGCCGATATAATTCCTCAACTAAAGGAAGCGCATATTTCTGTAATTCGCTGGTATCGCTTGTAGCACGTGATAATTCAATATAGCGATGATCACTTCTCGGATCATAGGCATATGCTTCTCCTTGTTGTCCGTTGGTGACTACAAATACATCGATCAATGCTGCAGCATGTCCTTGCCTGCGTAATTTTTCTGCAGCCCGTGCGGTATATGCCGCCACTGCCTGTCGGATCTCTGGTAATGTATATACTGCTCTTCCAAACATCCGCGTGGTAGCGATCATCTTCTTTACTTCCAGCGGATCTTTCATGGGGATACAGGATATACCATGTAATTCGCGAATCAGCCGGACGCCTACTACCCCGCCTAAATTTTTTCGAGCCCATTCCTCTGGCATATGTTTAAGCTGCCAGGCCGTATTGATACCCATTTCCCGAAGTTTTCGCGCATACCTCCCACCAATACCCCAAAGATCACCCACTTCATAATCCATCATGGCAGCCTCAATTTTTGCTGGTGTATCAAGAACCATCACGCATTTCGTTTTTTCTTTATTCCGCTTGGAAAGCTTATTAGCCATTTTGGATAGTAGTTTACTTGGGGCCACTCCAACAGATACTTTTATACCTGTCCAGGTTTCAATGGTATGTCGGAGTTCAAGTGCAAACTCCTCATATGCATGTGGAGCAATATGAGAAAGATCCAAAAAAGCTTCATCAACAGAATATACTTCTACTGCATCTGGCGGAAGCATAGTGCGCAGTGTATCCATCACCCGCATGGACAGATCACCATAAAGATTATAGTTAGAAGAAAATACAGCGACTTTTTTTTCTCGGATCAGATCTCGTGTTTGAAAGTATGGTGCCCCCATGGCAAGTCCTGCCGCTTTTGCTTCATCACTTCTGGCAATGATGCAGCCATCGTTATTACTCAATACAACAACTGGTTTATCCACCAGATCTGGCCGGAATAGTCGCTCACAGGAGCAGTAGAAGCTGTTGCAATCAACAATGGCTCGCATGAAAATAATAGATTAGCCGATTTGATGGATCACATACGTAACTACTCCCCAAACTGTAAATTCAGCAAAGGGATCTATATCTATAGGCGCGAGTTTCGACGTTTCCGGAATCAAGCGTATCTTATTGATCGTTTTGTCCAGTCGACGGATCAACATATCCCCATTTAGGATAGCAATGATCACTTTACCGCTTACCGGTTTAATGCTTCGATCAACAATCACCACATCTCCATCGTGAATACCCGCATTGATCATGGCATCTCCACTTACCCGCATGAAAAAAGTAGCGGGTTTGTTGCGGATCAACTGCTCGTTCAGATCTATGCCCCTTTCGGCAAAATCATCGGCTGCAGCACCAAAACCAGTGGCATTGGCTGTTCGTACGCTGTGTTGGTCAAATTCCTTTGTGCCTGTATAGGCTGCGTTAAAAAATACTCCCTCATCCATAAAAATATTTTTGTTTTGCTAAATTATTTAGTAATTTTATGCTAAAGAAATAATCAAGCCAAAATATTTTAGGATGGAGCATGGGTTAGTAAATAAGGCAACCATCGCCGGGGTTTGGAGGGAGGAATGGCCGGAATACACTTTGGTCATTCCTGCCGAAGAACCGGTAAGCCGACAAGTAAAGCAGATGCGGTTGCAGTGGAAAATGGAGTTTGGAGAGGATGTCGGATCAGAAAAACCACCGGGCGTGATGATGGCAGCATGGGCAGCCAGAAAAGAACAGGAAGAGACCATGGTGCGATTGATCGGAAATTTAGCAGAGCGATTGGAAAGTTTTGTGGTCACACTAAATAATTTTAGCGGGATACCGCCGCAGGTAATTTACATCCGGGTGCAAGATGCGGAACCCTTTAAAAAAATCACGACCCAGTTAAAAGAGGTTCTGGAATTAATTGGCAATGAAGATACCTACCGAATAGTAGAGCGTCCGATCATCAAATTAGGAAGTTTTCCGAAAAATGAAAATCATCAGCAATGGTATAAATACACCCATCAATTATTTCATGCTGCATTTACGGCCAGTAAGCTGGTGCTGTTCCGCCATGAAGAAGGAGAATGTAAGACGATTGGGGTGTTTCCGTTTAAGAAATTGACTAATTGGCCAACCAGCTAATTGACGAATCAAATAGAATAAAACAACTAGACTAATGATTAATGATCTTTTATCAATTCGGGTAATTCCCCATATGCAAAAGGCGCAGTAGGGTCTTCTAATACTCTAAATTGCTTGTCTATTGTATAAGCGTCCATTTGAGAAGATGGAAATGAAAAAGAGGTAATTTCTTGTATGCGTTGTTCAGACAAGCCATGGCTTATCCATTCAGCAGCAAGATCTTCTGTCAAAATAAGCGGCATGCGCTTTTTCTTATTGTGTACCTGCTCCATCAATGCATTCGCTTTGGTCGTTACCAATGAAAATCCTTCAATGGTTTCACCAGTTTCCTGATCCGTCCAGGGTTGCCAGATACCTGCAATGAAAAAATACTCCGCGTCTTTAACCGATATCATATACGGATAGGCCTTAT
>Ga0315904_10007948_pt1 | contig 14113 bp, 14 predicted proteins | sample LakEriMetagenome_6_FD_203529 | JGI IMG/M metagenome (GOLD analysis project Ga0315904, IMG submission 203529) | Freshwater fungal communities from buoy surface, Lake Erie, Ohio, United States - Buoy 12 MA120 | ecosystem: Environmental > Aquatic > Freshwater > Lake | place: USA: Lake Erie, Ohio... | reverse complement strand
TGGACATGGCTTGCAGCATATGCTGACTAAGGTTGATTATTCAGGCGCTTCAGGCATTAATAATGTGGAATGGGATGCGGTGGAACTTCCTAGCCAGTTTATGGAAAACTGGTGCTATGATCGCGCTACTTTGTTTGGTATGGCGAAACACTATGAAACTGGCGAAACCCTGCCCGAATCCTATTACCAAAAACTGATTGATTCCAAAAACTACATGAGTGGTTCAGGCATGTTGCGACAGTTGCATTTCAGTCTTGTGGATATTGAACTGCATCATCGTTATCAAAGCGGTGGCTCTGAGAATCCAATCCAATTGCGATCGCGTCTTGCAGAAACGACGATGGTAATCCCACCCTTGCCAGAAGATAACTTCCTCTGTTCTTTTGGTCATATCTTCTCTGGAGGATATGCGGCTGGTTATTACAGCTACAAGTGGGCAGAAGTCCTCAGCGCAGATGCCTTTGCAGCCTTTGAGGAAGTAGGACTCGAAAATGATGAGGCGATCGCTTCAACTGGTAGGCTCTATCGCGATACGGTGCTTGCCCTAGGTGGTAGCAAGCATCCAATGGAAGTCTTTAAAACCTTCCGAGGACGTGAGCCAAGTACCGCACCTTTGTTGCGTCATAGTGGTTTAGCTAAGGTTTAAAACCCAAAAGCTAGTTGTGGCGCTACGTGCCACAACTAGCTTTTGGGTTTTTAAGTTATTATTACATTGTTCGCTCTAGGTAATTAATTATGAAATGGGAAGAAGTTTGTGCGAATAAACAGCTACAAGATTTACCCTTCAAAATTGAATTAAATAAGTGGGGGCAAATCATAATGAGTCCAGTAAAGATTAAACATTCTTTTCATCAAGGAAGAATCCAACGTTTATTGGAGTCTTTATTAAGCAATGGGGAAGTAATGCCAGAATGTGCGATCGACACGACCGATGGGGTTAAGGTTGCTGATGTTGTCTGGTGTTCGGAGGAAAGATTTGATAAAATCCAAGATGAAGTAGCAGCATCTATTGCACCAGAAATTTGTATAGAAGTTAAATCTATTGGCAATACTTTGGGTGAAATGGAATTCAAAAAAAAGTTGTATTTTGAAGCCCAAGCTCTTGAAGTATGGCTATGTAATGAACAAGGTCAAATAAGATTTTATAATGAACAAGGGGAGTTAGAGCAATCTTTATTAGTCCCTGATTTCCCGAAGCAAATTAAGCGATAATTATATTTTCCGTAACTTTTTATGGCTTCAGGCATATCATCATGGCACAAATGGCTAAAACCAAAACGTCTAGCCATTTTTGAAGCTTGTTTGATAGGGGTAGTGGCAGGATTGGCTGCCGTTATGTTGAAACAGGGGATAGGCTGGATCGGGGGGTGGCGACTGCAAATAGCTAATGACTTACCAGCATGGATTGCATTGCCTGTAATCGGATTGACTGGCGGATATCTTTCAGGATTTTTAATTGAGCAATTTGCACCTGAAGCCTCAGGCAGTGGCATTCCTCAAGTCAAAGCAGCTCTTGGTTATGTTCCGATCGCACTAAATCTGCGTGTTGCAGTTGTTAAAATTGCCAGCACGATTTTGGCACTCGGTTCAGGATTGGCGCTCGGTCGTCAGGGTCCAACGGTGCAAATTGGCGCTGCGATCGCAGGACAGGTAAGCCAATGGATTCCAACCTCGCCTGAATATCAACGTCAACTGATTGCCGCAGGAGCCGCCGCAGGACTCGCCGCAGGATTTAATGCGCCGATCGCAGGCGTATTATTTGTCATTGAAGAACTGCTGCATGATGTCTCTAGCCTGACTTTAGGAACTGCCATTCTCGCTTCGTTTATAGGTGGTGTCGTTTCTCTGATGTTGTCTGGGCATAACCTCAACTCAGTTATTCCCATTATTCAATTCTCAGCTCAAGAAATTCCTTTTCTCCTACTATTGGGGTTGCTAGTTGGATGGTTTGCCGCATTCTTTAATCACAGTGTACTTGCTGTCATCAAATGGAATCGCAATTTTTTTAAAATTGGATTTGCATGGCGGATTGCGATCGCAGGTTGTTTGTCGGGACTTGCGATCGCAATGTTGCCTAGTGAATTTCGTGACAGTACTGGCTTGCAGTTATTTCTGGCAATGGGACAATCAGACTGGCAAGTTACGGCTGGAACCTTTGCAGTACGATTTGTGCTCACTTTAATTGCCTGTAGTGCCGAGACTTCTGGAGGATTATTTGTACCTAGCTTGATCTTAGGATCGGCTCTCGGCTCACTGGTGGGGAATTTAGAACATTCTCTATTGGGTGTGGGAACTCTCTCAACCTATGCACTTTCGGGAATGGGTGCATTTTTTGGGGCAGTCGCCAAAGTACCAATTACCGCCTTTGTGATTGTATTTGAAATTACAAGAGATTTTAATATTATTCTGCCATTGATGATTACTAGTGTAGTTGCCTATCTCTGCACAGAAAAATATGCGCCTGGATCTCTATACACCCATTTATTGGAACAGAAAGGCATTCATCTTGAAGCAGAAATTGTCACTGATGGATTATGGGATGGGCTGAGAGCCATAGATGTGATGCAGCAACAGGTAGAGACCCTCAATAGTGACATGATCATCAACGAGGCAATACAGACATTTGCGCGATCGCGACATCGGGGCTTTCCTGTCGTCACCGATGGGCATCTAGTCGGTATTATCACGCAAATGGATTTAGTCAAGGCTCAAGAAAGCAAGATATCGGACTCTGTAGCAATCCGCCAAATCATGACCCCAAAGCCGATTACTGTGAGTCCTGAAGAGAGCCTTTCTCAAGTTCTCTATCTACTTTCCTATTACAAGCTTTCGCGGTTACCTGTGATTGATCGCAATAATCTGGTTGGTATTATCACTCGTAGCGATATTTTACGCGCTCAGTCAAAGCGATTACGTGGAGTCAGTTCTCAAACATCTAAATCCTCCTATCTTGTTTACCAACAACGCGGAACTGCTACAGGCAAAGGTCGATTATTGCTGCCTTTGAGCAATCCTCAAACTGCGATGTATTTGATTGAAATTGCGCTTGCGATCGCAGAAAAGCAAAACTACGAATTAGAATGTTTGCATATTATCTCTATCTCTCCCCATCTTTCTCCATCAGCAACAGCTGTTGATTTAAATCCTAGTTTAGAATTATTTCAACAGGTGACTAATGCTGCTAAGACAAGGAAAGTTTCTCTCCATTTGCAAGTACGTATCGCCCATGATGAGGGTCAGACGATTTTAGAAGTAGCTAGCGATCGCCAGATTGATTTGTTATTAATCAGCTGGTACGCTAAATCGAAATCTCCCGATCGCATATTTGGGGACACAGTGGATACTGTGGTAAGGCAAGCAAATTGCGATGTAATGCTCGTCAAATTTAGCGATCGCTTACAGAAAGTTAATCCATTTAATCAAGAGTTCAAGAAACCAAATATTTCTTTCAATCGTTGGTTAATTCCGATTGCTGGGGGACCAAATACTGAGAGTGCTTTGTTATTACTTCCTGCACTGATGACACTTTCTGCTTATCCAGAAGTCTGTCTATGTCAGATTTTTTCTCCTGCGGATGAAAATTATCAGGCAAGTCAGTTAGAGAAATATGCAGATTTTTTATATAAATCGCTTCGCTTTTCTGTTGGTACGATTCCCATTTGTTCTAAATCAATTGCCGATGCGATTCTTGATTTAGCTAATCAGGAGAGAAGTGATGTAATTATGTTAGGGGCAAGTCGTGAGGGACTTGTGCAGCAGATTATGCATGGAAATATTCCTGATGCAATCGCTCGAAACAGCAACAGAACTATCATCATTTTTCGCAAAGCGCTATATGATCTTGTCAAATCCTGATTTGTCAGCTATATTATATTTCAGGTTGAATAAACCTTCGGTGTCAAGCCGAACCACACTTGATAATAAACATTTAGATAACAGGAGGTGATGCCCATGCAATCAGATAGTAGTAGCGGTAAACGTATGGGTCTTCAGGTTTCCGAGCTGTGTGCTGGGGCTGTTCTGTAAGGTATTTAGTTAATTATCTCTAGCTTGCTAGCCTAATTTACTAGTAAACCTGAGATCCTTCCAGCAGTTGACTGTGACCTAAAGATCCTAAAGTATTCCGAAACAAAAAGACCTAGACAATGGCTAGGTCTTTTTGTTTTGCATACAGTGCTTTGCGCTCAAGCAGTTGCCTTGACCTAAAGTCTACCGTGTACGCACAAGTCGGACTTACCCCCTTTAATTCCCCCTTGCAAATGGGGAAGACCAGAGATATTGTTCCCTCCCCTTTGCAAGGGGAGGGTTAGGGTGGGGTAATTTCTTTTTCAGTAGACTTGAGCTTTTAGCCAAGAAATTGAGTTCTTGGTTTAGTGTTTAGGCACTGGTAAGGAATAAAATTACATCACCTTCTTGTACGACATATTCTTTGCCCTCACTGCGGAGCAATCCCTTAGAACGAGCAACACTCATCGAGCCACAATCCACAAGGTCTTTAAAGGCGACAGTTTCTGCGCGAATAAAGGCTTTTTCAAAATCAGAGTGAATTACGCCTGCGGCTTGAGGGGCTTTCATGCCTGCATGAATTGTCCATGCACGAGCCTCTTTCGGCCCAACCGTGAAATAGGTGCGGAGTCCTAAAAGGTGATAGGTAGCGCGAATTAAAGACTTTAAGCCGCCCTCTTTGACTCCGAGAGATTCCAGAAAGTCTTGACGCTCTTCATCTGTTAGCTCCAAAAGTTCTGACTCGACCTGAGCCGAAACAATTGTTACTTCAGCATTTTCGGCAGCAGCGATCGCCCTTACTTTATCGACAAAAGCGTTACCTGTAGCAAGATCATCTTCCGAGACATTCGCAGCATAAATCGTCGGTTTTAGAGTGAGCAACTGCAATACTGAAATTGCTTCTTTTTCTTCACCGGTGAGATTAGCTAAACGCGCAGGTTTACCAGCATCGAGGGTCTCGCGGACTTTCTCAAGGGCTGCTAATTCAACTTTGGCATCGGCATCGGCGCGGGCTGCTTTACGAGTACGCTCAATACGTCGATCGACCTGAGCCAAATCAGATAGGGCAAGTTCGAGGGTGATGATTTCAATATCACGGCCAGGATCGATCGAGGTCTCAACATGGATAATGTCATCATTTTCAAAACAACGTACGACATGCACGATCGCATCACAGACTCGAATATTTCCTAAAAATTGATTTCCTAGTCCTTCGCCTTTGCTTGCTCCTCTGACCAGACCCGCGATATCGACAAATTCGACTCTGGTGGCGATGATTTGCGCAGATTTACCAACTGCAGCGAGGGTATTTAGGCGATCGTCAGGGACGGACACCGAGCCAACGTTGGGTTCAATCGTACAAAAGGGAAAGTTGGCTGCTTCCGCCTTGGCGTTGGCAACTAGGGCATTAAATAACGTAGACTTTCCCACATTGGGTAGTCCGACAATCCCAGCTTTGAGCATGATGGCTATCTAAACGAAAACTTTTTGACATTGTGCTTATAAATTCTGTCATAAAAGTCTCACTTGATGAGACTTTTACCAAAATATAGCGATCAATTCAAACCCAAAATAAAAGTGACGGCGCGAAGCGCTGCCACTTTTATTTTGGGTTTTATATCCTAAGCAAACCTTTTATTATTTCAGCCCTGGGCACTGGTCATTGAATTAGTGATATGAGAAAATAGAGGCAGAGAAAAGGAGAAAGCTATGGGATGCCCCCACTGCCAGAGCCAAAAGATCATCAAAAATGGCAAACATCACCACCAAGATGGCAAATATCCAGAACTATTTGTGTAAAGGATGCGGCAAGAGATTTAGTGAAAGGCCAGGAACACCAATGTCAAGGCTGAGAACATCAGCAACAAGCCGAACTAGAAATGGCGGAACTCCGAAAGACTATTGAGCAAACTAATAAACAAATTGAACAAACTAACAAACAAACAAGTCGGGGGACTAACCAGCCGATGGGCAGAATTTGTTGAAAATCTAATCAAACCTGCCGCTGCTAGAATTTTTAGAGAACAGGGAATTGACGTTCATTACACCGCTATGCGCGTAAAGAGTGATGATGATCGAGGCTCAATGGAAATTGATATTCTGGTGGAAAATAGTAATGAAATAGTAGAGATCGAAGTTAAGTCACATTTAGAAATTTGCAATGTGAAGAGATTTTTAGAAGTATTAGCAAGATTTAAAGAAGCATTTCCAAAATATAAAAATTACAAGGTTTATGGAGCCGTAGTAGGAATCAAAATTGATGAAAAGGCAGATGAATATGCAACACAAGAAAGACTGTTTCTAATCGAACCCGCAGGCGATTCTGTAATTATTGCCAATAGTGAAAGTTTACAACCGAGAGTCTGGTGATTTTTATTGATTGATAGGAGATCAGTTTTGTGAATGATGAGTGGAGATTGCAGTTTGATATAGGGAAAAGGCGATCACATTTATGTGTTGTGAAGGGTGATCACTATGAATTGGTGATCGCTATAAACTCTGACATTGAGAACAAAAATGTGTCGAGCGCCCACCGAGCTTAATTCTTGAGATTAATGTACCGCAGACATTACAAGGCTGACCAGTTCGTCGAAATACCCAAGCTGTATTGATGTAGTTTCCCTTCAGACCAGCCACATTCTGAAAAGAACTAAAAGTCGTTCCACCCTTCGCTATACCATCACTCAGAGAACGGATAATTCCTAGACGTAGAGATATAACCTGTTCCAAACTAAGAGAATTTGCAGCTTTTTGAGGATGGATTTTGCCCAAAAATAATGATTCATCAGCATAGATATTCCCAATCCCTGCGACAGTTTCCTGATCTAGGAGCACAGTTTTTATCGGGCGACCAGTACGGCTAAATTTTGCGGCTAAATGATCTGACGTAAACTCAGGATCAAAAGGTTCCAAACCTAAATTCTGTAAACCCGTAATAATTGATTCTGTTGGTTGATGAGATGGAACCCACCAAACCTTACCAAAAGTTCGCTGATCATCAAATCGCAACTCCTTCAAGCCTACCTTTTTTTCCTTTTTCCCTTTTCTTTTTTCCTTTAAAAACAACCTCACCCGCGTATGCTTGCCCACGGCAGTATCGCGATCGTACCAGAGCAAACTCCCCGTCATTCGTAAATGTACCCCCAACCGATCGCCCTGCGAAAGCTGAGCAATTAAATATTTCCCCCGTCGTTGCCATTCTGTGAACTCAGCACCAATGACCGCCGCTAAAAATGCCTCTGAATTTTCAGGATAGGCGATCGCACGGGGCAGCAATACCTCACCACCTTCAATCTGCCAACCCAGCGTATTTTCATTTAAACCAATACGAACTGTCTCAACTTCTGGTAATTCGGGCATTTGACAAGTAAAAAGTAAAAAAGTAAAAGTAAAAGTAAAAAGTAGTTTTCAGACCCATAAAAACAAGAAGGGGCGCAAAGCGTCCCTTCTTGTTTTTGGGTTTTGAGTCAGAAGAATCTAGGCGACTTCTTCAACTTCATCGATCGCAAAGTTGTTGGTTGCGATGTTGGAGTAGTTTACGCTGTCAAAACGAACAATCACTGGGTAAATGATGCCGCTTTTATCAACGGAAGCCACAGTACCGACTTCGCGATACCAGTAGGACTCTTTACGCAAAATGCGAACTTTAGAACCACGTGCAACTGCCATAGTTTTATCCTTATTCCTAAAGACTGTAATGTGAAAAATAAAATGATTACAGATACTGTCTCTAGGTTACTGTGAGGCGATCGCCTCTGTCTATTTCTAGCTCGTTAAGTTTTATTTAGCAAAAACCTAAAAACTGTACCGCCCACGTAGCGGGCGGTGCTGTTTTTAGTTTTTTTTTGCTAACGCACAACCACAGGTGTGCCCACAGAAGCCCATCGATACAGCCACGCCGCATGATCGGGGGCGACGTTAGTACAGCCATGACTGATGGGTATTCCAAAGCTACGATGCCAATATGCTCCATGAATGGCATAGTTGCCACTGTAATACATGATATAAGGAACGTCTGGCACGTTATAGTCTTCACATTGCATTCTTCCCGTAGGATATTTCGACTGAACATTAAAAAGCCCTGTAGGCGTTGGCGTAGCACTTTTGCCCGTCGAGACAACTACTGCATAAACGAGTTGGTTTCCTTGCCACGCTAATAGTCTCTGACTACGCAAACGAATTTCGATCCAGCGCTGTCCTGATCGCCTTAGCTTTTCGATATCTTGGCTACGAATAGTGCGAGATGTGGTTTGAGCGATCGCCCTATCTAAATTAATTGAGTTTATTCCGCCGCTCAGTCCCGTTAAGAGCAAAGCGGTAACTAAAGCAGTAGATCTAGCTTTCCAATACTTAATCATGTTGATCGCATGGTTGCATATCAACAAGTATGCCCAAAATTTACTGGAAATTCCGCCAAAAGGCTCAAGAAAAAAGAAAGGTTTCGCTTGGCAAAACCTTTCTTAAAGAACAAGTTATTTATTGTAAAAAAAGGCTATGTCTTTGTCCTTTAGTGGGGCAAATCCTGCATCCAGCAACTTTTGATTGAGTTCATCTTGAGGGATGTGTTTTGCGCCAATACGGACAATGCGCGATCGCATGGTATTAGTTACGCCACTGCGCTGACGATTGCCTTCAAGCGCCATTACGCTGCTATAGAGATCAAGTTTCTTAGGGTCAATTGGTGTGCCATCAAAGTCGATACCCTGCGCGATCGCGACATCGATCGCATCAGCACCCGTTGTTTGAGAATTTTCAGACATAAATAAAAACCAAATACTTGTTGAGAGCGGCGCATTGCGCCACTCTCAACAAATTACCACTGAACGCGATACATACAAAATAGCAACCCATCTTTTTTGGCAGTAATTTTGCCACCCATCGACTGTACCAGTTCCGTAACTTCACTAAGGGGTGTCAGAAAAACCTCAGCACCTAAATAGGTTTCTAAAATCGCCCAATTTTCGGCAAACTCCAAATCAGGGGTGATCGCGTCAAAAATTAATACCCCATTCGGTTTTAATACTCGCTTAGCCTCACGCAAAACCAATTTCAAATACTCAAGAGGGTAATAGCAGCTAAACCCAGTAGCAATTATGCGATCAAAAAATCCATTTTCATAACCTAACTGGTGAGCTGCTCCATGCTGCACACCTTTAAATAATTTGGAATTTAGTTGCGAACCCCTTGTATTAAGAGCTTCTTTAGCCACAAAACTAATTTCCAGTCCGTAAAAAAATACTTCCCAGTCTCGCCAAGGATAAATCAAAAAACTTACGCCACAGCCAATATCTAAGCAACGCTGATTTTTTTGAAATTGGGCAAGTTCCCAAAATGGTGAAGCAATTTTGCTAGATAGAGCATGACTTACCCACTCCCGAAAAAGCGGCATCGACTCCACCTCAGCGGGCAAATCAAATGCTTCATTACGATATTCGCGATCGTAGCGTTGCTGCACTGTAGTGATCGCAGGTGTCCAGTCATCAGCTTGAGAAGTAAAAGCTTTATTCATAAATATTTATTATGCCTATGAATAAAAATATAGAGAGCGTTGCTTTATAAATCTTTTTAGGCATGGACTTTTTGAGGTAAAGCCACAAGCATCTTTGGACAAACCAAAACCCAAGAATTGATTGGCTGCGCGAAGCGCAGCCAATCAATTCTTGGGTTTTACGTCCTAATTGGGGCTAGTTTTTAATTTCCGAAAGTGCAGCCACACTTTTAGAAATTATTATGCAGCTTGCTGCTTACTAAGTTTTTCGGCTTTGAGGTAGGCAAAGACCGACTTATCACCAATATCAGGTGGAATTTCTTGAGTCACTTTACGAATCGCAAAGATTACAAACAAAACTGCCCAAGCAGCTAATAGTCCGCGCTCGATCGCTACAGGCAAAATATTCACCAAATGACCAAGAATTAGCAGAGGCAATAGGGGGACTAAAAACTTTGTTTCAAAACGATTAAAACAAAAAGTCTCTTTGAAAAAAATTCCAGTTAGAGCAGCAAAGCTAAACCCGACACCAATAAGCGCGAACGGATTATTGTAAATAGCGATCGCTAAAGGCTCAGGAGAGTAAAGTTCTACAACCACTGTAGCGATCGTCCCAATCGCCCAAAAGCTCTGCAAAACCCGATGCAGTAACTCCAGATAAATATGAATCGTCCATAGCGCAACACCTAACCCGACAGAAAATCCGATATACAGCAAAGTCAACCAACTTAGGATTTCATGATTATTGGGCTGCAACAGCACTAATATTGCTCCCAAGCTAAAACATAGGGAGGCAATCGCTAAAGAACTGCGGTACACAATTACCCCAAAGCGATCGTCTTTCGTAATCGTAAACTCACCAAATTGACCTTGATAAACTTCAGATGTAATTTCCACAAATTTCTCCGCCAATCACTATTAAAAGTATAAATGACAGCAATCTGACTCTGTACCTACAGCAGTTTCACTGAAGCGCAAACTGCCATAACTTAAAAGCCTTACTGGATTTGGTTATACCAATTTCAGTAAGGCTTTTAAGTTATCAAAATGGCAACGACATTTTGATAATTGGTATTACAGCACTGTAAAAACTACAACCCCAGAATTGGATTCATTATGAAACTTGGGTTATCTCTTGTTAATGATTGCCAAAATTACCATAATGCTTTAGTATCTTGCAGTCAAAATCGACAAAATTTGGATGACGCTGTACCGAAAACCAAGTAGGCAGCAGAGGAACTTTATTATGCGTATTTATTACCTAGCTGGCGTGATTCTTAGCGTTACTACAATCCTTAGTGCTTGCGGTGAGGGTACACCAGTCCAATGTACGATCAGCACAGCAAGAGAAACCAGACAAGGCATCATTAAGACAGGTATGTTTGCTTCTGGGACAGATTGTGAACAAATGAGGTTACTTGCCGAATCAGGGCAGCCATTGCCTACTCTTGCTGGTAGTGCGCCTATAAGTACTGCCCCCAAGGTTGCTGAAACCCCTGCCGCACCGACCTTTAACACTCCATTTGTGGCTGGTCAAAAAACACAGGATCTGATTGCCATCACGGATAAGCAGGCAAGAGTTCAGGAACTAGAACAAAAAATTGGCGTTGACTCTAAACAATCTCGCGATCCCTTCACTAGTACTGTGATTAATCCAGTACCAAAGTTGGAAACATTGTTGGCAAAGAAAGTACAAGTACAACCTAATCTAAGGGCTGCTGTAGTTGTAAGAACATCTAACCGTCCGAGTAAAATAGTGTTGCCACCTGACACTAGAGCTGCTGATGGTACAAAAGTCACAGGTACTGTTGAAGTTGCAGGTACAATCTACGCAATTATTAGTGCCTTTGGTGAGTCAACATCTCGTTATGTTAGTGCTGGTCAAATGATTTCTAACGGTAGAGTATTGGTGAAACGAATTGATACCAATGCAGAGCCACCAATTGTTGTGTTACAGCAAAATGGAGTTGAGGTATTACGTGCTGTAGGTGCTCCTATTATTAGTTCTAATCCTGATCAACCTGTTGACCCTGCTGTTACTCCAGTAGCCCCTGTCCCAGCAAACCCTCAGCCTACCACTGCCCCATTTACGCTATTGCCTCCTGCTCGATAATACTAATTCTCAAAATGGTGTTGTTATTTGGGGTTTTATCTCCTAGCTATCTCTTTGTATGCCAAAGCAAAAAATGGCTACGCTAAAAACAGTTATAAATCAAAAAGCCCCGCTTTGCGAGGCTTTTTGATTATTTCTTGGGAGCCATTAACATAGTGATGTTTCTTCCTTCGCGCTTAGGATATTGTTGGATCTCAGCGACAGATTCTAGATCACTAGCCATGCGATTCAACAAAACCTCAGCAAGATCAACGTGCTGAATCTCGCGTCCGCGAAACATAACTGTTGCTTTGACCTTATCACCTTCTTTCAAAAAGCGTTCTGCATGATTGATTCGCACTTTATAGTCATGCTCCTCAATTTTGTAACGCATCTTGACTTCTTTAACATCGGAAGTATGTTGCTTTTTGCGAGCTTCGCGTGCTTTCTTCTCTTGCTCAAACTTGAATTTGCCATAGTCCATGATTCGACAAACAGGAGGATCAGCTTTATCGCTGACCAGCACAAGATCTAGCTCTTTTTCTTCAGCCATTTTCAAGGCTTCTTTGGGGGTTAGGATGCCGAGTTGCTCCCCCTCCATATCAATGACTCGAATTTTTGGATATCTGATGCGTTCGTTGATTTGGGGAAGGTCTTTAATTGGCTTTTTAGTCATGAAATCTCTGTTGTCTAGACTCTTGGGGGTATTGGTTTAAATTACTAATGGTTGACAAATATATGCCGATCTGAAGCTTAATATTCAAATTAAGAGTTTAAAATATTTGGGCTTAGCAATTTTTTGCTTGACATAAACGTTTAAGTATAGTACGAACTACCACTTCATGTGTCAAGTATTATGCCATTATTTTTCGTAAATTTTGGTTAACTAGATCTGAGGTTACCCGATCGCTAAGCGTTACTGATCCTATCGCCGTTGGCAAAATAAAGCGCACTTGACCAGCTTCAACTTTTTTGTCGGTGGATAGGGACTCAATAATTAATTCAAGATTAATATCCGCAGGTAAAGTCTGTGGTAATCGAGTTTTGGTGATGATTGCAACCTGTTGAGCTTGATCGGCTTCAGTCCATAGCCCCAGATCGACAGCGATCGCACCCGCAATGACCATGCCTAAACCAACAGCCTCACCATGATTGTAAAGGCGATAATTGGTAACTGATTCGATCGCGTGACCGACTGTATGACCATAGTTGAGAATGGCGCGAAGATTTCCTTCTTTCTCATCCTTAGATACGACTTCTGCCTTGGCTTTGGCACAACGGTACAAAATGGTTTGAAGCAAATCCGATGAAATATAGCGCAACTGATCGAGGCGATCGCATTGAGAAAGCAAATCAAATAATTCCCGATCCCAGATTACGCCATATTTAATGACCTCTGCCATCGCCGAGCGAAATTCACGAGCAGGTAAAGTTTTTAGCACTTCAGGATCAACCCAGACGAGTCGTGGCTGGTAGAATGCTCCGATTAGATTTTTTCCCTGTGGATGGTTGATCCCCGTCTTGCCACCGATCGCGGAATCCACCATCGCTAGCAGTGTAGTCGGCACTTGGACGAGATCGATTCCTCGCAACCAAGTCGCCGCCGCATAGCCTGACATATCGCCAATCACGCCACCACCAAGAGCAACAATCATTGATGAACGTTCTAAACGATGGGCAAGAGCCGCATCATAAATCTTTTGAAGTGAATTAGCAGTTTTAAAGCGTTCACCTGCGGGCAAGATTAAATGAGCAACATCAAAACCTGCATTACTTAGGGATGTCTGGACAATCTCGCCATAGTGCTTATATATGACAGGATTCGAGACAATGAGGATTTTTTTGCTTTTTTTGCCTAAACCAATTTCTACTAATTTATCGCCTAAGTTTTTGAGGCTATGCGATGTGATCGCAATATCATAACTGCGATTAGGTTGGCTATCACTATTGAGTGCAACGGTAACTGTTGCGGAATGTTCGGACATACTTCTGATTAAAGGATCTATCTGCCATGTTAGCAGCGATCATGTTTTCAAATCTCGCAAATAAGAAAAAGCAGCGCTTCGCGCTGCTTTTTCTTATTTGGTCATTGCTTGGCACAGCTCAATAATTGCAGTTTGCAATGTTGCCGTTTCGTCTTTGCCATGCTTGAGATCGGCTTCTAATCGCAACAAAATACTTAGCGATCGCATTAGCTTTTGACTATTTAGCCCCTGCACTTCTTGCTTCAAGAAATAAACGCGCTTAGGATTACCAATTTCCGCAGCATCAGCGATCACCTTATCATCTCGCTCTCCAGATTCTTGCATCAGTTTAATCCAGAGCCATGTGCGAAACTGTCCCACCAAAGTTGCACAAATCCGTAAACCCACTTCGTTGTTTCGCAGTAATTCCGCAATCAATGAGAGTGCCTGACTAGTATTTGCTAAGCGAATAGCACTTGCTAATTGCAAACTATTGTGAGCCGAAGCTTGCACTAATGGGGAAATCTCTTTAGCAGTAAGTGGCTTTGTTTTTCCATAATGCGA
>Ga0315904_10007944_pt1 | contig 14118 bp, 12 predicted proteins | sample LakEriMetagenome_6_FD_203529 | JGI IMG/M metagenome (GOLD analysis project Ga0315904, IMG submission 203529) | Freshwater fungal communities from buoy surface, Lake Erie, Ohio, United States - Buoy 12 MA120 | ecosystem: Environmental > Aquatic > Freshwater > Lake | place: USA: Lake Erie, Ohio... | reverse complement strand
ATCTCGCGCTTCCTGCTCGTAGCCATGACGGGCACGATACCGTCGCCAGGGCGAGGGCGCAACTCGCCCCAGCCTGCCCGACTTGCCGGCCTTCTGGTGCGCAAATCTCGTGCCGAACAGGATTGGCATCCTGCCCTTCGCTCTCTCGATGCTGCCTGCGCTTCGGCATCCTGCCTGCGCTGGTCAGCAACGCCGGCTCCCGGGGCATGGGCAGCCCCGAGCTGAGTTCTTTCTTCCCTCGTAGCACAGGTTTTCAACCTGTGCCGCGTCACGCAAGGTCGCGGTCCTGAAAGAGGATCAGCGCCACGAGCAGCGCCAGGGTCGAGTAGAGAGCGGCGTAGAGCGCGGCCCAGCCGAGGTAGACCCAGGGCACGGGCGTGCCGCCCACCACCGCCGCCTCGATCGTGAAGTGGTCGAGCACCGGCAGGAGCGTGGCGATCAGTTTGCCGAAGAACCTCACGATCGCGAACTTGCCCACGCTCGATTGCACGATCAGCGGCACGAGGTGGCCAAGTGCATAGACGGTGAAGCAGATGATCAGGTTGGGAACCATGCCCAGCCGCGTCGAGACCGCGAGGCTCACGGCCGCCATCAGGATCGTCTCGAGCAGCGAGAGCACGAGCCCCGGCACGACCGTGATCATCTCCTCGGCGCACTCCCGCCAGAGGGGATCGGTCTTCGATGCCTCGCGGGCGTCGTAGATCACCTTCAGGCTCGTCGTGGCCAGCAGCACCCCGCCGAGGATCAGGAACACGAGCGTGGCCACGAGGGCGAGCCCGGCGAACTTGCCGAGCACGAACTGCCAGCGGGCCAGCGGCTTGGAGAGCACCGTAAGGGCGGTGCGGCCCTCGATCTCCTCGGCGACCGAGATGCTCGCCGTCCAGACCACGACCAGCAGGGCGAGCACCTTGATCAGGGTCAGTCCGCTGTCCTTGAGCATCTTCACGTCTTCGCCGAACGTGTTGTAAGGAATCACGATGAAGGCCAGCAGCAGGGCGATGCCCGCGACGATCGCGACCGTGAACACGGGCTGGCCGATCGCCTCCTTCGTGGTGGCCGAGGCGATGGCGGCCAGCCGCGGTGCCCCGAGCCGGAAGATCGTGTAGGCGGCCACGACGCCCGCCAGCGCGACGAACGTCCAGGGGAGCACGCCTGCCTGCGGGTTCTCCGCCGCCAGCCGCCAGCCGATCGAGAGCCGAGCCGGGGCCGTGCCGTCGTTGCTCGCCTCGAGTTTGGCCCGCTGGCCGACGAACGGGTTGGTGGCTCCTTCCGTCTTCGTCCACGACCAGGGCTTGCCCGCAGCCAGGGAAACCTCGGCCTCCTTGACGAGGGCATAGCCCTCCACGGGCTGTTGCGTGCGAACGACGAGCGGCGCGTCGCTTTCCATGCGGAGGTCCGCCAGTTCCTGGGGACGGAGATCGAGCGGGATCTCCTGAAGCTTCGCGCCGGGCTCGACCACGACGGTTCGTTGGAAGTCATTCGTCGCCCAGAGCCGCGTGAGCGACCGCGTCACCTGGTCGAGCGGGACCAGCGGCGTGAACGCGACCGCGGCGGCCGAGTAGGCGAGCAGCAGCCAGGCGAGCGGGCCGAGGAAGCCGTCCCCAAGACTGACACGCGCCTCGGCGGCGAGCCGCGGGGCCACGAGCCGGAGCAGACCGTAGGCCACGATCGTGGCGATGAGCGTGGCGGCGGCGGCGGCGCCCACCATCCAGATCGGCGGCAGGGCGATCAGCCAGCGGTTGGCATTGGCAAACAGGGGCACGAGCATCGTGGGCGACACCAGCGGGGGAGCGGGGGGCAGTTTCCGGAGACCGGGAAACGACGCCCCGGATTATGGCTCGCCCGACGGGGAGGCGGAAGTCGCCTGCGGGGTCAGCCCGCTTCGTCGGGGCCTGCGATGACGACTGCCGCCGGGGCGTCGAGCGGCCAGGCCTGGAGCACCCGGTGAGCATCGTCGAGCGTCACGGCCTCCACGAGGCGGAGCTGGTCGGAAACCGACCGGTAGGTGCGGGAATGCGACCAGTCGAGCCCGACCTCGAACAGCCTCCGTCGGGGCTTCTCGCCGCCGAGAACCACCCGGCTGGCGAGTTTGTTGCGGGCCCGCTCGAACTCGGCTCGCTCGAGGCCCTCGGCCGCGGCCGTCGCGTAGATGGCGGCGATCCGCTCGCGGAGCGTCTCGACGTCGGCGGCATCGCACGACAGCTGCGTCACGAACAGGCCCGCGTCGAGGTAATCCTGGTGCAGGCAGGCGGCCTGCTCCGCCTCACCGGTGTCGATCAGGCTCCAGTAGAGCCGGCTGCCCGAGGAGTCACCGAGCAGCATCGCGAGCAGGCGGGCGGCGTGCCGGTCGGCGTGAAACTCGTCGGGCCCCGCCACCATCCAGACCGCATAGTCGAGTGCGGCGGTTGCTTTCACGATTCGTTCGACCCCGGGATGGGCCGCCTGACGAGGCGGCTGCGGCAGCCGTCGCTCCGCGGGGGCCGTCGGCTCCCAGTCGCCGCAGAGCCGCTGTGCCGAATCGACGAGCGCGGGGAAGTCGATCGCGCCGCTGGCCGCCAGCACCGTGTTGCCCGGGGCGTAGCGGCGGCGGTGGTAGTCGCGCATCGCCTCCACCGGCAGCCGCGTGATCGACTCGACCGTCCCGAGCACGCTCCGCGCCAACGGGTGCCGGCCGAAGTAGCTCGCACGGCAGCGATCGTCGGCGCCGAACGGGGGCTGGTCGTCGTACATCCGGATCTCCTCCAGGATGACGAGCTTCTCGGTGTCGAAGTCCGCGCCGCGGAGCGCCGGCCGCATCATTGCCGCGAGCAGTTCGACCGCCTCGTGCTGCTGCTCCGGCAGGACCGACGCGTAGTAGACGGTGTCTTCCTCGCTCGTGAAGGCGTTGGCGCTGGCGCCCATGGCGTCGAAGCGGTGATTGATCTCGTCGCCGCTGATGCCGGGCGTGCCCTTGAACACCATGTGCTCGAGGAAGTGGCTCACGCCGGAGACGTCGTCGTTCTCGTCGCGGGAACCGGTTGCCACGAAGAAGCCCACGCTCGTCGAGACCGCCGCGTCGGACGTCTCGGCAATCACGTCGAGGCCGTTGGGAAGCCGTTCATGCAGGAAGGGCATGGCGAACCTCCAGCGGCTCCTGGCCGAGCGACACGACCGTGAGGTCGCGGGGTGGATGGTCGGCCAGCCAGGCCTCGATCCCGGCCACGTCGAGCCGATCGTATCGCTCCAGCTCCTCCGCGAGCGTCCGCAGGGCCTTGAGGTGATACCACTGCCGGGCGATGGCGCCGGCCCGGGCGGCGCTCGATTCCTGCTGCATGATCAGGCCGCTCTTGGCCCTGGCCTTCACGCGGTCCACCTCGTCGCGGGTGATCGTGCCCGGCAGGCGGGCGATCTCGGCAAGCATCACGTCGAGCGTCTCCTGAGCCCGGTCGGCTGATGTGCCCGAGTAGCAGACGGCGTGGGCGAACTCGCGGCTCGTCTGATAGCCCGCCGACACGGTGTAGCAGAGCGCGCGCCGCTCGCGGATCTCGGTGAAGAACCGCGAACTCGGGCCGCCGCCGAGCACGGCCAGTGCCGCCGTCGCTTCGTGCGAGGCGTCGTCGCGGTAGGGAGGCTGCGGCCAGCCCACCGCGATGTGGGTCTGCTGGGCGTCGTGCGGCACATGCAGGGTGGCCGGGCCTCGCGGTCCGGTGGCCACCGCCGCGGTGGCCGCAGCCTGCCAGTCGCCGAGGAGAGCCTCGATGCGGCGCACGAAGTCGTCCCACTCGATGCGGCCGGCGACCGACACGATCATACCGGACGGCTGCAGGTGTCCACCGACGAATCCTCGCACGTCGTCGATCTCGATCGACTCGACCTCGGCGGAGATGCCCTCGGTTGGCATGCCCCAGGGCGCGGGAGACTGGAGCCGGCGAAGCGCGGCGAGGGTGCGGTGGGCCGGTTCGTCCTCGATGCCCGCGAGGTTCTGGAGCACCATCTGCCGCGCTGCGGGGAGTTCGTCGGCGGGGAGCAGCGGCCGGCGGAGGATGTCGGCATAGATCGGCAGCACCTCCGGCAGCTGGCGGGCCACCATCGCCCCCGACACGCTGATATGGGTGCTCGACACGCCCTCCGCCAGCTGCACGCCGGCGGACTCGAGATCCTCGACCAAGCGACGGCTGTCGCGGATGCCCGCACCACGCAGGCACATTTCACCGGTGACCGTCGCCAGCCCGCACTTGCCCGCGGGGTCGTGGATGGCGCCGGCCGGGGCGTGAAAGGCAACCGCCACCGACTCGAGTTCGGGCAACCGCTCGCCGACGATCGTGATTCCGTTGCCGAGAGTGGCCGAGTGGAGCGACTGCTTCAACGCGGGGTGCCTTCAGGGGAATAGCCGGCTGCAGAGGGAGCCGGGCCACGCCACCCTAGGCCATGACAGCGGCTTCGTCCACCACTTTGTACACCGTCCGCACCCGGCGGAAGCCGAGCCGTTGGTAGAGGCGGACGGCCCCGGCGTTCTCCACCGTGACCTCGAGCGACACCCGCCCGACACCGTGCATCCGAAAGCCCGCCAAACACCGCTCGATGAGGCAGGTGCCCAGGCCCAGGGCGCGGTGACCGGGAACCACGCCGATGTTCTGGATCATGCCGGTGCCACCGCGCTCGGCGACACCCTGAATCGTGCCGCACCACTGGAGGGTTTCGGGAGTCGATCCATGCGCGATCAGCCAGGTGGCGTTGGGCAGAAACCCGGACTTGTTGCGGATTTCCCGCATCAGCCGGCGGCAGCCCTCGAGGCTCCCAAGGCATGGAAAGACGAGGGAGTCGATTTCATCGCGGAACGACCGAAACTTGGTGCGGGCGTGGATGTCGAGCACCGCCTCGTTCCAGGGGACGAGCCGATAGTCGGACGGGAGGGCGGCCGCGAATCGGGGGACGGAAAGGTCCACCTCCATCCGATACCGCTTGAAATAGGTCGAGTCCATCGAAAGTTTCCTCGCGCCCGCTCGACGCAGCCGATGCCCGAACGTAAGTCTGCCACGCGATACGGTCAACGCGCCGGTGGTTTCGAGGATTCCACATCGGGCGAAACGAGGGCGGCGTTGTCGCCGGCCGGGAAGGGCAGGTATGATTTTGAAGCCTCAAAAAATGATTTTTGACTCCCCAAAAACTGGTGCGGCGGCCTTCGTGGCCCGGATGTGGCCGAATGGCCCGGCGGTTTGCTGGCTCGCCCTTATCGCCGGCGGGCTCCTCTGCCTGACCCCCGGCTGCGGCGGACAGGGGGCATCCCGGGCGAAAGCTGACGGTGGGCCGTTGCGGGTGGTGGCGACCACGACCGTCGTCGCCGACCTCGTGAGGCAGGTGGGGGGCGACCGGGTGGCCGTCGAATGCCTGATGGCCGCCGGCATCGACCCCCACTCCTACAAGCCGACGCCCCGCGACGCCGACCGGCTCGCCGGGGCCGACCTGGTGGTGGCCAGCGGACTCCACCTCGAGGGGAAACTCACCGACCTCCTGGAGCGGTTGGGCCGGAGCCGCCCGGTGGTGCTGGTCGGCGACGCGCTTCCGGAGGACGACCTGATCGCCGTCGGCGGCAACCTCTTCGATCCGCATGTCTGGTTCGATGCCCGGCTCTGGAGCCGTGGCGTGGCCCCCGTGGCGGAGGCTCTCGCGGCTGCCGACCCCGCCCATGCCGAGGCGCATCGCGGTCGCGCCGCAGCCTACGTTGCGAGGCTCACGGCGCTCGACGAGCGGCTGCGGACGCAGATCGCCGCGATTCCAGCTGACCGCCGCGTGCTCGTCACCGCGCACGACGCCTTCCGCTACTTCGGCCGCGCCTATGGCATTGAGGTTGTGGGCGTGCAGGGCACGAGCACCGAGAGCGAGGCAGGCCTTGCCGACATCAACCGCCTGGTCGATCTCGTGGCCTCGCGAGGCATTCCCGCCGTGTTCATCGAGACGAGCGTCTCGGATCGGAGCGTGGCCGCGCTCCGCGAGGGCGCGCGGGCACGCGGGCACGATGTCGGCGTCGGCGGCACCCTCTACTCCGATTCGCTCGGCGGGCCAGGCAGCGGCGCCGAGACCCTCGAGGCGGCGCTGGAGTCGAATGTGGCGGCGATCGTGGCGGCCCTGGCGCATGCGTCGGAAACCCGGGGGGAGAGTGCTCCGTGACGCCGCCGACCCGGCCGCTCGTCGAACTGCACGACGTCACGGTCGCCTACGGCCGGCGGCCGGTGGTCTGGAATGTCGATCTCGTGATCGACGAGCCGTGCCTGTTCGGAATCATCGGCCCCAACGGTGCCGGCAAGAGCACGCTGCTCAAGGCGGCGCTCGGCCTCGTGCCGCTGGTGGGGGGCGAGGTGCGGTTCTTCGGCGAGCCGCTCGGCCGTGTCCGTTCCCGCGTGGGCTATGTGCCGCAGCGGGAAACGGTGGACTGGGATTTCCCGGTCAACGTCATGGATGTGGTGCTGATGGGCACCTACAGCCGTCTCGGCTGGTTTCGTCGGCCGGGCGACCGGGAGCGACGGCTTGCCCGTGCGTGCCTCGACCGCGTGGGGCTGGCCGATGTCGCGGGTCGCCAGATCGGCCGGCTGTCGGGCGGCCAGCAGCAGCGGGTGTTTCTGGCACGGGCCCTGGCCCAGCAGGCCGACATCTACTTTCTCGACGAGCCCATGGCGGGCGTTGACGTGCGGTCGCAGGAGCGGATCTTTCACGTGCTCGACGATCTCAAGGCCGCAGGCAGCCTCGTGGTGGTCGTGCATCACGATCTGCGGACCGCCGCCGAATGGTTTGACCGCGTCGCCCTCGTCGATCGCCGCGTGGTCGCCGCCGGCCGGACCAGCGAGACGCTCACGCCGGAGAACCTGCAGCGGACCTACGCCGGCCACGTGGACGTGCTCGACGACCTCGCCCAGGCCATCGCGGCACGGGGGCGAACGCCATGACCGCGGCGGCCGGCCTCGTCTCCTACAACACGGTCGTCGTGGCCTTGGGCGTGGCGGCGGTCGGGTTTGCGGCGGGCGTCGTCGGCAGTCTGTGCGTGCTGCGGAAACGGGCGCTCGCCGGCGACGCCGCGGCGCACGCCACGCTCGTGGGCGTGGCCTGCGCCTTTCTCGCGACCGGTCGTCGCGACCTGGTCACGCTGCTCGCGGGAGCGCTCGTAGCCGCGTGCGTCGGCCTCGGCATGCTCGTCCTCCTGCGGCGGTTCACCCGCACCCGCGACGACGCGGCGACGGCGCTGGTGATTGGCGTCTCCTTCGGCCTGGGGATCACGCTCGTGTCGGGCCTGCCCGCGTGGGGCTACGCCAACTCCGCCGGACTCGAGCAGTTCCTCCTCGGCCACACCGCGGCCCTCACGGCCCGGGATGCGTGGCTGCTCGCGGTGGTGGCCACCGTGGCCGCGGCGGTGGTCGCGGCGATCCTCAAGGAGGCGACGCTCGTCGCCTTCGACTCGGCCTTCGCGGCGGCGACCGGCTGGCCGGTGAGCGGAATCGACTATGCGATCGTCGGGCTGGTGGCGCTGATGGTCGTGGCGGGTCTGCCGGCGGTTGGCGCCGTGCTGGTGACGGCCCTGGTGGTGATCCCGCCGGTGGCGGCCCGCTTCTGGACCGATCGCGTGGGGACGATGGTCGTGCTCTCGGGCCTGATCGGCCTGGTGGCGGCACTGGCGGGCGTGGCGGTGAGCGCGACTCGTCCGGGCCTCGCCACCGGACCGCTGGTGGTGATCGCCGCCGCAGTGGTGTTCGCGATCTCGTTTTTCTGCGCTCCGCATCGGGGCTGGATCGCGCGGCGTGCCGAGGCCTCGCAGGGCATGGCATCGCAGTGGAGCGACGGCGACGGGAAGGTGGGCCCATGACGTCGTGGCTGCAGCTGGGTGACCCTGCGTTTGGCTTGGGAGGCATCCATGCCTGGGCGATGGCGACGGCCGCGGTCATTGCGGCGTCGTGCGGGCTGGTGGGCACGCTGCTGGTCGTCAGGCGGATGAGCCTCGTGGGGGATGCGATCAGCCATGCCGTGCTCCCGGGGATCGCGGTGGCCGTTCTGGCCGGCGGCCGTCCAGGCGGGCCGCTGGTATTTTTGGGGGCGGTGGCCGCCGCCATGCTCACGGTCTGGCTAACGCAGGGCCTGCGGGCGGCCGGCGGCCTCGCCGAGGACGCCGGCGCGGGCGTCGTGTTTACGACGCTGTTTGCGATCGGCGTGGTGCTCGTCGGCCTCGCGCCACCGGGCACCCACCTCGACGCCGCCTGCGTGCTGTATGGCGAACTCGCCTTCCTGCCATTCGACACGATCTCGATCGCAGGCCACGCCGTGCCGCGGGCCTTCGTTGCGGGCGCGACCGTACTCGCCGGCCTGGTCGCAGCGGTGGTGGTGACGTGGAAGCTGCAGGTGTTCACCGCGTTTGATCCGGCTGGTGCCCGGGCCGCAGGCCTTCCGGTGGTTGGCGTGACCGCCGGCCTCCTGGCCGCGACGGCGGTGGCCACGGTGGCGAGTTTCGACGCCGTGGGCGCCGTGCTCGTCGTGGCGATGCTCGTGGCGCCCGCGGCGGCCGCAGAACTGCTCACGCGCCGGCTCCACCGCATGGCGGCGGTGGCGATGGCACTTGGCGCCGTGGCCGCCTGCGTCGGGTATCTCGCGGCCTGGCGGCTGCACACGAGCGCCGCGGGCATGATCGCCGTGGTGCTTGGCCTGGAATATGCCGCCGCGGCGGTGCTTGCTCCCGACGATGGGCTCGCGGCCCGGCTGATCAGCCGCGTCCGGCTCGCCTGGCGAGTCGCCCGCGAGGACAGGCTCGCCACCGTGTGGCGGGCGGAGGAGTCGGGCAATCACTCCGCGGCGCGGCCGCACACGCCCCACGAGGCAATGGTCGTTCGGTGGCTCGAGTTCACCGGCCACCTCCTTCGCGACGGCTCGTCGTGGCGGCTTTCGCCGGCGGGGCGTCGCGAGGCGGAGAACGTGGTGCGGTCGCATCGGCTTTGGGAAGCCTGGCTCGGTCGCCACGCCGATCTCCCGCTCGATCATCTGCATCCGCCAGCCGAGTGGGTGGAGCATCATCTGGGCGCCGAGATGCGGGAGCGACTGGAGGCCGACATGGACGAGCGGGCCGCCGACCCGCATGGCCGCGAGATCCCGCCGGAAGCGTGACGGTTGGCCGCGCGCTCCATCAGGAAGCCCAATCGCGTGAGCGATGGGGGCATGCTGGTCGCGCCGCGGGGGGCTGCCCATGCCATTGCGCCGGACGCTCGCTTCGGTCATCCTGACCGTCGCTCGCTCGATGCTGACGTCGCTTCGCCATCCTAGCTTCGCTTGTCAGCAACGCCGGCTCCACGGCACGGGCAGCCCCTCGCTCGATCAACGAGGAGCCGCAGGGCTTCAGCATGCGGTTGGGCTCAGGTTGGAGACCTGTGCTTCGTGAGAAGCGGTGCTGCTGCCTGCCCGTAGTGCAGGTTTTCAACCTGCGGCACAAAAACTCGCTGTTATCTATGCGATGCGTGGAGCCGCCGCAGGGTTGCCAGGTTGCGGCGGTCAACCGCGGGGGACGGCTTGCCGTCGGGGCCTTCCTTCGGCGTTTCGAGGATGAACGGAATGCCGGCGAGCTTCGGATGATTGATCAGCAACCGAAACGCCTCGCGGCCGATCTTTCCCTTGCCGATGGCCTCGTGGCGATCGACCCGCGAGCCACATTCCCGCTTCGAGTCGTTGGCGTGGATCACCTTCAGCCGCTCGAGGCCGATGTGGCGGTCGAATGCCCGGAGGGTCTCGTCGAGCGCCGCCTTCGGGGCGAGCGCGTAGCCGGCCGCAAACACGTGGCAGGTGTCGAGGCACACGCCCACCCGTTTCTTGAGGCCAGGCTGGGCGTCGATCGCGTCGAGCATCGCTCCGATCTCCTCGAATGAGGCTCCGAGGCATGAACCCTGGCCCGCCGTCGTCTCGATGAGGATGCCGCCGGCCAGCCCGGCGGTCTGTGTGAGCGCCTCGGCGATCCCCGCGGCCGCCCGGGCGACCGCCACGTCGGCTGGCTGCTCCCCCGCGGCTCCGGGGTGCGCCACGACCCATGGGATGTCGAGGCGGACGGCCCTCCGCACCTCCTCGGCGAGCGCGGCGATCGACTTCTTGCGAAGGGCGGCGTCGGCGGCAGCCGGGTTGATCAGGTAGGAATCATGGACCACGACCACCTTCAACCCGGCGTCGCGGACGGCGTCGCGGAAGGCCTCCGCCTCCGTCTCGTCGAGCGGCTTGACCGCCCATTGGTTGATGTTGCGGGTGAACACCTGCAGGCAGTCGCAGCCCGTCTCCACGGCTCGTTCGACGGCCCGGGACAAGCCTCCCGCGATCGAATGGTGGGCGCCCAGGGGCGGAAGGTGTCCGGCGGTGGGACGGCGGGGCATGGCGGTTCTCCGGGAAGGCCCGGTCAGTCTACGGGGAGATGTCGATTTGGCCTGTCCGGCTCGGCCTTCTACACTGGTTCTCGTCGGCCGAGGGCCGCAACCGGAGGCTCTGTGATGGACTACATGCTCGTACACGTGGCGATTACGGCCTGCATCGCCGCCGTGGCGGGAGCCGCCGCGATGATCGCGATGCGGCCGCTGCGGGCTGCCCGCCAGGCGGAGCGGCTCGCCCGAGCCCAGCGCGACTTCCACCGCCAGCGGGAACTTCTCGAGGCCAAGTTCATCGAGCGGGCGGCTGCCACCGGCAAGCCGCGGGGGCTGCGGTGGGTGGACGTCGAGTTCGATGACGACGTGCTCTATGCCCGCGACCGCAAGAGCCGCCGGCTCAAGGCGCTCGTCGCCATCGAGGTGAGTTTCGAGGCGGTGGAGGGGGGCGGCATGGAGGAGGTCGAGGCCGTCTCGCGGGTGCGGGCGGCCACGGCCGAGTTCATCCACGATGGCGACCGCTGGGGCACCCAGGGCCGCGTCTATTTCAACCTCGCCCCGTCGGCCGCGGTGAAGTATCTCGCCAGCGACCTCGAACTCGTCGCCGAAGAGCACGCGGCAACCCGTTGACGCGACGCTTCAGCGCTGGAGCGCGAGCGGGTAGTCGGTCGTTCCTGGGACGATCTCGACGACCAACGGTGTCGTCGCCAGCGAGCCGTAGCGTTCGGGGATCGGCCGGTTCGCCAGGGCTGCGTAATAGGCCTTCTGTCTCGCCGGCGTGTCGGCGCGATACTCCTGCATGTCGGCGGGCGGCGGTTGCTCATGCACCGTCACCTTATAGGTTCCGGCGCACAGGCCCTCGCCGACTCCACTGGTCGCGCGGAACGCCGCGTCGTCTCCGGCCTCGGCCATTCCCAACAGGTCGCCGCCGAAGCCGGCAAAAGCAGGGGTGAACTCGAGCCGCACCTTGGGCAGCGGCTTGCCGTCAAGCGTCACCGTGCCGGCTGTCCGCACCATCGGAGGCCGCGACCGCCCGCAGCCGGCGGGGAGAACGGCGAAAACCACGACCGCGACGACAACGCACGGCCACCGGGCGATCACGTCGTGGGTCCTCATGGCAGCATCGCCGGTTGACCATCGGAGGGATTGGTGAGGCGGCGGAAAAGGTCCAACGAATCGGTGTCGGCCCCATCAAGTTTCAGGAACTGCACGCTCCCATCGCCCATGACGTAGCCAGAGATCTCGCCGTGCCCGCTTCCGAAGGCGTGCACCCGTAGGCGGTTGTAGGTGACGTTACCACGACCGTTGGCGGGGATCGTCCAGTTGGCAGGCACGCGGGAACCGGCGAATAGGTCGAGGCCGGACCGCGAGTTGTTCCAGGCCCAACCGCGGCAACTCGGCAGATCGACGCAGGCCATGCCGGAGGCCTGGACGAAGTTGTCATCCTTGGAGAATCGCTCACCTGCCATAATCGTCTTTGAGAGCCCGTCGGAGACGTCTTTGATCGTTCGCCGCTGGTTGATCTGAAACATCCCATTGAACCACTCCTTGGCATTGGTGGCATTGATCGATTCGTTCAGCCAGTCCCAATGGTTCTGTCCTGCATTCCCGACATAGCTGTTCACAGAGAAGAAGCTTGATTGGTAGGTGATCGGGTTCGCAGGAACGAAGTCTGACGGGCAGACAAGGTGCGACACGCGCTGGGCGCCGGGTGCCATGGCCGAGTTCGAGGTGGAGTTACTCGCTGATGACGTGCGCAGATCGAGCTGCGAGTAGAGCGCCGCATGCTCAGAAAACGGGAGCGAGAAGATGAACAGGTTGCCGAATAGCCCAGGGATCGGGGGCGTGGTGGTGATGAGCTTTTGCGTAACCGGTGGGCTGCTTGCGAGGAGGTCGGGGACGTTCAATCCCGGCGGGAACATCTTGCGGGCGTCGTGGTAAGAGATGAACGAGAGCCCGAGTTGCCGCAGGTTGTTGCCGCAGCTCGACCGCCGAGCCGCCTCACGAGCGCTCTGCACGGCGGGTAAGAGCAGCCCGATAAGCGTGGCGATGATGGCGATCACCACCAGCAACTCCACAAGCGTGAAACCACTCGGCTGGCTCTTGGTCGGTCGATGCACGGGAACCTCCCGCCGCTGTACTGGGTTTGAGGTGGAATCAGCCATCGCAAAAGCCGAAGTCTACACAAGCGGGGCTGAGTTGTCTGCGGGCCGGTGCTCTGCCGAGGCTCATCTGGCGGGGGGATGGAGGTGAGCGGGAGCGCCTGGTGGGAAAGTCGCAGAAAGTGTGCGGGTTGTGCCGCGAAAACGGCTGGCAGAAGCGGTCCGCAGCCGATAAACCCCGGGGCTGGGGGAGGGATGTGATGCGGCGAGCGGGCGAGCGAGTCTTCATCGCGGCGGTGCTCCTCGTCGCAAGTGCCGGCTTGTGCGGCCGCGCCGGAGCCGCGTCCGACGCGAACTCGCCGGCGAGCGACACGAGCCGAGAGACGAGAGAGGCGGCCCAGCGGCACCTGCGACTCGCCCGCGAACATCTCGCTGCGTCGTGCGAGATGCTGAAAAAGTGCGATCGTCACGCCGTGGACGGCTACTACGTTGCCTGCCAGGAGGCATGGGACGCGGCCTGGACCCTGCCCGAAGACCGCGACCTGCTGATCGACGCCGCCGACGCCTACGCCGACGCGCTGGCCGGGCTCCTCGAGGCCGCGCGACGCCACGAACGGCTCGGGGATGGCGGCTTGTGGGTGGGGCCGCGTGGCCGGGCGGTGCTCGTGCCCTTCAGGCCGCAGGCGCTCGCCGTCGATGCGGCGTGCATTGCGTCGATCGAGCCGCAGGGACAGGCGGACGATAAGCGGCTCAGCCGCCGCCATCTCCGCGATGGCTTCGGCCTGCCGGTGGTGGTTCGTGTGGCGAACGGTTCCACTCCCGAGGAACCGCAGGGCTTCGCGGCCCCGCGGCAATCGCTCGCCGCCACCGCCGTGCTCCGCTTCGCTGTGCCAGGTAACGAGAACTTCCTGCAGAAGTTCGGCGGTCCGGCGGCCCGGGATCACGCGCCGGCGGTGCTCGACCTGGCCAACCCCGTCGAGATCGCCGCCGTTCGCATTGGCCCCACCAAGCCCCACCTCGCCGCCGACCTTTCGGCGCCACTTCTGGACGTCCTCGATGGCACGCCGAAGTCGAGTATCGCCGGCTTCCTCCAGCCGTTCGGCGACGGCAGCACGCGGCCGCACCTCGAGATGCTCGAGCCGCATCAGCCGGGCCGGATTCCGGTGGTCTTCATTCACGGCCTCGCCAGCGACGAAGGCACGTGGTTCGACATGATCAACGAACTGCGGGCCTGGCCGGAGTTTCACCGTCGGTATGAGCCGTGGGTGTTTCACTATCCGACCGGTGCCGCCTTCCTGCAGTCGTCCGCGGAGCTGCGGCAGCAGCTCGCTGCGGCCGTTCGCCAGTGCGATCCCCAAGGGCGGGATCCCGCGATGCGCAACCTCGTGCTCGTCGGTCACAGCATGGGGGGGCTGCATGCGAAGCTCCAGGTCGTCGCCCCGGGCGATCAGGTTTGGCAGGCGGTGGCGAAGGTGCCGTTCGACCAGATTCGGCTGCGGCCCGAACTGCGGCGGCAGGTCGCCCGCGCCTACTTCTTCGAGCCACTGCCGTTCGTCAATCGCATCGTCTGCATCGCGACGCCTCACAAGGGATCGGTGCTCGCCTCGCTGGGACTGGGGCGGCTCGCCTCGCTCTCCGTCCGCACGCCCCCCGAGTCAAAGCTGATTCAC
>Ga0315904_10007941_pt1 | contig 14123 bp, 9 predicted proteins | sample LakEriMetagenome_6_FD_203529 | JGI IMG/M metagenome (GOLD analysis project Ga0315904, IMG submission 203529) | Freshwater fungal communities from buoy surface, Lake Erie, Ohio, United States - Buoy 12 MA120 | ecosystem: Environmental > Aquatic > Freshwater > Lake | place: USA: Lake Erie, Ohio... | reverse complement strand
CTAGATCGCAGTGCGGCGGACAGACGTGAACTCGATTGGGCAGCAGCGCCATCTGGTCCTCGGCCTGCACGACCGGCATCGGGGTGCTGCGTTGCAGGATCTCCGCCAGCAGGCTGGCGTGATGCGGGTCGAGGTGCTGCACGACCACGAACGCCATGCCGCTTTCGGCGGGCATGGCCCGAAAAAACCGTTCGTAGGCCTGCAGCCCGCCCGCCGAGGCGCCCAGGGCCACAATGGGGATGGCGGCAGCCTTGAGCTCGGGCTGCTTCGCGCCGCTGGAGGTCATGTCCGGCCGCTCGCTCACCGCACGCGCTCCAGGGCTCGCGTGCGCGACCGCGGCGCTCGCAGCGGGATCAGCACCTGCAGGCAGTAGGTGCCGGGAGCGGCTTGCGCCGCGGCCTGCGCCTCGAGGAATCGTCCGCCGAGCGACAGCAGTTCCACCTGCAGCGCCGGACGGATCGCGATCGTGGCCGCGGCGCGCCCGAGCCGCGCGGGCCGCTGGCGCGGGGCGCCGTGTGACCGCGCCGCGAGGGGCCATCCGCCTGGCCGTACCGTCATGTCGACGCGCAAGGCTTCGCCTTGCTCGCGCAGGTCGATGAGCACCTGCGCGCCACTGGTGTCACGCGCGACCTCCTCGAGCAGGCCTTCCATCAGCCGGTACACGCCGATGACCGTGCGCGGCTCCAGGGGCGGATCGCGCGGTGCCGCATGCAACTGCACTCCCAGACCCAGTCGCGGACCGGCATCGCGAGCCAGCCATTGCATGGCTGCGTTCAGGCCGAGGTCGTCGAGCATGGCGGGATGCAGTTCGTTGGCCATGCGCCGCACCACCGCAATCGACTCGTCGAGCTCGAACTGCAGCGTCTGCGCCTGTGCGCGCCCGGCGTCGGGGTCTGCGCCCATCGTGCCGTGGGGCAGCAGGCTGAGCCCGATCTTGATGGCGCTCAGCCGCTGCCCCAGATCCTCGTGCAGGGTGCGCGCAACCCGCAGACGCTCCGCCTCGCGCGCATCGATCAGTTGCGCGGCGATGCGCCGGTCGGTCTCGGCGGCGCGGCGCTCGCTGATGTCGGTAAGGGTCACGCGCATGGCAGCTTCGGAACCGGGCTGCGCCAGCCGTAGCGTGTCGAGCTGCACGGCCTTCGGGGCCGGTTCTTCGATGGCGAGCATGGCCTCCAGCCTGCCCACTGCGCCGCCGGGCACGAGGGCGCTGAGGTGGCTGCGCCAGCGCCGTCGGTCCCTGCGATGCAGGCAGGCGCTGAACGGCCGACCGAGGAGATCCTCGCGGGGCTGGCCCAGCAGCGTGGCGCCCGTGAGATTGAGCTCGGCAATGCGTCCGCCGTCATCGAGCGACAGGTAGCCGACCGGCGCCACCTCGAACAGGTGCCGGTAGCGGTCGCGCGCGGCCGCCAGTTCGAGCTGCGCACGGCGCAGCTCCTCGTTCTGGGTCTCGAGCTCGGCCTGATGGACGCGCAGTTCGCGCGCAAGCTCGGCAGCGTCGACCGGAGGCGAAAGGGTCATCGAGGAGGGGTCCTGGAGCGCACGCATCGGGGATCGATAGCCGGCCGACTGTACTCCAAGGCGAGGCAGGGCGGAGGAGGCGCCGGCTGCGATCGCCCGCGGGCCTTCGGCTACACTCGACCGACCTTCAACCCGACGCTGCGGCTTGCCCTCCATGCCTGTCCTCACCTACCTGACCACCACCCACTTCGATTTCGGCGCGATCAAGGTTCTGCCCAACGAGTTGCGTCGTCACGGCATCACGAAGCCCCTGTTCGTCACCGATGCCGGCGTGCGCGCCGCAGGCCTTCTCGACCGGGTTCTCGCCGCGGCGCCCGACCACGCGGCAGCGCCGGTTTTCGATGGCACCCCCGGCAACCCCACCGAGGCGGCCACGCTCGCCGCGCTTACCCTGTACCGCGACGGGGGCTGCGATGGCGTGGTGTGTCTGGGCGGTGGCTCCTCGATGGACCTGGGCAAGGCGGTCGCGCTGCTTGCCGTGTCGGGCGAGCCGCTCGCGCAGTACGACCCGCTGCAGGGCGGCGGCAAGAAGGTGCGCGGCATCGCGCCGGTGATCTGCGTGCCCACCACCGCCGGCACCGGCAGCGAGGTCTCGGTCGGCTTCGTGATCATCCTGAACGATGGCCGCAAGCTCACCTTCGCCAGCCCCCAGTTCATTCCACGCACAGCCATCTGCGATCCCGAGCTCACGCTTGGCCTGCCGCCGATGATGACCGCCGCCACTGGCATGGACGCGATCACCCACTGCATCGAGGCGGTGCTCGCGCCCACCGTGAACCCGCCGGCCGACGGCATCGGGCTGGACGGCCTGCGCCGGGGCTGGCGCGCGATCGAGGCCGCGGTGGCCAACGGCGCCACCGATCGCCAGGCTCGCTGGGACATGATGATGGCCTCCACCGAGGGCGCGCTCGCTTTCGTCAAGGGCCTGGGCGCGGTGCACGCGATGAGTCACGCGGTGGGCCGGCGACACGATCTGCGAGCCCACCATGGCACGCTCAATGCCCTGATCCTGCCGGCGGTGCTGCGCTTCAACGAAAGCGTGTGCGCCGAGAAGTACGAGCGGCTGCGCCAGGCGATGGACCTCGACGCGGGCGCCGATCTCGCGGCAGCGGTGGCCGCGCGCAACGCCGCCATCGGGTTGCCCTCGGGCCTGGCTGCGCTTGGCGTCACCGCCGACATGATTCCCGACCTGGTGCCGCACGCGTTGGCCGATCTTGCGCACTTCGGCAACCCCCGCAAGGCGAGCGCCGACGACTACGCTCGGCTCTTCCTCGAATCGCTCTGACCGTGGCGGCTGCGATGCTGGCCGCAACCCTCGGGCAGGCGCTGCGCGACACCGCGCGAGCCCGGCCAGCGCATCCGGCGCTCGTGGGCATGGGCGAGCGCCTCGATTTCGCGGCGCTCGACCGGCGCTGCGACGAGATCGCGCACGGCCTGCGATCGCTGGGCGTGGGGCGCGGCGATCAGGTCGCGCTGTGGATGACCAACAGCCCCGACTGGGTTGCGGTCTGGGTGGCCTGCGCGCGGATAGGCGCCGTCGTGGTGCCTGTCAACACCCGCTTCAAGCCCGACGAGGTGGCCTACATCCTGCGCCAGTCCGATGCGCGGGTGCTTATCGCGATGGACCGGTACTGGGACATCGACTTTCTCGGCATGATTGAAGGGTTCGTCCCGGGGCTCGCCAGCATGACGCCGGGTTCGATCGCCTGCGAGAGCTTGCCCGCCTTGCGCGCGGTGGTGCTGTGGCAGGCCTGCGAGCACGCGGGCACCACGCATCTCGCGGCGCTGCGCGCCGAGGGCGCACGCCGCATGGCGGCTGGCGAGACGCTGCCCGAAGCGCACCCCGACGATCCCGTCATCATCGTCTACACCTCCGGCACCACCGGCCACCCCAAGGGCGCGGTGCACGGCCACGTGGTCATGCGCAACGCCGCCAACGTGGCGCGCGTGATGCGCATCGGCCCCGACGACGTGCTGCTCGGGCACATGCCCTTCTTTCACGTGGCCGGCGCCTTCACGGCCATCGTGCCCACGCTGATGCTCGGCTGCACGCTGGTCACGATGCCGCACTGGGTGCCCGACGAGGCGCTGGCGCTGATCGAGCGCGAGCGCGTGACCGTCTTCGGCGGCATCCCCACCCACTTCATCGACTGCCTCGATGCCAACCGCCGCACGCCGCGCGATGTCTCATGCCTGCGCTCGGCCTGGATCGGCGGCGCGCCGGTCACGCCCGACGTCGCGCTGGCCGCGAAGCAGGAGCTCGGCCTGCGGTCGCTGCAGGCGGTCTATGGTATGACCGAGACCACCGCTGCCACGGTCTTCAGCGAGCACGATGCCCCGCTCGAGATCCTGTGCGCGAACAAGGGGCGGCCGATCGGCGAGTTCGAGGTTGCGGTGGTCGATCCGAACAACGGGCAGGCGCTGGCGCTCGGGCAGGTGGGCGAGGTGCGGGTGCGCGGCCACCTGGTGATGCAGGGCTACTACCGCAACCCGCAGGCCACCGCCGATGCGATCACGGCCGACGGCTGGTTTCGCACCGGTGACCTCGGCGTTTTCGACGAGGCGGGTTATCTGCAGATCACCGGCAGGCTGAAGGAGATGTTCATCGTCGGCGGCTCCAACGCCTACCCGGCCGAGATCGAGCGGATGCTGCAGTCGATGCCGCAGGTGCGCCAGGCGGTGGTGGTGGGCGTGCCGGACAAGCGGCTGGGCGAGGTGGGCTTCGCCTTCGTGCAGCTGCACGAGGGCGCCAGCCTGGAGTCCGACGCGCTGCGCGCGCATTGCCGCGCGCGGATGGCCGACTACAAGGTGCCACGGCACCTGCGCTTCGTGCCCGACTTTCCGCGCACCTCCACCGGCAAGATCCAGCGCCACCTGCTGCAGGCCCAGGCTCGCGAGATCACGGGCGGCTGAGCCCTGGGAGCCGGGACCCCAACGGGCTCGCGCGCGCCCGGGCCCGCGCAGGGCGGCCAGGCGCGGCCGTCAGGCGCCCGCAACGCCCCAGTCGCGCAGGATCTCGGCGCCGTGCTGGCCGTTGACGGGCTGGGCGTGGCGTATCGCCGAGGGGGTGCGGCTGAATCGCGGTGCAGGTGCCGGCTGGGTCACGCCATCGACATCGACGAAGGTGCCGCGCGAGGCCATGTGTGGATGCGAGGGCGCCTCGCCCATCGTGAGCACCGGCGCGAAGCAGGCATCCGACCCTTCGAGAATCTCGCACCACTGCGCCTGCGTGCGGCTGCGGAAGGTCTCGGTGAACACCTCCTTCAGGCGCGGCCAGCCGCTGCGGTCGTTCTGCGCGGGCAGACCCCTGTCGGCCAGGCCCATCTTCTGCAGCATCTCTTCGTAGAACTTGGCCTCGATCGCGGCGATCGAGACGTGCCGGCCGTCGGCGGTCTCGTAGACGCCGTACCACGGCGCGCCGCCATCGAGGATGTTGTCTTCGCGGCGGTCGGTCCAGCGGCCCGCGCCGCGCAGGCCGTAGATGCTCGACATCAGCACGGCCGCGCCGTCGACCATGGCCGCATCGACCACCTGACCCTTGCCTGAACGGGCGCGCTCGTAGAGCGCGGCCAGGACGCCCATGGCCAGCATCATGCCGCCGCCGCCGAAGTCGCCGACGAGATTGAGCGGCGGCATCGGCACGCCATTGGCCGGGCCGATGGCCGCGAGCACGCCGGTGAGCGCGATGTAGTTGAGGTCGTGGCCGGCGGCCTTGGCCATCGGGCCTTCCTGGCCCCAGCCCGTCATGCGGCCGTAGACCAGGCCCGGATTGATGGCCTGGCACTGCGCCGGACCGATGCCCAGGCGTTCGGTGACCCCCGGCCGGAAGCCTTCGATCAGGACGTCGGCCTTTGCGATCAGCGCCTTGAGGGTGGCCAGATCGGCGGGCGATTTCAGGTCGAGGGTGATCGAGCGGCGGCCACGGCCGAGCACGCCGAAGCGCGGCTCGACCGGGATGCCCAGGTCGGCGGCCTCGCGGCGGTCGATGCGCACGACGTCTGCGCCCATGTCGGCGAGCATCATCCCGCAGAAGGGGCCCGGGCCGATGCCCGCGATTTCGACGACTTTCAGGCCTTCCAGTGGTCCCATCTCGACTCCTGTTCCGGTGATGCCGTCTGCGCGCGGGGCGATCCGCATGCTCGGCGGCGTTGGCGTTGTGGCGCGCTGGCGCTTCGCCCAAAATGCTACGCCGCCCGCCACCCACACGACGCAGGAGATCCGCCGGAAATGGACGCATCGTTCGACGTGCTGCCCGAACCGACCCGAGCCGAGACCACCGACCCGCGCATTCCGCCCCGCGAGCAGGTCGTGACGCGCTCGCTGATGGAGCGCTGGAACCGCGAATGCCCCGACAAGGTCTTCGTGAAGTTCGCCGACGACGGCGAGGCCTGGACATACCGCGAGTTTCGCCAGCTCGTGCTGCAGACCGCCATCGGCCTGCAGCGGCTTGGCGTTGCGCAGGGCGATCACGTGCTGGTGTGGCTGCCCAACGGCCGCGAGCACCTGCGGGTGTTCTTCGCGCTCAACTATCTGGGCGCGGTCTTCGTGCCGATCAACACCGCCTACAAGGGAGCGCTGCTCGCGCATGTCATCGAGAACTCCGACGCGCGGCTCGCCGTCGTGCACGCCGATCTCGCCGCGCGCCTGGAGGGCGTGGCGCTGGCTGCCCTGACCGATGCCGTGGTCGTGGGCGAGCGCGTTGCCTGCCCCGGCCTGCGCACCCATCACTACGCCGATGCGCTGCTGCCCGCCTCTGGCGTGCTCGAGCCGCCGGCCCGCCCGATCGAGCCCTGGGACCCGCAGTCGATCATCTACACCTCGGGCACCACCGGTCCGTCCAAGGGCGTGCTCTCGTCTTACCTGCACATCTACACGAACGCCGGCCCCGAGACCTGGCCGTGCGTGACCGGCGAAGACCGCTTCCTCGTGAACATGCCGATGTTCCACATCGGCGGCATGGGGGTGGTTTTCGTGATGTTCGTGCGCGGCGGCTCGATCGCCTTTGCCGAGCGCTTCGACACCGCCACCTTCCTCGACACGGTCCGCGCGACCGGCACCACGGCCACTTTCCTGCTCGGCGTGATGGCGAGTTTTCTCGAGAAGCTGCCGGCGAGTCCGGATGACGCCGACACCCCGCTGCGGCTGGCCTTCATGGTGCCGCTTGCCGGCGACATCGCGGCCTTCTCGCGCCGCTTCGGCTGCGAGATCTACACGATCTTCAACATGACCGAGATCTCGACACCCATCATCTCCGAGCCCAATCCGCTGGTGCGCGGGACCTGCGGGCGCAAGCGCGAGGGTGTCGACGTGCGGCTGGTCGACGACAACGACTGCGAGGTTCCCGACGGCACCGTCGGCGAGATGATGGTGCGCACCGACCGTCCCTGGGGCATGAACAGCGGCTATTACAAGAACCCCGAAGCCACGGCCGCCGCCTGGCGCAACGGCTGGTTCCACACCGGAGATTCGTTCCGGCGCGATGCCCAGGGCTACTACTACTTCGTCGATCGCAAGAAGGATGCGATCCGGCGCCGTGGCGAGAACATCTCGTCCTTCGAGGTCGAGGCCGACGTGCTCGCGCATCCCGACGTGCGCGAGGTGGCCGCCATTGGCGTGCCCAATGAGCACAGCGAGGAGGACGTGATGGTCGTCGTCGCGCCGATGGCCGGCCGCGCCCTCGATCCGGCCGCGCTGCTCGCGTTCCTGCGCGATCGGATGGCGCATTTCATGGTGCCGCGCTACGTGCGCGTGGTCGATGAGCTGCCCAAGACGCCGAGCAGCAAGGTGATGAAGGCGGAGCTGCGCCGCCAGGGGGTCACCGCCGATACCTGGGACCGCGAGCGCGCGGGCATCGCGGTGAAGGCGGACCGCTTCTCGCGTGCCTGATCGGTCGTCAGCCTTTCGTCAGCGCTCGGTCAGCCCGGCGTAAGCGCCCCGTCAGGGGGGCGTCAGTCCCTCGGCCGACACTCGGCCGGCGCGAGCCGATCGTCGGTTCGCAGACCCATACCGGGGGATCAAGCATGGCAACAGCGACGAACGCGCGGGGCGCAGCCTCCGCTTCCGCGATGACCGCCGAGGAGAAGAAGGTCATCTTCGCCTCCTCGCTCGGCACCGTCTTCGAGTGGTACGACTTCTACCTGTACGGCACGCTCGCCGTCGTCATCGGCAACCAGTTCTTCTCGGCGCTCGACCCTGCGTCGCGAACGATCTTTTCGCTGCTCGCGTTCGCCGCCGGCTTCATCGTGCGGCCCTTCGGCGCGCTGGTGTTCGGCCGGCTCGGCGACATGATCGGGCGCAAGTACACCTTCCTGGTCACCATCCTGATCATGGGCCTGTCGACCTTCATCGTCGGCCTGCTGCCAACCTACGCGGCGATCGGCATCGCCGCGCCGGTGATCCTGATCATCCTGCGGATGCTGCAGGGCCTCGCCCTTGGCGGCGAGTACGGCGGCGCGGCCACCTACGTGGCCGAGCATGCGCCGCACGGCAAGCGCGGCGCCTACACCTCCTGGATCCAGACCACCGCCACGGTCGGGCTCTTCCTCTCGCTGGTGGTGATCCTGGGTGTGCGCACCGCGATCGGCGAGGCCGCCTTCGCCGACTGGGGCTGGCGCATCCCGTTCCTGGTGTCGGTGATCCTGCTCGGCATCTCGGTATGGATCCGCCTGAGCATGGACGAGTCGCCCGCCTTCCGGAAGATGAAGGAGGAGGGCAAGACCTCCAAGGCGCCGCTGGCCGAGTCGTTCGGGCAGTGGAAGAACCTGAAGGTCGTGATCCTCGCGCTGGTCGGTCTGACCGCCGGGCAGGCGGTGGTGTGGTACACGGGCCAGTTCTACGCGCTCTTCTTTCTCACTGGCGCGCTGAAGGTTGACGGCGCAACGGCCAATCTGCTGATCGCCGCCTCGCTGGTGCTCGGCACGCCGTTCTTCATCGTGTTCGGCACGCTGTCCGATCGCATCGGCCGCAAGCCCATCATCATGGCCGGCTGCCTGATCGCCGCGCTCACGTACTTTCCCCTGTTCAAGGCGCTCACCGAGGCCGCCAACCCCGACCTTGCGGCCGCACAGGCCAAGAACAAGGTGGTGGTCGTGGCCGATCCGGGCGAGTGCTCGTTCCAGTTCAACCCGACGGGCACGGCCAGGTTCACGAGTTCGTGCGACATCGCCAAGCAGGTGCTGTCGGCCAACTCGGTGAGCTACGAGAACCAGGCGGGCAGCGGGCCGGCCAGGATCACGATTGGTGAGGTATCCATCGAGTCGTACAGCTCGGCGGGCCTGCCGGCCGATCAGGCCAAGGCCAGGGATGCCGAGTTCAAGAAGGCGGTCCTCGGCGCGCTCAAGGAAGCCGGCTATCCGGCCAAGGCCGATCCGGCCAAGGTCAACAAGCCGATGATCGTGGTCATCCTGACCATCCTGGTCATCTACGTGACCATGGTCTACGGCCCGATCGCCGCGATGCTCGTCGAGCTCTTCCCGACCCGCATCCGCTACACGTCGATGAGCTTGCCTTACCACATCGGCAACGGCTGGTTCGGCGGCCTGCTGCCGGCCACCGCGCTGGCGATCGTTTCCCAGACCGGCAACATGTACAACGGCCTGTGGTACCCGATCATCATCGCCATGGCCACCTTCGTCATCGGCATGCTGTTCGTGCGCGAGACCAAGGATGTCGACATCTTCAAGCACGACTGAGCGGCGGCCTACCATGTGGAAGATCGTTGTCGGATTCGTGGTGGTTGCCGGGCTTGCGATGTGGCTGCTCATGAAGGGTGGCGGCGACATCGACATGTCAGGCGAGAAGCACAGCGTCGAGCCGGCTGCCAGCGAGGCCAGGAAGTAGGTCCTGTGGGGCGGCCCTGCCGCACGGGGCCGCCATCAGCCGGGGCCATCGGGGGGGGGCCATCAGGGAGGCCATCAGGGGGCGCGCGCAGCGCAGGCTGGCGCGCCGGTACAATCGCGATGACCCGCTGCGCTCGCGCGCAGCGAGCTCCGATGTCCTGGCGGCCAGCCGCCGCCCACCCCCCACTTCCCATTTCATGGCCACCCGCAAAGGCGACTACAGCGAAGCCTCCATCCGCGTCCTCAAGGGACTGGAGCCGGTCCGTCAGCGCCCGGGCATGTACACCCGCACCGACAGCCCCCTGCACATCGTGCAGGAGGTGATCGACAACGCCGCCGACGAGGCGCTGGCCGGCGAGTGCCGCGAGATCGTGGTCACCCTCGAGGCCGACGGCGCGGTCGTCGTCGAGGACGATGGGCGCGGCATCCCGGTGGGCATGCATCCTGAGGAGGGCGCGCCAGTCGTCGAGATCGTCTTCACCCGGTTGCACGCCGGCGGGAAGTTCGACAAGCAGGCCGGAGGGGCCTACAGCTTTTCCGGCGGTCTGCACGGGGTGGGGGTGTCGGTCACCAACGCCCTGTGCAGCCGGCTCGAGGTCACGGTGTGGCGCGACGGCGCGGTCAGCGAGATCGCCTTCGAAGGTGGCGAGGTCAGCCAGCCTCTCGCCTCGCGTCCGGCCGGCCGCGGCGATCGTCGTCGCGGCACCCGCGTGCGCTGCCAGCCCGACCCGCGCTACTTCGACTCGCCCACCCTGCCGCTGGCCGAACTGGTGCGCCTGCTGCGCTCCAAGGCGGTGCTGCTGCCGGGCCTCAAGGTGAGCCTGACCGATGCCCGCAGCGGCCGCGCCTGGAACTGGCAGTACGCCGAAGGCCTGCGTGGCTATCTGCGCGAGGCGCTCGCCGAGGCGGGCTCGCCCGACCCGGTCATTCCGGTGCTCGAGGCCGATCAGCGCCATGGCGCCGGCCACGAGACCTTCGCCGAGGGCGAGGGCGCCCACTGGGTGCTGGTATGGACCGAGGATGGACCGCTCGTGCGCGAGTCCTACGTCAACCTCATTCCCACCACCGCCGGCGGCACGCACGAGGCGGGGCTGCGCGATGGCGTGTTCGCTGCGGTGCGCTCGTTCATCGAGCTGCACGGCCTGCAGCCCAAGGGCCTGCGACTGATGCCCGAGGATGCCTTCGCGCGCGCCAGCTTCGTGCTGTCGGCCCGGGTTCTCGACCCGCAGTTCCAGGGGCAGGTCAAGGAGCGGCTCAATTCGCGCGATGCGCTGCGGCTGGTGGCTTCGCTGGTGCGTCCGCAGCTCGAACTCTGGCTCAACGAGCACGTCGATGCCGGCCGGCGCCTGGCCGAGCTGGTGATCCGCCAGGCGCAGGCCCGCAGCCGTGCCGCGCAGAAGGTCGAGAAGCGCCGCAGCTCGGGCGTCGCGGTGCTGCCGGGCAAGCTCACCGACTGCGAATCGACCGACCTCACCCGCAACGAGATCTTCCTGGTCGAGGGCGACTCGGCGGGCGGTTCGGCCAAGCAGGGGCGCGACAAGAACTTCCAGGCCATCCTGCCGCTGCGCGGCAAGGTGCTCAACGCCTGGGAAACCGAGCGCGACCGGCTCTACGCCAACAACGAGATCCACGACATCGCGGTGGCCATCGGCGTCGACCCCCACGGCCCCGACGATCAGCCCGACCTGTCGCGGCTGCGCTATGGCCGCATCTGCATCCTGTCCGACGCCGACGTCGACGGCTCGCACATCCAGGTGCTGCTGCTCACGCTCTTCTTCCGGCACTTCCCCCGGCTCGTCGAGCGCGGGCACGTGTGCATCGCCCGCCCACCGCTCTACCGGATCGACGTCCCGGCCCAGGGGCGCCGGCCGATGCGCAAGCTCTACTGCCTTGACGACGGTGAACTGCGCCACGTCGAGGACAAGCTGCGCAAGGAGGGCATCCGCGAGGGCAGCTGGTCGATCTCGCGCTTCAAGGGGCTGGGCGAGATGAGTGCCGAGCAGCTCTGGGAGACGACGATGAACCCCGACACCCGCCGGCTGCTGCCGGTCATGGTCGGTCAGCCGGGTCGCGAGGCCACGGTGGAGCGCTTCACGATGCTGATGGGCAAGGGCGAGGCGGCGTCGCGTCGTGCCTGGCTCGAAGCGCGCGGCCATGAAGCGCAGGTGGACGTCTGATGTCGGGCGACCTCTTCGCGCAGCTGCAACCGCCCGAGGGCGAGCCGGTGCTCACGCTCGCCGATTATGCCGAGCGCGCCTACCTCGACTATGCGATCTCGGTGGTCAAGGGCCGGGCGCTGCCCGACCTGTGCGACGGCCAGAAGCCCGTGCAGCGCCGCATCCTCTACGCGATGAACGCGATGGGTCTGGCCGCCGACGCCAAGCCGGTGAAGTCGGCCCGGGTGGTGGGCGATGTGCTGGGCCGTTTTCATCCGCACGGCGACACCGCCGCCTACGACGCGCTGGTGCGCATGGCGCAGCCCTTCACGCTGCGCTATCCGCTGATCGACGGGCAGGGCAACTTCGGCTCGCGCGACGGCGATGGCGCCGCCGCGATGCGCTACACCGAGGCGCGCCTGACCCGCTACGCGCGCCTGCTGCTCGACGAGATCGACGAGGACACCGTCGACTTCGTGCCCAACTACGATGGCTCGGCGCGCGAGCCCCGACTGCTGCCCGCGCGGCTGCCCATGATGCTGCTCAACGGAGCCTCGGGCATCGCCGTCGGCATGGCCACCGAGATCCCGCCGCACAACCTGCGCGAAGTCGCAGCCGCCGCGGTGCTGGTGGCGCGCGATCCCCAGATCGGTCTCGAGCAGCTCATGACCACGCTGCCCGGCCCCGATTTCCCGGGCGGCGCGCAGCTGATCTCTTCGCCGGCCGAGCTGCGCGACGTCTACGCCGGCGGCCGCGGTTCGCTGCGCATGCGCGCGCGCCACACGGTCGAGGAGCTGGCCCGCGGTCAGTGGCAGCTCGTGATCTCCGAGCTGCCGCACGGGGTGTCGTCGCAGAAGGTGCTCGAGGAGATCGAGGAGCTCACCAACCCCAAGGTGCGCGCCGGCCGCAAGTCGCTAACCCCCGAGCAGCTCGCGCTGCGCCAGACCTTGCTCGGCGTGCTCGACACGGTGCGCGACGAGTCGGGCAAGGACGCGCCGGTGCGGCTGGTGTTCGAGCCGCGCAGCTCGCGCATCGCCGCCGACGAGCTGCTCGCCACGCTGCTCGCCCACACCAGCCTCGAGTGCGGCGTGCCGGTCAACCTGGTGTGCATCGGCACCGACGGCCGCCCCGCGCAGAAGGGGCTGCTCGACATCCTGCGCGAGTGGGTGATCTTCCGCCTCGACGCCATGACACGGCGCAGCCGCCAGCGGCTCGCGGCGGTCGACGACCGCATCCACATCCTCGAAGGCCGCAGGCTGGTCCTGCTCGAGATCGACGAGGTGATCCGCATCGTCCGCGAGGCCGACGATCCCAAGGCGGCGCTGATGGCGCGCTTCGGGCTGAGCGAGCGACAGGCCGACGATGTGCTCGAGATCCGCCTGCGGCAGCTGGCCCGGATGGAGGCCATCCGCATCGAGACCGAGCTCGGCAAGCTGCGTGAGCAGAAGGGCGGGCTCGAATCGCTGCTGGCCACCCCGGCCGCGATGCGCCGGCAACTCGTGCGCGAGATCGAGCACGACTCGCGCCAGTACGGCGACGACCGTCGCACCCGGATCGAAGCCGCGCCGCGGGCCAGCCTCGAGCGCCGCGTCGTCGATGAGCCGGTGACCGTGATCGTCTCGAGCAAGGGCTGGGTGCGGGCGCGCCAGGGGCACGGGCACGACGCCTCGCTGGCGAGCTTCAAGGCTGGCGATGCCCTCGACGCCGCCTATGAGGTCTCGACCACCGACGCGCTCTACGGCATCGGCAGCAACGGCCGGGTGTACAGCGTGCCGGTGTCGCTGCTGCCCTCGGGCCGCGGCGACGGTGTGCCAGTCACCAGCCTGGTCGAGGTGGAGGCGGGCACCCGCATCGAGCACCTGTTCGCCGCGACGGGCGCCACGCCCGTGCTGCTGGCTACGCGGGCGGGGATGGGGCTGCAGTGTCAGGCCGGCGATCTCGCCGGTCGAACCCGCCAGGGCAAGGCATTCCTGGCTCTCGACGATGGCGACGAGCCCTTGCGGGCGGCGTTGTGCCGGGCCGGCGACGACCGGGTGTTGTGTCTGTCCGGGCAGGGCAGGGCGCTGGTCTTCGACCTCGAGCAGGTGCGGGTGCTGCGCAGCGGCGGTCGTGGCAGCCAGTTGATGACCCTGGAGCCCGACGAGAGGCTTGCCTGCGCCGTGGCCTTCGGGCCGGCCGGCGCGCTGATCTCCGGCGCGGGGCGCGGAGGCAAGCAGGTCGATCGGGCGTTCAGCGCGCGCGAACTCGAGGCCTGGCGCGGTCAGCGGGCGCGCAAGGGGCGGCTGCTCGAGCCGCGCCTGCGCGAGCCCGCCGCCCGGCCGCAGCGCGCCCCCTGAGGGCCGTGGCCGACCTTTCGCGCAACCGCGCGGCGCGCGGGCCTTCTCGGGCATAATCGCCAGCGGTCGGGTGTCCGTCCCACCCAGACCCTCGATACGAATACACGACGGAAGATCCCGGAGGAGACATGGCGGCGGTTGCAATCAGGGAAGTGCACAAGCGCTTCGGGGAAACGCACGTCATCCGCGGCGTTGACGTGTCCATCGCCGACGGCGAATTCTGCGTGCTGGTTGGCCCTTCCGGCTGCGGCAAGTCGACACTGCTGCGCATGATC
>Ga0315904_10007940_pt1 | contig 14123 bp, 17 predicted proteins | sample LakEriMetagenome_6_FD_203529 | JGI IMG/M metagenome (GOLD analysis project Ga0315904, IMG submission 203529) | Freshwater fungal communities from buoy surface, Lake Erie, Ohio, United States - Buoy 12 MA120 | ecosystem: Environmental > Aquatic > Freshwater > Lake | place: USA: Lake Erie, Ohio... | reverse complement strand
ACGCCAAGCCCGTGACGCGCGCGCTGCACTTCGCTGGCACGGGTGCGGGGCTTTTGCTGTTCATGTTCGGCCTGACTTCAGGCAATTACTGGCTTCTGCTGGTGGCGCTGATTTGTGGTTACGGTCCCGCCTGGATCGGCCATTACTTTGTCGAGAAAAACCGCCCCGCCACCTTTCGCCATCCGCTGTGGTCGCTGATCGCGGATTTTCGCATGTTCTTCTTTTTCATCACCGGGCGGCTGGGCGCAGAGCTTCACCGCCTCGGCATTAGGTAATCTCACCCTTTCACATCCATCGCCTGCCTCAGCCCATCACTCACCAGGTTGAAGCAGATGGAGGTGACGAAAATACACACCCCAGGCAACACCGCGATCCAAGGCTGCACATAAATCGCGGTGCGGAGCGTATTCAGCATCAGCCCCCATTCGGGTTCTGGCGGCTTGGTGCCAAGGCCAAGGAAGGAAAGGCCAGAGGCCAAAATCATCGAAACGCTGATCAGCGATGTCGCATAGACAAAGATTGGCCCCAGCACATTGCCCAGCACATGCACGCGCACAATGGTGAAGCCATTGGCGCCTGAGGCGCGCGCCGCGTCCACGAAATCCAAATTGCGCACGCCCGTGGTGACGGTTTCCGCCACCCGGATAATGGGCGGGATGAACACCAGCGTCAGCGCAAGGATGGCATTCACGATGCCGGCACCCAAAGCGCCTGAAATCGCCACCGCCAGCAGCACGGATGGGAAGGCGTAGAACACATCCGTCACGCGCATGATCGCCATATTGGTCTTGCCGCCAACATAACCCGCCAGCACGCCAAGCACCGTACCGATCACGAAAGCAAGTGCCACCGGCGTGATGCCCATGAACCAGGAAAGCCTGCCGCCATAAAGCAGGCGCGTCAGCATATCGCGCCCAAGCTCATCGGTGCCCAGGATGTAATTCGGCGTGCCGATGGGCCGCAGGCGGCGGATCATGCTGCCCTGATAAGGGTCATGCGGCGCAATCAGTGGCGCGAACACAATCGCGAGCAGCATCAACAGCAGGACCGCGGCGCAAAAGATGGTCACCGGATCACGCCGCACGCGCTTCCAAACGCCGGCCCAATAGCCCGTGGAACGCTCTGGCGCCTGTCGCGCCTGAACGGCGAGTTCAGCTTCCGCTGCGGATGGGGTGGATGCGCTATCCGCCATGACGTCAATTCCGCTTGATGCGCGGATCGAGCGCTGTTTGCATCAGATCCACCAAAAGATTGAGAATGACGAAGAACATGGCCAGCACCAGAATGGTGCCTTGCAGCACCGGCAAATCGCGCTGGAAGATGGCGTTGTTCAGCAACAAGCCCGTGCCGGGCCAGGAAAACACGGTCTCCACTAAAATCGAACCACCCATCAGATAGCCAAGCTGCAAGCCCATCACCGCCAGCGCGGTCGGCGCGGCATTCTTCACCACATGCAGAAACACACCACCGCGCGTGAGCCCCTTGCCGCGCAGTGCGGTGACGAATTCCTGATTCATGATCTCGGCCACAATGCCGCGTACGGTGCGCGTCACAATCCCCATGGGAATAACGGAAAGGGTCACTGTCGGCAGGATCAGATGCTTCATATGCTCCCAATCCCATGCCCAATCGGAAGAACCGCCCGGCCCGGCGCCCATGGCCGGCAGCCAATTCAATTGCACGGAGAAAATCACCACCATCACCATGCCAAGCCAGTAATGCGGCACGGAAACGCCACCGACCGCCAAGGTCACTGCCGCACGATCCAGCCAGGAACCGCGGAAAGTGCCTGCAAGCCCACCCAGGACACAGCCCAGGATAAAACCAAGCAAGGAAGCGCAAATTGCCAGCATCAGCGTATTACCGATGGCGCTTGAAAGATCAGACCAGACGGGGCGCCCAGAGGCGAGCGATCGGCCCAAATCCCCCTGCACGACCTTCATCAGCCAAAGCCCGAATTGCACGGGCAGGGGCTTATCCAACCCGTAATCACGTCGCACCTGCTCCACCACATCGCCCGGCGCATCGGGCGGAACGATGGCGTTGATGGGATCACCGGGCGCGATCTGCACCAGCATGAAACAGACAAACCCGACTGCAAGCGCAATCGGAATGCCATAAGCGATGCGACGGATCAGGTAGAAAAACATTGTCTCTCCGGCAATCGCCGGGCGGTCGTTGCCGCCCGGCGATCAGGGGTTACTGAATGAAAGGCAGGCGCAGATCCACAAACCAGCTCTGCGGCTGCACATAGCCACGTACACGCGGGCTCATGGCACGCGGGGACACGTCATGCGCAATCCAGATGAACAGCGCCTCATCCACGCCGGCGGCATGCAGGCGGGCGAGTGCGGCATCACGCGCGGCTGGCTCGAAGGAGTTGCGCGCTTCCGCAATCATCGCGTCAAAACGCGGATTGTTGAAGAAGCCCCAATTGTTGGAAACCGGCGGCGCCATCTTCGAATCCCAGAAGCGCACCATGGCAAAGAAAGGGTCCATGGCGGCAAAGGACACATTGGTCATATGCGCACCGCGCGCCGAAGCATCGCGGCAGCCCTGACGCCAGGAAGCAAACAACGCGTTCCATTCAAGAACATCGAATTCGACATTCACGCCAACCTGCTTCAGATCCTGCTGCAGGAACTCATTCATCGGCAGCGGCTGCATCTGACCGGAACCAGAGGCAGAGATCTGCACCTTCAGATTCAAGGGACGCTGCGGCCCATATCCGGCTTCGGCCAGCAGCCGACGGGCTTCGGCCTTGTCGGTGCGGATATTGAAGCTCGGATTGCCGAACCAGGGATGGCCGCGCGGCACGGTGCCAACGGGGATGGACATCATGCCACCCAGAAGTGTGCGCAAGCCTTCACGATCAATCGCGAGATTGAGCGCGCGGCGCACGCGCACATCAGCCATGGGCGAGCCTTCGGTAAAGCAGGGCTGCCAGGGCCAGACATGCGGCTGCGCATTACTGGTGATGACCATGCCGCGCTGGCGAAGCTGTGGAATGGCATCGGGTGCCGGCGCTTCAATCCAATCCACCTGGTTGGACAGCAGCGCTGCCGTGCGTGCATTGGCTTCCGGGATCGGCAGCAGGATCACGCGCTCAAGCTTCGCCTTATCGGTCCAATAGGCATCATTGCGCGCATATTCCACACGCTCACGCGGGACAAAGCGCGTCAGGCGGAAGGGGCCGGTGCCGGAAGGATCACGCGCAAAGGCGAGCCAGGCTGCTTCGGCATTCGCGCTGGTTGCGCGCATCTTGTTCCACTGCGCAGGGCTCGCCATGAATAGGTTGGTGAGGTTGATCGGCAGCAGGCTGTCCGGTTCGGCCGTGAACAGCGCCACGGTATAGTCATCAATCTTTTCCGCGCGGCGGAGCGTTGGCATGCGCGTCGCCGTCACACCGACCTGACGCGGATCATAATGCGGCGCTTCGCGATCCAGGATCTTGCGCACATTCCAGACCACGGCATCGGCGTTGAAATCCGACCCGTCATGGAATTTCACGCCACGACGCAGGCGAAACACCCAGCGCGTCTTGTCATTGGCATCCACCGCCCATTCGGTCGCGAGCCCCGGGATCACCACGGAAGGCTTATCGGCCGCGGACAAATCCCACATGGTCAGGCTGTCAAACAGCGGAATGCCAGTGAAGCGGTTGCCTTCAAAACCCTGGTCAGGCTGGCCATTGGTCAGCGGAATATCCGCCGCCGTCATGCCGATGCGCAGCGTACCCTGTGCCTGCGCGACGGACGCGCCCAGCACCGGCAATGCCGCAAGGCAGGCGGTCATCAAGAATTTCTTCAATCGCATTGTGTCACTCTCCCTTCGTCGTGTTGGCACAGTTTCGGGGGAAACTGCCGCCTCAATTTACGCGCCATGCCTGCCCCCAGGGCCGAGACCCGGATGCGAGGCCAATATCCGGAGGCAGCAAAGCCTGTGCCACCCCCCAGCCTTGGTCTGGCGGTCAGGGATATTCATCCCTGCCTTTTTTATCGGCAGCACTGCCTGACCATGGGGCGCCGCGCGGGAAGGCGCAATAGGGTGAGGGCCTATGGCGCCACACCCTTGCCAGCCCCGCCGTCAAAGCGGCAGAAGCGGGGCATGCGCATCCTGCTTTTGAACGGCAATACCGACCCCGCCATCACCACCCTGATCGCCGCCCGCGCCAAGGAGGCTCTGGCCCGGCTTGGCCTGCCCGCCTGCGATCTGGTGCCGACCACCGCCCCTTTCGGCGCGCGCTATATCGCGACGCGCGCCGCAGTCGCCATCGCCGGCCACGCTGTGCTCTCCGACCTTGCCGAGCATATCGGCGCGGATAATCCACAAGGTTTTGATGCCGCCATCATCGCCTGTTTCGGCGAACCCGCCATTGAAGCCGCGCGCGAATTGCTCCCCATTCCGGTGATTGGCATGGCAGAAGCCTCCATCACGCTTGCTTTGGAACAGGCGCCGCGCATTGCGCTGCTGACGGGTGGGGCCGCCTGGGTGCCGATGCTCGAAGAATTCGCGCTAATCCGCGGCCATGGGCCGGATCGCGTTCAGGTGCGCTCCGTACCGCCCACCGGCGATATGATCGCGCGCGAGCCCGAAAAATCTCTGGGCCTGATCGCCGAAGAAGCACGGCAGGCCGTGGCGGCGGGTGCGGGGGTGGTGGTGCTGGGCGGGGCCGGGCTGGTGGGCCTGGCGCCGAAGCTCGCGGCCCTGCTGCCGGTGCCGGTGCTGGATAGCCTGGATTGCGCGCTGGTCATGGCCTGCCGGGGCGGCCGGGTGCCGGCCCGCGTGGCGCAGGCGCCGCAAATCGGGCTGGGACCGGACCTTGCCCGCCTGCTGGCCGGAGAAAACGCAAAATCTAAGTAAGTACTACTTACCTTTTTTTGCGCCCCAGGCTAATCTCACGCAAGAAATCAAAACCCCGAGGATACGCAGCAATGGCTTCCTTCCCGATCACCCGCACCACCACCCCCAAGGTGAAGCCCGCCGATGATGAATTGGCCTTCGGCAAGGTGCTGACCGATCACATGTTCCTGATGGATTATCAGGAGGATAAGGGTTGGCATTCGCCGCGCATCGTCCCTTATGGGCCGCTCAGCCTCGACCCCGCGACCTCGGTCCTGCATTACGGTCAGGCGATTTTCGATGGCCTGAAGGCGTTTCGTGGTGATGATGATCAGATCCGCCTGTTCCGCCCCGATCGCCATGCAGAGCGTTTCAATCGTTCCGGCCAGATTATGTGCATGCCGGAATTGCCGGTGGATATCATTCGCCAAAGCTTTGATGCGCTGGTCGGGCTTGAACATGAATGGGTGCCGCGCAAGCCAGGCACGGCGCTTTATCTGCGCCCCACCATTATCGCGACCGATGTGATGCTGGGCGTGCATCCGGCGCATAATTATTTGTATTTCCTGATCCTCTCGCCCGTTGGCACTTATTACAAGGAAGGCGTGAAGCCGGTGAAAATCCTGGCGTCAGATACGCATGTTCGCGCCGTGAAGGGTGGTACCGGGGAAGCCAAGACCGCCGGCAATTACGCCGCGAGCCTGGCTGGCCAGCGTGACGCTGCGAAGGCTGGCTATTCGCAGGTGCTTTATCTGGATGGCGTCAATCGCAAATACCTCGATGAGGTCGGCACGATGAACATCATGCTGCGCATTGGGGATGAGGTGATCACGCCGCCACTGACCGGTACCATCCTGGATGGCGTAACCCGCGCGAGCACCATGCAATTGATGCGCGATTGGGGGCTCAAGGTCACCGAACGCCAGATCGCGATTGACGAAGTCATGGCGGCAGGCCGTGACGGTACGCTCAAGGAAATGTGGGGCACGGGGACGGCGGCGGTGGTCTCCCCTGTTGGGACGCTCGGCTATAAGGGCGAGGATGTGCTGATCAATGGTGGTGAGATCGGCGATGTCACGCGCCGGCTTTATGATGCGATCACCGGCCTGCAATATGGCCGCAGCAATGACCCGCATGGCTGGACGAGTATCGTCCGCAAAGGTTGAGGATGAAGCTCCTCGTCCTTGGCGGCACGGGTCGCGTTGGGCGTGAGATTGTCGCGCAAGGCGTGGCACGCGGGCATGGCGTCACCGTGCAAAGCCGCGGCGCTGGGCCGAATGGCCTGTCGACGTCGGTCACGATGGTGCGCGCCGACCCAGGCGACCCGGAAACGCTTACGGGCGCCGTGGCCGGTCAGGATGCGGTGATTTATGCGCTTGGCTTTCGCGGGCGGGGCGAGGTCTCGTTTTTCTCGAAAACCACCAAGGCGCTGCTGGCGGCGATGCACTCAAGCGGTGTGCGGCGCCTGATTGCCATAACCGGCGTTGGCGCGGGCGATACAAAAGGGCATGGCGGCTTTGTCTATGACCATCTGATCTACCCGCTATTCACGAAAAACCTTTATGCCGATAAGGACCGGCAGGAGGCGCTGATCCGCGCAAGCGGGCTTGATTGGACCATCCTGCGCCCCGCCCCGTTCAAAACCAGGCCGGGCAATGAGCCGTTTCACACCCTGACCGCCGTGGCCCCCGGCACGCGTTTATCGAGCGTCACGCCGGCGGAAGTCGCCAGTCTTGCGCTTGATTGCGCCGAGCGGGGGCTGCATCAGCATCAGGCAGTGTTCTTCGGCCATGGCGTCGCCGCCTAGCCAATGTTGCAAGCGGCTATTCGTCCTTCTTGGCCCCATCAATCACAGCGCGCAGCTTCGCTTTTTCCAACGCCAGCCGCGCGCGTTCCGCCTTGGTCTGCCCGTATGTGGCGCGGTTTTCGGCGGCCTTGGCGGCCGCTTCGGCCCGCGCTTTCGCTTTGCGCGCGTGCTTCAGGTTGACGATTTCAGCCATGCGCCAAATCTTTGGGATGATCGCATTTTCCGAGTCGCAAAGTGGGTCCACTTTGCTTGAAAATGCTCCGCGCACTTGAGGTTGACGATTTCAGCCATGCCATCAGGATAAGCCCATCTCACCCAGAAGGAAAACGCCCATGCCCATGATCTCTCTCACCGCCGCCGATGGTTTTCGCCTGCAAGCCTATCGCACCGGCCCGCAGGATGCCGCGCGCGCCCTGGTGGTGACGCAGGAAATCTTTGGCGTAAACCGCCATATTCGCAAGCTCTGCGATGATTTTGCTGCAGCTGGTTACGCGGTCATCGCGCCGCAGCTTTTTGATCGTGCCGAACGCAATGTGGAGCTTGGCTATGACGCCGCCGATCTGGCGCGCGGGCGCGAATTGCGTGGCAAGATTGATGCGGGCAAGACCGTTCTGGATGTGCTCGCCGCCGCCGCTGCCCTGCCCCGCCAGGCCAAGCGCGGCATTGTCGGCTATTGCTGGGGCGGCACGGTTGCCTGGCATGGTGCCACACGCAGCAGCGCCTTTTCGGCCTCGGTCGGCTGGTATGGCGGCGGCATTGCGGCGGCAAAGGATGAGGTGCCGAATTGCCCGACGCAACTGCATTTCGGCGAAACCGATGCGTCAATCCCCATGACCGATGTGGACGCGATCCGCGCCGCGCGCAAGGAAGTGGAAATCTTCGTCTATATGGGCGCCGGCCACGGCTTTGGCTGTGATGAGCGCGGGTCTTATGTGGCCAAGGATGCCGCACTCGCCCAGGAACGCACGCTGGCGTTTTTCGCCAAGCATCTCGGCTGAAAGTAACGGCGCGGGGGCTGCCCCCGCGCCCACCAGATCACGCCTTCTTGTCGGTGGAGAGGTTCTTCACCTCCTCCATCGCTTCGGTAAACCGCTTATTCAGCACTGAAAGCGCCTCGCCGCTTGATTTCTGAATGAGATCGGCCAGTTCCTGCATCTGCCCAACGGCGCGTTCATAGGCAGCCTTGGCCATTTCGGCGCGCTTCGCGGCCTGTTCCTGCATATCGCCCGGGCTTGCCATGCTGCGCATCGCGTCCTGCATTTCCGCGACCGATTGCTGGACAATTTCCATATGCCGTTCGGCAACCGCGCGCGCCCCTTCCAGCGCGACCTTATTGGCCGCCGTAATGGCCTCCAGATTCTTCTGCTGCGCCTTGGCGAGTTCTGTCATATCCGGCATGGCGGGCATGCGGAACTCGGCCATGATTTTGGTGATGTCGAGGTTGGGCTTGAAGCTGAAGGGATCGGACATGAGGGGTCTCCGGGGGTGAACCCCCAGTATAGACCGCCTGCGCGGAAGGTCACGAAGTTTCGGCGGCTTCCCCGGCCGGTGGCGGCGCAGCCTCACCCCGCAGGAGGCCAAGCGGGCGGGCGATACGTTCCGCCCGATCCAGCGCTGCATCCAAGGCCGCCATGGTGCTGCCCATATCGGGGCTGTCGTCGCGCACCCAGGCGCGGATTGTGGCAAGCCAAACACCGGTCAGGCCCAAAGCCAGCACCCTTGCCTCGCAGCTTTTCGCCTCAACCTCCGCCGCTTCCAGCATCCAGCGCATGGCAACGCCGATATGGGGCGCGAGCGCCAGTGCCAGTAAGGGATCGCGGCGCATATCCTCAAACAGGCGCAGAATGCCTTCGCGATGCGGCTGCATGGCATCAAGCCGGCGCATCAGCACATCAAAAATCCGGTCCCGCGCAGACCCGCCCTGGCCTGGAATGGTGCCGGCCAAAACGGCCTGATCCATTACGCGGCCATGCAGCAGCAGCACATCAAGCCGGGTCGGGAAGCCTTCGCGCAGGCTGGCGGCTTCCACCCCGGCTTCGGCAGCAAGCCGGCGCATCGTCAGCCCAGGCCAACCATGCGCGGCAATCACGCGCCAGAGTGCGGCGATAAGACTTTCATCGTGAGAAGGCTGCGACATGGCGGAAGGATAAGCCAAGAAGGCCACTCCGCGCCAGAGGAAGATCAAGGATGCCCGCTTCCAACCTGGTTCTTCGGCCCGCTGCTTTACTCAACGGCTACCCGTCGCGGTCATCAGCAAACCACCGAACCGGACTAAAGCGCCCCGAAAGCACGGAAAGCCGCAATAAAGCTGGCCTCCGATTTGGCGGGCGAATAGGCGGCGGCGGTTTCGCGGCCGGCAGCGATCATGGCAGTGATGGCCGGGTCGCGGCGATTGAGCCCCTCCAGAACCTCGGCCAGGGCGTCAATGACGCCTTCGATCTCATCATGGCCGAACCAGCGGCCATTGGCGGCACTGGCGTAATCAAGCCCGCCCCAGCCGTGATAGCCGACAATAGCGCAACCTGATGCCATGGCTTCGATCGGCGTAAGCGGCAAAGCCTCCCGATGGCAGAGGCTCAGGAACACGGCGCTACTGGCCATCATCGCAGCAACTTGCGGTTCGGGCACGCTGTCAATGCGCAGAATTGGGATGCCGACAAAGGTCGGATGAAGCAAGCGCAGGCCACCGATGATGGCTTCGAATTCCCTCGGCAGTTTACGCGGCACGACGCAAATCTGGAGCTTCTTTTCCCCGGGACGAAAGATGTTGTTGTCAACAGCGATCTGGACCAAATGAACTGCGGATGCGCCACTGATCCGCCGCACCATGCGGGCATTGTTCACCCCAACCGTGATGGCGCCATCCCAAACAAAAGCTGTTGGGTCAGCCTGGCGGGTCCTGAGGTAATGAAAGGGATTTTGACAAAAAAGAATACGTCGGGGCGTGACACCTTCCAGCAATTCCAGCGCCGCAGAAGCCGATACATCTTCGGGAAATACGACAAGGTCATTGGCATCAAGTGGCGGGCGATCATGGCTATGCCGCGCGTCAGATGCGAACCAGGCAGGGCGCCCGTGACGCTGCCAGACCATCGCATCCACCCCATGGCGCGCCAGCATGCCGGCGGCCTGGTAGATCATCTTCTGACCGCCAGAAACCACATTGCTCCGAAACGGGAGCGCGAAAACAACACGCGGCATGCCGAAAGAACCTTTGCCAAAAACGAGCAAGCAATATTCCAAAGATTGATCGGTTTTGCGGCGATGCGCCAGAGGCTTTGTGGGCGCGGCTGCCCTGGCGCTACCCCGCCAATTCGCGCGCCCGATCCGTCGCCGCTTGAATGGCGCGCGACATCGCCCTGGGCCAGGCATCCGGTTCCATCAAGACCGCGAGTGCACGTTCCGTGGTGCCTTTCGGGCTGGTCACGGCGCGGCGCAGGTCCGCTGCATCCTGTTCACTGGCACCAAGCAGCGCGCCAGACCCCGACACCGTCGCGCGCGCCATGCGCCGCGCCAGATCGCGCGGCAGTCCCTGTTCCACCGCAGCGGCCTCCAATACTTCGGCCAGCAAAAACACATAGGCCGGCCCGCCGCCCGAGACCGCAGTGACGGGATTGATCTGATCTTCCTGATCCACCCAGGCCACTTCGCCAATCGCCGCCAATAGCGCATCGGCGAGCGCGCGTTGCGCCGGTGTCACCCCCGGCCCGCCAAAGGCCGCCGTAAAACCTTGGCGGATGGCCGCCGGCGTATTCGGCATGGCGCGCACGACTGCGGTATTGGCACCAAGCGCCGCCTGCATGGAAGCAATCGACCGCCCGGCCATGATGGAAAGAAACAAGGCGCCCTGACCGGCAAAACGCGCATAGGCCGGCAGGCTTGCCGGCGCTTCCTGCGGTTTGATTGCGGCCACCACGGCGGCGGGGCGGAAATCCGCTGGGATGGCAGCGGCATCCGCCACCACGCGCACCCGCCCGGCAAAGGCGGCAACCGCAGGTGTGTGGGGTTCCACCACCACCGCGTCAGACAAACCTTGCTCCAGCCAGCCGGACAGCATCGCGCCACCCATCTTGCCGCAGCCAATCAGAAGGATCGGGGGGAGTTTTTCGCTCATGCCCCCAGATTGCCTTCGAAACCCGGCGCGGGCAATCACCCGCGCGCTTGGCAACTCACGCCTCGCCCACGCAATCCAGCATGGCGGCGGCCAGCGCATCGGCTGGGCTTTTCCCGCCCCACAGCACGAATTGGAAGGCGGGGAAGAAGCGCTCACATTCCGTCAGCGCGATATCCACCATATCTTCCAGGCTTTCTGCCGAGGCGCCTGGCGCACCGCGCAGCAGCACGGAATGGCGAAACACCGGCACGCCTTCTTCCGATTCAATGCCGAAATGCCCGATCCAGAGCCGGTCATTGGCGAGTGCGAGCAATTCATAGAGCTTTTCCCGCCGCGCCGCCGGCACTTTCAAATCAAAGGCGCAGGTGAAGGCCATGGCGCTCATCTCGGATGACCAGGAGAAATGCAGCCCGTAATCGCACCATTTCCCCGGTGCCTCGGCGGCCATTTCCTCATCGGACCGGCGTTCAAACACCCATTCATTGCCGGCGATGATCTGTTCCAGCACGTCCAAGGGATTGATAACGCGATCAATTTCAGTGTGTAGTGAGGCGGACATCGGAAACTCCCCCTTTCCGATCAGCCAGCCTGCACCCCAACATCTGGTGTGCGAATCGGGCCGGCGACCACAAGGGGGAGATTACGCAGGTGCGGAATCCCACTGCAAGTGCGAATAGGTTACAATCCTGTCTTCACGTATTGGATGAGGATTTGCCGCCGGATTTTGGCGCTGGCCGGGCCTCCAAGGCCGCGACCCGGGCGGCGAGGTCCTCGGCTTGTTCTCGGGCGCGGCGCGCCACATCCATGGCCGCGTCCAATTCCTCCCGCCGGACCAGATCAAACCGCCGGACAACAGCTTCGACCTGCGCTTTGGCGATGGCCTCAATCTCCGCGCGGATGCCGGTCAGCACCGAAAAGGCGCCACCCGCCATGCCGGCCAAATCATCCATCACGCGCCCGCGCCCGCTACCCTGATCCTTCATCGCCTTGTCCTTTCGGCCCTTGCTTGCCGGTCCATCCACCCACGGCCTATACGCTTGGGACCATTCGCTCAAGGCCGAGGTTGCAAAGACCGCCCATGCATATTGTCACCGGCGGGGCCGGTTTCATCGGCTCCAACCTGGTTGCCGCGCTGTGCGCCCGCGGGGCGGAGGTGATGGTGGTGGACCGCCTGCGCCAAGGGGTGAAATGGCGGAACCTGGCAAAGCACCCGATTGCCGGCGTGATCCCGCCCGAGGGCTTGTGGGATTTCCTGGGCGCCCACGCACCGGTGGAAGCGGTGTTCCATATGGGCGCGATCAGCGCCACCACGGAGTCCGATGGCGATCTGGTGGCGGCGGTGAATATCACCCTGTCGCAACGCCTATGGGATTGGTGCGCCAAGCGCGGCGTGCCCTTTATCTATGCGTCTTCCGCCGCAACCTATGGCGATGGCACGCTTGGCTTTGATGATGATGCGTCTGAAGCGGCATTGGGAAAGCTGCGGCCCTTGAATCTCTACGGCTGGTCAAAGCTCGCTTTTGATCGGCGCGTGGCGCAGATGCTGACGCGCGGGCAGGCGCGGCCGCCGCAATGGGCGGGGTTGCGCTTCTTCAATGTCTATGGCCCGAATGAACACCACAAGGGCCGCATGGCGAGTGTGGTCTTGCATAAGTTCCGCCAGATTATGGCCGGGGACGTGGCGACGCTTTTTGCTTCAGACCGCGAAGGCATTGCGGATGGCGAACAGCAGCGCGATTTCGTGCATGTGGATGATTGTGTGGCGGCCATGCTGTGGCTGCATGACAATCCTGGCACTTCCGGCCTGTTCAATATCGGCAGCGGCCAGGCGCGGAGCTTTCTTGACCTGGCGCGCGCCATCTACGCCGCCTTGGACCGTGCGCCGGATATTCGCTTTGTGCCGATGCCGGATGATTTGAAAGGGAATTACCAGTATTTCACCGAAGCGCGCATGGAACGCCTGCGCGCGGCGGGCTTTCGCAAGAACCCGATTACGCTGGAAGCCGGTGTCGCTTCCTATGTGCGCGATGTGCTGCTGCGGGCCGAGGATCCCTTCGCCTGATGTTCTTCGCGATCCCCTTTCCGATGATTGATCCGGTGCTGTTGCAGATCGGCCCCTTTGCCATTCGCTGGTATGCTTTGGCTTATATTGCCGGGATTGTGCTGGGCTGGCGGCTCGCGCGGCGGCTGGTGGTGCTGGCGCCAAAGGTGGCGACGCCCGAACAGGTGGATGATTTCGTCACCTGGGTGACGCTTGGCATTATTCTGGGTGGGCGTTTTGGTTATGTGATCTTCTATCGCCCCGATATTTTCCTGCGGGCGCCTTGGGAAATTCTCTATTTGTGGCAGGGCGGCATGTCCTTCCATGGCGGTGCGCTTGGCGTGATTCTGGCGCTGTTTTTCTTCACGCGGCGCCAGGGGCTGGATTGGGTGGCGTTTTCTGATCGCGTGGTTTGCGTGGTGCCGATTGGGATTTTCCTCGGGCGTTTGGCGAATTTCATCAATGGCGAGCTGTGGGGCCGCGTGAGTGATGTGCCCTGGGCCATGATATTCCCAGGCGCGGGGCCCGATCCGCGCCACCCGTCGCAGCTTTACCAGGCGGGGCTTGAGGGTTTGTGCCTGTTCATCCTGTTGATGCTGCTGGTCTCCCGCCCAGCCGTGCGCGCGCGTGCCGGCGTGCTTTCGGGCGTGTTTTTGGCGGGTTACGGTGTGGCGCGTTTTACTGGCGAATTTTTCCGCCAGCCCGATGCGCATTTGGGGTTTCTGTTCGCCGGCGCGACCATGGGGCAATTGCTGTCGCTGCCGATGATTGCGGTGGGGGCTTGGTTGGTGGCGCGGGGGCTGCACCGCGCCCCGCAGGCCTGACTGAAGCGCCGAAGACCGCGCGTCAAAGCTTGCCCTGCTCCTTCAAGACTTCCTCAGCGACGCGCAGCGCGTCAATCGCGGCGGGAAAGCCGCAATAGGCAACGGCATGGGTGAAGATTTCCGAAATCTCCTCAGCCGTGCAGCCATTATTCAGCGCTGCCACCAGATGGATGCGTAGTTCATGCGGGCGATTGAGCGCGCAGATCATGGCAAGCGTGATCAGGCTGCGTTCGCGCCGATCAAGCCCCGGCCTTTGCCAGAGCGTGGCATAGGCGAATTCCTCCGACAGCCGACGCACCGCAGCGTTGAAGGGATTGGTGCCGGCATCGCGCTTATCCATGTAAGCGCTGCCCAGCACCTCGCGCATCACCGCACGGCCTTCGGCGCGCAGCGCATCATGGGCTTCCTGTTGATCCATCATTCTGTCCTTTACGATGTGCCGTGTTCAGGCGGCAGGTTCAGCCAGAGAAAACATCGTCGTATCCCGCAAATCCT